>Ga0209636_10005271_pt1 | contig 13219 bp, 8 predicted proteins | sample DeeMarSWOR152_54_FD_187464 | JGI IMG/M metagenome (GOLD analysis project Ga0209636, IMG submission 187464) | Marine sediment microbial communities from White Oak River estuary, North Carolina - WOR-1-52-54 (SPAdes) (version 2) | ecosystem: Environmental > Aquatic > Marine > Intertidal zone >...
ATGAGAATTTTAAGGTTGACTGCATCATCGTCAACGAGGAGGATTTTTTTTCTTTCATCAGAAGCCCATTAAAGAAATAATAACACCCATCCTAATTTTTGCTCATTTTCAAAAAAAATCAATGCTACGAGCCAAAATGTCACTTTATGTCACTTTATGTCACTTTATTCCCCTTTTATTATGATTCTATTCATAATAATCTGACACATAAAATGGATACCTATCGGATATCAGGTCCTGTTCAAGCAGCCACGTTTGACAAGAATCTTATAAAACGTAATAATAACAGAGCACGTGTGGGGCCTGAGATGAAGGAGATTGATGTCTTACAATCCTGGAAAGACATTTCTAGGTACCTGGAAAGGGATATAAGAACGTGTCACAGGTGGGAAAGGGAATTAGGACTACCCATTCACCGTATTAATGAGAAATCTCTAAGATCGAAAGTTTTTGCCTATAAATCAGAAATCGACCAATGGCTGAAAGAAAGGACAAATAATAAACAGGCAGCACCGTCAATCTGGAAAAGCAAAGGGCTAATTATTGGATTGGCATTTGGATTTTTTTTAGTATCCACTTTTTTTGCCTCACTTTATTTCCTTAAGAAGACACCGATTTCCCCTCCCTCAGGACCAACTATCGCTGTTTTTCCGTTTGAAAATCACAGCTCCTCGGAATACGAAGAATATTTCTCCGAGGGAATAACCAATGAAATCGTAAGCAGTTTGATCAGATTGAACAAAATAAGAGTTGTCCCTGCGGGTGAGAATGACCAATATGTGAATACTCCTGGAAGCATAAGAGAGATCGAAGGGAGTCTGAAAGCAGACTACTTTCTGTTCGGAGAGATGGAAAAAGATGGGGATAATATTCGGATAAACATAAGCCTAATTAGAGAAAAGGATAATAAAAGTCTATGGAACCAAGAGTACGATAGTGGCCAGGATGAAATTTTCTCTGTTAAAGAGGATATATGTCAAAAAATCTACGAAAAGCTGGGCATTGGCGTGGATAATGCTTCCCTTTTGGGATTTGGCAGTGGTGAAACCAAAGATTACAGGGCCTTCGACACCTATTTAAAGGGAAATTATATCTTGGGCAGGATTGTCAAGCAGGATGATGATCCCTGGAAGCTCTGCCATCAGGGAAAATACTATGTAGGAAGATTTACGCAGGATAGCAATGAGCTGGCCATAAGCCTTTTTAATCAGGCCATCGAGATCGACAGCAGCTATGCTCCTGCCTACATCGGATTGGCTCAGTGCTATGCACATTATGTAAATTTTGAATGGGATTCTGACATAGACTGGCTGAACAAGGCAGGAGCCCTTCTGGTAAAAGCTCAGAAAATATTCCCTGACAGCCCTGAATATTACAGTACCTTGATCGAGATCTTTTTACTGAGAGAGAATTGTTTTAATGAAAGCACAAGCGAAGTTGTGTTTGACCTTGCCAATGAGGCGATTGAAAAATATCCGAATCATCCGCAGTTGAATTCCATAACTGGATACTGTTATCTTTCAAGATTTGGAGAAAAGGGTGATGAATCTGATTTCGAGAAAGCCTTGGAATACAAGGAAAGAAGCTTTCTATTGAATCCCTCTAGCGTAAACAATGTCAAATTTGCAGAACTTCTCATGCTTAAGAAGGAGTTCAATAAAGCAATAGAGGTTTGTAACTTTATAGAAAGATCGGATCCATCCGTGTTTTCCAAATCTATCTTAGGGGAAATATATTATTATTATGGCAATTTGGAGGAGAGCAGAGAGATCTTTCAACTCCTTGATTTTCCGTTGAATTTCAAGATTTATTCTCTTTATTACATGGCGATGATCACTGCACAAAGAGGAAATACTGAAGAAGCATTAAAGGTAGTCCAAAATTTAGAGACGTTGAAGCCAAATGAATATGGAGACTATGATGAAGCATTGAGGCTGGCTTCTGTATACTTCGGCATAGGAAACAGAGAGCTGGGTTACGCCTATCTCGAGTCTTTTTTTAATGATGAATACACAAAAAAAGAAAAATTCATCAAATTGAGATATATAGAAATCGACAGAAATTTTGACATGTTCAGAAATGAAGAAAGATTTAAAAAAATTACACAAGGAGAGTGACATGGCCAAAAGCAAAAGGATCAGCGTGACGCCGAACGTCAAGAAGTGTCTGGAGCATCTGAAAGCTGCAGTCAAAGCTTTACCTGAAGGGGAATTGAAGGAAAATGCAAAAGGCGCCGTAAGCTATTTATCCCGCACATTTAAGGGAGAGCGGCAGCCCGGAGGTGGAGCCACTTGTCCCGGCGGTTCGCGGATGATCAAATAAGCTCTTATCTGAACTAATATTCTCCAGCTTTTTTTTAAGTTCGTTCATATTTAGCAAAGTGAAGATTCAGAGTCTCACCCTTGTGGTTACTGAAGACTGTAATTTTGACTGTACCTATTGTTACAAGAAGAAATGTAAAGATTACATGAAACTCGCCACGGTCAGGAAGGCGATGATTTTTTTTTGCCGTTTCTAACGAATCGTTATTACCTTAACTTTTACGGAGGAGAACCACTCCTTTGCCTCAGTCTGATAAAACAGACATTATCCTTCCTGGACAAGAAAAATAAAGAATTCGAGAAGGAGGCCCGGTATTCCATTACCACCAACGGAAGTTTGATTACGGAAGAAGCAATCCAGATCTTCTCTCAACATAATTTTTCAGTTGTATTCAGCTTCGATGGCTTGGCTCAGAATATCCAAAGAAAGCAGGGAAGCTTTGAAGGAGCCGTATCTCATATTAATGAAATCTTGAGATTTCCGAACATCCATCTGGAAATCAACAGCGTCTTTACTTCTGACACAGTGGCCTGTATTTCCGAATCCATGGCATTCATGATGGAATTGGGCGCAAAAAACATAAATTTATCTTTTTCTTACCTCCATCCCTGGAGTCAAGACTCTCTTGAACGATTACAAGGAGAAATGGCGAACTTGAGGAGGATTCTTGTTTCTCATTATAGAAAATCTCAAGAAATTCCAGTAATAGATTTCAGGGAGGATGATTCAAAAGGGTATTTTTATTGCGCCGGAGGCAAGGACAGGCTGGCTGTCACATCCAAGGAGCATGTCTGGGGATGTGATGTCTTCGCTGATCATCTGAGAGGAAAGGAAAAATTTCCCGAATATAAGGAATATTTCTTCGGGAATTTGGATACCTTTGCTAAAAATCATGAAAAAATCTTTCCGAGGATATCTTCGAATTATGCCAAGCTGTCTATGGATAATTTTAGGAGTGCGGGCAGAGAATGCCTGTTCTGCTCAAATTTGGAGAAATGCGCCATTTGTCCTGTTGCGGCAGCATTTACTGGATTTCCTATCGGCGAGATTCCTTCCTTCGTCTGTGAAATTCAAAAAATAAGAATCAAAGAGAAGCAAAAGTTTCTGAAAGAAATCCAACGCTAAGATCATGAATCGTTTCTTTCATGCTTAAGCACCTGCGATAACCCCAAGATTAATGATTCTCGATCCAACCAATTAGCTTCTTGTCAAACGGTTTCTGTTCCTCAACCAATGGAAAGAGATCGCCTATCCCAAAGAGATTGTAAGAGAGATTCGGGATAACTTCTCTTCTGAGAGGCGATCAGCCTTGGAAAGAATGACATAAAATAATAATATAAGATTTTATTCCAACGGAGGCGAGATTGAGAAAGAAAAAAAATAAATTCCAGACAAAATGTGGACTATTTATGGTGGTATTTCATCTAGTAGTGGGGGCGGCAGTGTTCGCTTCGTTAGGATCGTTTGCGCAGGAAAAAACACCCAAGCAAAAAGAGTCAGCCGCAGCTGTTATCGAGCAGGTGCTGAATGAAAAAGGAATCGACGCGGCGCAAACGAAGTTCTTATTACTGAAGGCAAAGAAGGAAGACTTTTCATTCGTGGAAGCCGAATTCACAGCACTCGGTATCAAGCTGTTGAAGACAGACCGTCCGCGGGATGCGGTTGTAGTGCTGGAAATAGCTGCCAACTACTTCCCAGATTCAGTAAATGTCCACAGGTTTCTGGCAGTCTCGTACTACCAAGCCGGGGATAGCGAACGAAGCCTCGAAGTCAACGCAAAAATGAGATCGATTCAAGACGAAGCCGAAGTCACAGCGTTCTTAAAAGAGAATGAGGACAAGCTAGCAACAACTGCAGAAGAGGTCATCGAAAAACACATCGAAGCAACAGGCGGACGCGAAGCCTGGCAAGCCATCGAAACAATGGTAATAGTCTTCAGTATTCAAAGCACTGCAGGAGAGCAGACAAGATTAGTCCGTATGTATAAACGTCCCTATTATTACCGCCAGGGCCTTGAGAACAGCGACCAATTCACTGCAACCGATGGAGAATCGGTGTGGTCTGTCAAAGGGGATAATTGGAGGGATCTGGGAGAAAGCGGTGCTCCCTATATCCGGTTCGCCAGCATCGACAATTGGTTCATCGATTATGCCGCCAAGGGAGTCTCCTACACGTTGATCGGATTGGAACATCTCAACGGCAGTCCTGTGTATCATCTGAGCAGGACATTCTGGGATGGATTTCAACAGGATCTATTTTTCTCTGCTACCACCAACCTTCTGACTGAGAACAGATCGGATTATATTCAGATACTGCCTTTCATGAAATCCTATATGTCTTATTGGAATTACCGGGATGTCGAGGGGATCAAGATCCCCCATGTGTTTATCAGAAACGTTGGCAGTTTGGGTCCTCCTCATGGCGGTTTAGTTGAGGAAGTGAAGATCAACGTGCCGCTCGATGATGCGTTATTTGTGCCTCCTAAAAATAAAAAGCAGTAATCCGTTCTTCAATAAAAAGATAAGAAGTTCCTTTTCAGCTGTGCGGGATGGGTGAGCATCTTTGACTTCATTTTCCCATTAAACCATCGTAGGGAAATATCAATCATGATAAAAAACATGTCTCCTCTTGGAATTTGATAGCGGGATAAATGGCGCGTGGGCTTGTGTTGAAGTGTCCCTGTGGTCTTTTTCTATTGCTAGTTTTTATTAAATGTGTATTTTGCTCGTTGATGAAAAAATAGTACTATTGGATCAAAAGAATGAAAATGGGATTTTGTGATCATCATCGGGGAGAGAGGAAAATGAATAGAAAATTCCGCAATCTCGCTTTTTATCTCACATTGTTTGTCTTTATTTCCCTCGTCCATGGCCAAAAACAAGAAGGGACCATGGCATTTACCGTGTCCATGGAGCAGCCGCACACGCATTATTACCATGTCGTATTCCGATGCAAAGGCATGGAGGGCGATACGCTGGATTTTAGAATGCCGGCCTGGACGCCGGGTTATTACCGTATCATGGATTACGCCAAAAATGTCCTGAATTTTCATGCCGAAGACGGCGAGGGCAATCCTTTGGCATGGAAAAAGACAGCGAAGAATAACTGGCAGGTCGTGTGCGGAAAGTCGGCTGTGATCACTGTGAGTTATGATGTATACGCCTTCAGCCGGTCGGTGGCCGAAAGTTTTTTGGATGACCGACGGGCCTTTATCGCACCGGCCGGTGTGTTTATGTACATCGGAGGCCGGATCCGTCATCCGGTAACCGTCACCTTTGAACCGAATAAGACTGGGGATCGTATTTCGACCGGACTCGACCCGGTCGAGGAGCAACCGAACATGTTTTACGCCCCGAATTTCGATATACTTTATGACTGTCCGATCCTCATCGGTAGCCAGGAGATCCTGACGTTCGAAGTCCAAGGGATCCCCCATGTGATTGCTGTCGAGAACCTGGGATCCTTTGACCGGGCCAAGTTCGTATCCGATATAAAAAAAATTGTCGAGAGCGCCGTCAGATTCATCGGCGAAATCCCATACCAGCAATACACTTTCATCATGATGGATCAGGGGGGAGGCGGTCTCGAACACCTGAATTCCATGGCGGTGTTTTCCAACTCATCCGGCTGGAGCAATCCCCGATCCTATAAAGGCTGGCTGAGCTTCATCGCCCACGAGTACTACCACCTCTACAACGTCAAGCGGATCCGGCCGGTCGCGCTCGGCCCGTTCGATTATGATCGCGAGAATTATACGACCATGCTCTGGGTATCCGAGGGATTCACCGTGTATTACGAGTACCTGATCTTGAAGCGTGCCGGGCTATTGAGCAGGGAGGATTTTTTCGAACAGGTCCAGAGATATATCGCAAGTTACGAGAACCGGCCCGGGCATCTCTTTCAGTCGGCGGCCGAATCCAGTTTCGACACTTGGATGAAGTTCTTCGACCGAAACGAAAATTCGGCCAATACCACCATTTCCTATTATGACAAAGGGGCAGCCCTCGGTCTACTTCTGGACCTCAAAATCCGGCACGAGTCGAAGAACAGGAAGTCTCTGGACGGTGTGATGCGAACCCTCTACAAGAAATTTTATAAAGAAAAAAAACGCGGATTCACGGATCTGGAATTCCGAGAGGAATGCGAAGATGCGGCCGGATGCATGTTGTCCGAAATCTTCGATGATTACGTCGCAACGGTAAAAGAGATCGATTATCCGAAATATTTCGCGTACGCGGGGCTGGAAATCGATGTGACGCCAAAAGAACTGCCCGGTGTCTTTTTCGGAGCTGCCACCCGGGCGCAGGACGGAAATTTGATAATTTCCAGCGTGGAATGGGATTCGCCGGCACAACAGGGTGGATTGAGCGCTCAGGACGAGATACTTGCCCTGGATGCTGTTCGCGCTTCCGCACGGACACTGGGCCGTTTTCTCGATGCTAAAAAACCGGGAGATAGGATCCGGGTTTTGATCCAACGCCGTGGCATGATCCAGGAAAAGGAAATCGTTCTTGCGACGAAAACGGAGCGGGATTTCCGCATCCGGCCCATGTCCGATCCCAATCCGCTTCAAACGGCGATTCTCGCAGATTGGCTGAGAAAAGAATAGAACATCAATATCCGATTGCTGATCCTTTAGAACGCTTGTCGGCAGCTCCATAATAGAGCCCTGTCTTTGGGTCGATGAAGATACTATGGGCATCTCCTTGTTCCCAAGAACGAGATTTCATGATCTTGTGGCCCATGGCTCTGAGCGCCTCGACCACTTCGTTAGGAAGACCTTCCCTCTCCAGCCTCAACATATCCGGCATCCATTCATGGTCCATTCTGGGCGCATCGACGGCGTCCTGAATCGGCATTTCGAAATCGAGAACATTGATGATCACGTTCAAAACGGTATTGATGATCGTTCGGCCTCCAGGGCTTCCGGTGATCATGAAAACCTTGCCATCTTTACAGATTATGGTCGGAGACATGGAGCTGAGCATCCTCTTGTGCGGTTCGATGAGATTGGGCTTTGTTCCGATTAGGCCTCTTTCATTCGTGTATCCAGGCTTCACGTTGAAGTCGTCCATCTCGTTGTTCAGCAGGATTCCTGTTCCTTCGGCTACGACCCCAGCGCCGAATCCTCCATTCAGGGTATAAGTTGTCGCTACAGCCAAACCGTTCTTATCTATGACCGAGAAGTGTGTGGTTTCTTTCGCTTTTTCCAAGGTGAGAATTTGCTCTCCCATTTTCCTGCTGGAGATTGCTCTTTTTGGATCCATCTTTTTTCGAATTCCCTCTGCATGTTTCTTCGAAGTCAAAAGCTCTACCGGCACTTCGACAAAATCCGTATCACCCAGGTATTTAGCTCTATCGAAATAGGCAAATTTCATCGTTTCTGCGATCAAGTGCAGAGTCTCGGGCGCATATCTTTCCCTTTGTCCCAGGTTACAACCTTCAAGTATGTTCAGCATTTCAATCAGTATGGTGCCGCCGGAACTGGGGGGAGGCATGGAAATGATATGATATCCATGATAGGTCCCTATGACGGGATCTCTTATGAATGCCTCGTATTTCGCAAGGTCATCCCTTGTGATCAGGCCGCCATGCTTCTTCATGTCCTGGGCGATCAATTCGGCAATTTGCCCTTTGTAAAAGGCATCAGAACCATGTTCGGAAATTAGCCTTAGAGATCTGGCAAGATCTTTATTGATGAAAATGTCCCCCTCTTTGAATTCTGATCCGTCGGGCTTGGAAAAAATACGGAAAAATTCTTCGGTGCCCCATTTGAACCTTTTCTTCAGCCAGTTAAAAGAATTTGCCCTCCCTTTGTTCAGTCTGAATCCTTTCCCTGCCAGCTCTATGGCAGGCTCGATGACGTTTTTCCAATTCAGGGTTCCATATTTTTCCAGGGCCAGCTCAAAACCCTTTACGGTCCCTGGAACTCCGACGGCAAGATATCCAAAAAGACTCTTCTCTTTCACATAATTCCCCTCATCATCGAGGTACATATCAGCAGCGGCACGTCCCGGTGCCTTCTCACGAAAATCAAGTGCAACGGCTTCTTTTGTGTCGGGGAATCGGATGATCATGAATCCTCCGCCTCCGATGTTTCCTGCAGCAGGATAGGTGACAGCCAGAGCAAAACCAACCGCCACCGCAGCATCCACGGCATTCCCGCCTTTTTTAAGAATCTCAATGCCTACGCGGGAAGCGTATTCATCCACCGAAACGACCATTCCGTTTTTGCCCTTGACTGCATCTTTATCCGCTGCGGCACCAGAAAACGGATAGGTTAAAAGTAACAGAATGATAAAGAGGCGAAAGATTCTCCATTTTCTTAGCATTTCTAAACTCTCTTTCCTTAAAAAATACTCAATCATATTATATTTAATGCATCTAGTTTTTTATAGATAATAATTTACTTATCATTATTTCCACATTGATTTCTGAAGAGGCCAGATAATTTGATGAGGAAGCCATCAAGAATAATTGCACTAATTCATTTTTTCAAGCCGGCAAGTCTTTTCCCCGCATCCTCTACCTCGGCGATTCCAAGGTCAGCATCCTTCCACAGGTCCAGGAATTTCTCATAATGCTCGACGGCTTTGGTTTTGTCACCTTGCTGGTCGTAGATCTTCCCGAGCATGCAGCCTTATGAGCTTCTTCGAAAGAGCCCATTTGGGCAAGAATCCGGCCCTTGGCGAATACAGCCTGTCTTTCCAGGTTCCAATCCTCCAATTCGACGGCAAATTTCTGAGCTGTATTGATTTTTCTGAGCGCCTCTTCGTGCCGTCTCAATCTCAGTAATTTATTCCCTTGTCGGAGTGAAGTATATCCTTCCCAAACTCTTTGCCCCACCTGTTGGACCAGTTCAGTGTGCTGCTCCATGTATTCCTTCGAATCTTCGATTCTCCCCAAGATAAAGTTAAAATTAGTTAAATTTAGCAAGCCGTAGAAATTGGATACAGGATCGCTTTCTGAAAGCAGTTTTCTGTATTCCCTCTCCGCATCCAACATATTTCCTTTACAGAGAAAAATATTTCCTTTAATGCGAAAGTTTTGGTTATGGGTCGGATTGAGAACCAGAGCTTTATCGACTTCTTGAAGGGCAAGATCATAATCCCCTTCTTCCAGGTGGATTCTGGCCAGAGCCCAATGTAAATTTGCACTATCAGAAAATTTTTCCTGATACTCTGAGATTACTTGTCTAGCCTGAGCAAATAATCCCTGTGCACTCAAGACTCTTGTCAGATTTGTTGTTGGAAGAAAGTCGGCATATTCGCCTTTCTGAGCGGCAATAAATAGCTCTACCGCCTTGTCCAATTCTTCGAGGTCTTCATAAAGCAGGGCCAGATTGTTACTGCCGCTTCTATCATCCGGATAGAGTTCCAACAATTTATTGAAAGCCTCGATGGATTTATCCCAAGTCTTTTCTGATATGCGGTAGAATTCCGCTTTGTTCCGGTAGAGCTCTCTGTCGGATACCCGATCGCTCAGTTCGAACGCCTTCTGGACGAATCTGTCTCCTTCTGTGTAATATCCCATATTGTAGTAGGCCATGGCCATGGATCTGTAGGCAGTTGCAAATCCGGAATCCACGGATGTCGCCTTTTCGTACAACTGGACAGCTTGACGGTAATCGCCCGCATCGAAGTATTTTGTTGCCTCGATGTAATACTTGTATGCCTCGGGTGAACTCGTCGTGATCTGCCCTATGTCCCTATCGATGTCACTGGCGATTGACTCGGACGTGATCTGGAAATTTTTCTTGACTCTTCTGGTCAGCTCATCGACCATGGCGAAGAAACTCTCCTGGCCTTTTCCCTCCACGTTTTCAGATCCGATGAGTGTACCTGTGCTTGCGTCTTGAAGCATGATGTCCAGTCTGAAGTTTTCGCCTGCTTTTGCGTAAGCTCCTTGTAGTACATGTTCGACTCCTCCCTTTTTTGCCACTTCTTTCAAGTCGCTGAAAGAGTAACTGGTTACCTCTGCCAGGTTCATTTCCGAAAGAATATGGAAGAGCCGGTCTCGACTCAGAACGACCAGATGTTTCGACTGAGAGAGATCGGCGATCAGCAGCTCAGCAAGGGCTTTTCTCCAGTGATCCAGGTTTCTATCGCCGGTGTTGTTTTCGAAATACATGACAGCGAGAGAGGGTTTATCCGAGGGTATTATGGAGGCGGCTTCCTTTTTGGGCAGAAGCTGCCAAATGACTATTCCGATAACAACGATGGCGATAACAATTAGAGCGGGAACAAAGGCCTTTTTCAGGCTGAACTGTACAGTGATCTCCCTCGAGGTCAGAGGCTTCTTTTCTGGTATAACTCTCTCTGATGTGGGGATGCCTTTTTCTATATTTTCCAGTTCGGATCGGACTTCGCCCGCACTTGGGTATCTTTTCTCCTTCTCTTTCTCCAGACACCTCATGATCACACGATCGAGCTCATCAGAAATCTGGGAATTCAGTTTCTTTGGATTCTGGGGTATCTCGCCTTTGTGTTTCATCCCGATCGTGAACGGCGTATCGCCTTCGAAAGGCACCCGTCCTGTGACCATCTCATACAGGATGACACCAAGGGAATAGATGTCAGACCGCTGATCGACTTCCTTTCCTTCCACCTGTTCTGGACTCATGTACTCCGGAGTGCCAATCATCATCCCTGCACCTGTTATCCCCTTTGCCTCAAGAGAACGGGCGATCCCAAAATCCATGATGCGCACATTCCCTTCTTTATCGATCATAATATTGTTGGACTTTAAATCACGATGCACGACGCCTAACCTGTGAGCTTCAGCCAGTCCCTCGCAGATTTGTTTGAATATGGAGATGGATTTTCCTATAGGCAGTTGACCGATACGTCTGATCAAACTTCTCAAATCTTCCCCAGGGACATATTCCATGGTGATGAACTGTGTTCCCTGGTCCTCGCCCAGGTCGAACATCTGACAGACGTTCTTGTGACGGATCTTACGGGTCAGCCTGAGCTCGTTGCTGAATCTTTCGATCGTCTTTTTATCTTTGGCAATTTCAGGCTTGATGAGCTTTAATGCGATCTTTTCTTTGATCTTCATGTCGTGAACCTTGTAGACCTTTCCCATCCCGCCTTTACCCAGCTCCTCGATAATCTGGTACCTGCCCGCAAAAGTGGAGCCTGTGGTGAGTTCTTCCTTGGGCGCTTCCATGGTTTCTGTGACAGCGATATCTTCGAGAGTGGGGAGTTGGGTGCCGCATTCACCACAGAACTTTACTGTATCGGGATTGTTGGTGCTGCATTTAGGGCATTTGATGTCCATTGCCGTCCCCTTGTATTCCCATGTTCGGTCAGGAGAAAGAATACCAAGGAATGGTGGAAGGTGTCAAATCGTTTGAATTTTAAACGGAGAAAGAGTACAAATGGAAAAAATGAGGAGCAAAGAAAGCGTTCGAGAAACACTCCATCACCGCCAGCCGGATCAGGTTCCCGTTGATTTCGGAGGAACGGCCGTTACGGGTATGCATGTGAGTTGTGTCGCGGCAATGAGGGATTTTTACGGATTGGAAAGGAGGCCAGTCAAAGTTCATGATCCCTATCAAATGCTGGGCTGGATCGATGATGACTTAAAAATGGCTGTGGGAATAGATGTCGAGGGAGTCTTCCCCCCAGAGACAATTTTCGGATTCCGGAATGAAAAATGGAAGACATGGAAGATGCCCGATGGTTTGGAAGTTCTGGTATCCGAAGATTTTAACACCACAAGAGACGAAAAAGGAAACACTCTCATCTATCCGAGAGGCGATCTATCGGCACCTCCCAGCGGCATCATGCCCCAGGGCGGATTCTTTTTCGATGCGATCATCCGGCAGGAGCCTCTGGACGAGAGAAAACTCGATCCCGGGGACAATCTGGAAGAATTCAATCCGATTACGGATCATGATCTCGGCTACTTTAAAAAGGAAACACAAAAGGCCGCAGATACAGAGAGGGCGGTTGTCGCGAATTTCGGAGGAACGGCATTCGGCGATATCGCATTGGTTCCGGCACCCTTTCTTAAACATCCCAAGGGAATCCGGGATATCGAAGAATGGTATATATCCACGTTGACTCGCCAGGGCTACATCCACAAGGTTTTCGAACGTCAATGTGCAACCGCTCTCCAGAACCTTGAAAAAATTAAACAGGTAGCAGAAGAGAATGTCGATGTCGTCTTTATCTGCGGGACGGATTTCGGCACCCAGCGCTCCACCTTTTGTTCGGGCCAGACCTTTCGTGATCTTTACATGCCGTATTATCAGAAAATCAATTCTTGGATCCATCAAAACACCTCCTGGAAGACATTCAAGCATTCCTGTGGAGCGGTCGAGCCGTTGATAGAAGCCATGATTGAATGCGGGTTCGATATCTTGAATCCGGTTCAATGTTCGACCCATGGGATGGATCCCGCACATTTAAAGGAAGAGTTTGGCGAACGAATTGTTTTTTGGGGTGGTGGAGTGGAGACACAAACCACCCTGGCATTCGGCACGCCCGAGGAGGTGAGAAAAGAAGTTCTGCAGCGGTGTGAGATTTTTGCAGAAAATGGAGGTTTCGTTTTCACTTCTGTACACAACATCCAGGCGGACACACCTGTAGAGAATATTGTGGCTATGATCGACGCAGTTAAGGAGTTTAACGGGAAGGAGTAGCAAAGCTTTCCACGTACTCCATGGATTGGTGGCGGAAATAGGTGTTGTAAAGCTCAGCATAGTGCCCGTCTTGTGCGAGCAGATCGTGGTGGTTTCCTTCTTCGATAATGCGGCCTTCCTCCAGAACGATGATCCGGTCGGCGTGACGCACCGTGGATAACCTGTGGGCGATCACGATAGCCGTACGGTCCTTCATCACCAGCTCCAATCCGTCCTGGATTTGGGTTTCGGTAAAGGGATCCACGC
>Ga0209636_10005272_pt1 | contig 13217 bp, 12 predicted proteins | sample DeeMarSWOR152_54_FD_187464 | JGI IMG/M metagenome (GOLD analysis project Ga0209636, IMG submission 187464) | Marine sediment microbial communities from White Oak River estuary, North Carolina - WOR-1-52-54 (SPAdes) (version 2) | ecosystem: Environmental > Aquatic > Marine > Intertidal zone >...
TTATGTTTTAAGCTTTTATTCATTAAAGTTAGCTTAAAACATAAATTTCTTATCCGTTAATATGGAATTTGTATATCGAATTTTGAAATTTTATGAATTATCGATCGGTCATAAATTTTCTACCTATTCAACATCTTCTGTAATATAATGCAGATACGGCACCAACACCTCATTCCGCTTCGCCACTGTCCCATCATAAATAATCGACACAATCGGAATGCCAATATCTCTCTCTACTTTTTTGAAGATCGATTCGCTGACCAATCCTGGGCAGCAGAAGATCGGATTCACATGGATGAAAAGCTTCAGATCAGGATAATGGTGGAGTAAGCTGAAGATTTTCATCACGTTCTGGGCGGTCTCGCCGCCGTGCTTGAGCGAGAGATTGTATTTTTCGAGATTCTCAAAAATGGAATCATTAAATATTGGAAATTCTTCCTGCAAAATTTCATTGGCGATATGGAAAAATCGTTTTTCAAATTTCTCCAGAACTTCGACAAGTAATTTGTCCCGCATCAAAGCGAGGTAATGTTTAGCCTCTCGAAGGTTATAATTATGTTTGACTGCCTGCATTCGTAAGATATGAGTAAATGGCGTGGTGACAACCTCAGCGCCATAGTTTTCAAGTTCTGCGATTAATTGCTGATTGAACACATCATTATCCCGCACATAAAGATCGCCGATGATGCTGACTTTGGGTCGTGTGCCATCCGGATCGCTTACGGGTATGGCTGCTAGCTCATCGACAATTTCTCTAAATATATCCTCTTTGGATTCGCCTTTTTTGATGCACCAATAAAGCTGTTGCCGTGCTTCCTCGATAATCTGATCGGTCTGTCCTGGAATGATTTCATAGGGCCGAATTTTGCAGCCCAATCTCCGCAAAAATCCACCCAATAAATAGCTGCAATAAACATCATAAATCACCTCAAACGGAAAACCTCTCATCTCAAACTCTGTGGCAAAGACCTGAACCTTCTCAAATCCATTAGCGTGCTGCTCCAGAATCTTTTTGGTCATCAATGGGTATTGGAGGAGATTACAGGATAAACAAGTGATCGCATTTAGAAAAATGGTGGTATTTTCGGGTTTCAGATCGTGCTTCCGAATTGTTTCCATGTCTGCTGCTACAATAGCGCTGATCGGGAGACATTGCCCATCGTTCATCCGTAGACTGGAGAGGATGCTGGTCTCGGTCTCTTCGATGAGAAGAGCATGGTATCCCGCATGCTCAAAGGTAACAGCAATCAGGCTGCAGCTCAATGGATCGTAATTCGGGATGAGAATCGTTCCCTGTTTGTCATGCTTCAACAGCACGCTGGGTTGATCGTTTTGCTGAGCCGTCGATATATTTTGCTGATAATGGTTTCGGAACGAACGGATCGCCGCCTCAATTCGGGTCTCGTATCCCACATCAGAACCATGCTCATCAAGCTGTAAGATAAGATACGGCTTCTGATAGGTATCCATGATTTCTTTAAAATAGCTAAGCACAAAGGAATCAGGCGAACATTTAAAGGCTGTTAGAATGACTGGATAGAGTCCATGATGCTGACAAATGTAATCAGCCGCCATCAAAATATTTTCCCTGAATTTCCAATGATTCCATTCAATGAATCCCTTGGCTGAAGCATTAAATTTCATCTCTGCCAGTGGTAGCATGTCCTGAAAAAATGTACTCACGCCCAGATCGTTGAACTTCTGTGGGATGTTCTTGTTCATTGCTCCATCGAATATCAAATATGGACGCCCCAGCAGGAAAACGGAGATGTCGTCAAATAGATTTTGGTGCTGTTGAAAAATGTGAATCAACTCCTGCTTTTGCTCCATAACCCTCTGCCAGGCTTCGTTGTAAGCCTTTTTAATTTCGTTGGGTGTCTGAACGAGATTGAGATCATGCGGCAGGTTTTCATAAATCTGGCGAATATTATGAATTGGAGATCTGGAAAAATCGATGATCGGGGTAATACATCGATCTTTGATGGTTAATCCGTCAATGTTTTGAACCAAGGCTACGGCATAGTTTGAATAATAGCAATACAGTTTGGGATTATTGGATTCGCCGCCTGCAAAGGTATGGGGCAAAAATAGATAATCGCACAATCACTCAAATTTTTCACATGACCATGCCAGTAAGAAATCGGCGTACAGAATTCCGCCCCGGCAATCTCTTTTCCGCTTTCGAGGAATTCAGTTTTAGCAGATGAAAGCTTGACCGTATACCCCAATTTTTTAAAGAACAATTGCCAGAACGGTACATATTCGATCAAATTCAGTGTATTGGGGATACCTATTGTTAGTTCATTTTTACTTTTATGGGGCTGGATGTCATCTTGCGTAAGGGTAAAGATTCGATGTCTCAGGGAAAGCAAATTCAAGCTGAAGAGCTGCTTCACTTTATCCAGGGAAATATCCATATTCAATTGTTTCAATTTTTCCAAAGAAAAATCGAAATCGATCTGTTTCAGCTTTTCCAGTGAAACGTGGATATCGATTTTTTTCAGCTCACTAAGAAATGATTTTAATTTTTTTTCAGGCAGGGAATCAGATTGCTGATCAGCTATCTTTGGGGGATTGAAAATTCTTCGTCGATTGCTGAGCAGATCAAATCTCGATTTATGTCGAGACTTGCTCCCATCACTAGAATCATCGCGCCCACACAAATAGCCCCATACGATGTCTTCGTTCGCTATTTTGATGCGTTTCAATTTGCAGTGATTTCGTCGATTGCCATATCTGCATTGACCACCTTTTGGATGAATTTCCTTCCCGAACCTGTCGTACCGACTCCCCAGAAGTCAAACTGGATACGATATTTTTCTTCAATTTCTCGAAGCACTCGAAGCAAGGCTTGCGTAGCATTAATCGGTTGCCCCATGGTACGAGTGTATAATCCAAGCAAAATATTTTGATCATCCTTTTGCGCGTTCATGACAATAGCTTTGGTACTGGTGGACCCGATATCTATTCCCATAAAAACAGGAATCCGTCCTGGCAGGTGGGGAAGGTCATACAAATCAACTTCCACATGATGGGAAATATAATAAGAATGTTCATTAAAATTTGGGAAAACCGATTTTTCTGATTTCAACGGTGGGAAGAAGTAATGTTTTTCCCTGATTTGTTTTTTTAAAAGAGCAGTAAAACATTCTGAAGGTCTCAAACCGTCGGAATGTTGTGCTTTCTGAGCCATCAGTGCGCAGCCAATCGCTCCAGCCAGTTCCGCATGTTCTGGAATCGTAATCGGACGACCGATGATTTCTGAAACATATTGTATCACTTTTTTATTTTTCGAGACGCCACCGACTACTGCAACGGATTCTAGCAATTCGATGCCTTTAACCAATGTATCGGTAATATTGTGAACCAGCTCTTTACATAATCCAGCCGAAATCGCTTCAATGGAATATCCCTGCTGCTGGCAATGAATGAGATCAGTCTTAGCGAACACGGCACATCGGGTGGCAATCTTCGGTGGATCTCCCTCAAATTGATCCGCTAACCGACTAAGCTTCGCACTGCCTGAAAATCCCAATCGCTCCGCCTGCTGATCCAGAAAAGCTCCCGTCCCTGCTGCACACGAGGAATTGGAAATGTACTTTTGATAATGCCCATTTTGATCAAACAGAATCAGCCCGAACGTCTCTCCACCAATGGTGAACACACTGCCGACATTGCCAATCAAGAATTTCACACCATCAATCAGCGCCACCTGCTCATTCACGTTTACGCCCTGGTTGAAAAAGTCAGTAGATTTATGGTTGTAGGCAACTTGCTGAACCTTTGATAAATCAATCTGTTTTAATTGCTGTTCAAGAACGGATAAAATGTTGCCCTGGTGAAAAAGGTAGTGGTGCTGGATAATTTGTTTGTTTTGATCGAGTAGAACATGAGCGAGACTGAGCCGATGTCGATGCCCAGGAAAAATTTATCTTTTGGGGATGCTGGCATTTTTCTAATTCTCCTTTAACAAAAATTGTAACTAAAATATATCAAATTTTAGTTAATAATGCAATTCAAAGTTTATTGACCTCGATGTTAAATTTTTTGTTCCGATTAGATATTAAATTTTTAGTTAAATTTTGGTTTATCGACAACTAACGGAACATCCCTAAAGAAACAAATATTAAGTTTTCCATCTCATTTCTGTGGGCGAATTTATATTCGTTACGGATTGTTTTTTCATGTCATGCCTGTGCATACAGGCATCTCCTAATTGTTTGTAAATAAGGAGATTCCTGCACGCCAAGGCGCATCTTCGACATTCGCAGGAATGATAGCAGTTCTGAAATTCTAACCCATAATGAGTATATCTCGCCATTTGAGGTGAAGCTTCATTAGAATTAAATCGGCTTTTTCTTTGACTGACCTTTCTTAATATTGTATTTGAGATTTAAACCTCTCAAGGTAGGAGAAAATAATTTGGAAACAAAACGAATTCTTATTCTTGCTTATGTTCATCACAAGTTAGAATAGAAACATCATATTTCAGCAGATGAAGTGGAAGAATTGCTTAAGAGAAAACCTAATTTATATTTTCTAGAAAGATAATCGATTTTTAATTGAAATATAGATCGCTTTCATGATCTGAAATTAAATGGTTAATCATATCATCTATTTTTTGATTTTTAAAAAAACTCTCACACAAATGACATTTAAAAACATAAGGCAAATCTTCTATTACATTTTTGCGAATCTCATTACTATCTTTAACTATTCGAAACAGAATATGAACGGAACCTTCTTTTTTCATTGCTTTCGGGCATTGTTCTATGTGATTAATGATCGCATTCATTGGATTTTCATAGTTATTATCCGCACTTACATAATAATTACAATAACCACATTGATAAATTTCAACAGGCAAGCTAAGATTGTATTTCAACCGAATTTCTTCATATTTTAGTTCTGTAAAAAAATGATAAAAATGGTTTTCTTTAATATGGTTAATCATTTCATTCTTTTCTTTTGTTCTGAAATCACAATTTTTCCCTTTACAATATAACCATGGGAGTAATACAACAGCAACTGAAACGCTGTCATTTATTTTCTCATCTAACCACATTTTAATTTGTTGTTTCTCATTTAAACTTTGAAGGTTATCAAAATCAGCAAAATCCCTAAGCGGAATGAATAACTTCTCATCCTTTGTTTTTATCCTATAAGACTTTTTATTATATTTATCAAAACCAACAGAAATTTGTTGAATCTCATGTCGTTTTGGCAACCAAACATTTATTCCGAATTGTGATGTGGCTTTAAATAGATCGAAAGGGATTTCGAGGACTTTATCCGTAGCATCATTCGTCTTATTTTTTTCTCTTTCATTTACCAAGTTCCACCAAATCCTGTTATTAACAATTCTGATTTTTACCTCTCTCCCAGAATTGTCTTTTATTTCCCATTCAGAGCTATCCCACTTTGGATCGGGAGGAATAATTACATGGGTAGTGCCTTCCTTACTATTAATAATCACCTCATTGTTATTATTATCTGAGAGACTAACAGTACATGATTGTTCATGTTTAAATTTTATTTTTACCGATTGATGACCACTTGGATCAGGTAAATATGGATGATCAGTAACCGTTACACTATTTAGACTCTGGATAAATCTAAAATCTAAGCTATCAATCAAATCGTTGTTGGTATCATAAAATCGAATAAAAAACCAGCTTTTTTTACTTTCAGATATTATCCCTATGTTTCGTTGTTGTTCAACCTGGTTCAAATCCAACTCTTGAGATATTGTATCGGGCTCAAATTTCCATCGAAGTTCACCGAATCCCTCTTCTTCTTCGCCAATGACTATCGTTTCAACTTCATTCCATGATTGGCTGTCTATAATTTTGGGGAGTTCACCGCCAAACAAAGGACCAATTCCTTCACTATCGTCTCTTATTAGATTTCCATCTAAACGAAAACGGGAACTTTTCGGTTCTATTAAAATTTTTTCACTATCAGACTTTTGAAATGCAATTTTTAATTCACTATTTTTGCTTAAAACAAAAAAATGTGCTTTATAACCCGGAATGGAAACTCGTTCGGGTTTAACAGGCGCAGATCCCGATATATTTTCATCTCGTTGCCAGTTGTCAGGAACAATTACGCAGTACGACCCAACTGATGGATATCTCACCAATTTACCGAATTTATCATCCTGACTCCTTAGCTTAAAGATTAGCGAAATATTATTTTTTTTGCTGTTTATTTCAAAACGCTTCTTCTTTAACGTTTTATCTTCTTCCCATTTAACAAAAATATCTGACATCTTATCTAACATATAATATTCAGTTTCATTTACTTCTTCTACAAGTTTAATTGAATCATCTTGAATAATTTGAACATTCGAATTATACGACAATTCCCCCAGGAATTGAATAGCTATATTCCATTGTCTATTTTTTTTCAAGCAGATCAATTCAGGGATCAATTGATCAATTTGTTTAACGATTTTTTTTTGTTTATATATTTGATTTGCTTCAGGTATACTTTCAGAAAGTTTTCTTCCTGGTAGAAATTGATCTTTATATTGCTTTTGAGTTTGTTTTTCTATAATTCCCTCTTGTTTTTTTAAATATCCAATCTCACTTTCTTTTTCTTTGATTTCATTTTTGAGCTTTTCAAGTTCGTCTTGTTCATATTTAACCTTTTGATTTTCTACTTCTAATTTCTCTCTTGTACTGGCTAATTCCATTTTTTGCTCATCGATTTTTCTTCTTTCATTATAAATCTTCTCCCTCTCTCTGTCAATTACTATCTTCTCTTCAATAAGTCTCTTATCTTCCTTTTTTAATTGGCTTTCTTTTTCCGATAATTTTTTATTTAGCTGTTCTATATTATGCTTTAATGCATCAAATTCCTTGAACTGCTCTGATAAATATTTTCTCTCCTTTTCAATTTTATGATATTCTAATTTGATTTTATTCTCTTCTGATTCGAGATACTCTTTCGCAAGATTAATTTTTTTCTGAAGTTCTACCATTCTGTGTTTTTCTTCAAGAAGTTCTTTTTTATCTCGCTCATATCTTTCTTTAAAACTCTGGATTGTCTTATTGATTTTAAGCTGTTCTTGTTCAATTTCAATTTTTTTAGAAGTTATTTTGGATTGCTCTTCATTAAGGTGTCGACGTTCTTGTTCTATTTTTAACGCTCTCTGTTCAAGGACATTATAATCCTTTTGAATTTGATCCCATTTTTTATTTAAAACAATTTTTTGTTCTTCTAATCTCTTTTTTAATTCATCATGTTCATTTTGCTCCTTTGCTATTTTTTTCTGAATTGCTCTGACCTTTGTTTCTAAAATTTCTAACTTGTAATATTTATTCTTAATTCTTAAAGAAAAAACTACCAATATTATCAAAATACAAAAGGCTAATAGAAATAGGAATATGTTCAAAGATGAAATCATGATAGTCTCATAAATTTGTCAGTTATCTGCTAATGTTATCTTATAATTACATGCAAAGATGTGAGTTTACATAAAAAAAAGCTCAAACCACCACCTGGTCTGAGCTTCTCAAATAGGTATAGAAATCTTTCACAGCGGTGGACTATCAGACCTCCCTCCTGATAATCCTTCATTCATTATTTTATTTTTTAAAATATAAAAAAATAATTAATTTCGCAAGTGAAATTATTGCAATTTAATAAACATATCGTAAAATTCGTGTGATTAGCGATCTCTCTCAATTACACCAATAATCCCAGGCAAAATAACCACCGTCGTCAAAAAGCAGGCACCAACACCAACAAACAACGCAGCTCCCAGATGTCCAAAACCGCGCCAGATAGAAAAAATTAGTGAGCCGAACGCCAGCATGGTGGTGAGAGAAGTCAGCAGTATCGCTTTGCCCGTACTGGCGAATACCGTGTGGATTTTACCCCTGCTTTCGTGCCGCCAGTTTTAAAGATTTAAATAGATGCGTTGATCTTATCACAGGGGGCCTCCTTGCCAGGGATTTTCATCAGCAGAAAAGATGGAACTATACTGGAGCTGTTTCGGTTAGAGTCATAAATTATTTTTCGGATAAATTGAATTTTAGGAGCCGATAAATGAAAAAATTTACCCAATCATTAAAAGTACGGTCGTATGAATTGGACTCACAGGGACATGTGAACTATGCTGTTTATCTAAATTATCTCGAATATGCACGCGTTTCAGTACTGGAATAGGTTGGCTTACGTTTCGATGATTACATAAAAAGAGGCATGTACATTGTTATCGTTGAAGTAAAAATGAAGTATTTAGCCCCTGCCACATTGGGAGATGAGTTGGAAATTACATTGGAAGGGAAGGAAATAGGGCGCACGAGCGCTACTTTCAAACAGGAAATTTTTAACAAGAAAACAGGGAAAAAAGTCCTTGACGCCGAGTTGGCAGGTGTTTTTATTAACAAGGAAGGAAAACCGATACCAATTGATGAGGCATTTAGGAGAGCGTTTTTTGAGTAATTGGTATTAACCTAACCTTGAAAAGCCAGAACCAAAAGATATGAGACCACGAAATTCACGGCCAAAATTCCTTTGCCCATTGAGCAATAAATTCATTGTTTAGATAATAATTATTTACTTTAGAGGAATTTTCAAAAATTTAACGAATAAAAAACTTGCTTTTTTGAAAAATTCGTTTATTTTTAATATGTGACAAAATTATATTTTACCTATTAGCATTACATCGAATGATAAGGTATTAATTTTTTGTTTTTAGCAAAAAATGCCAGGTTATTTTTGATCATATTTTTACGATGGCTTCGCTAGGGAGAGGATGGGCGGCAGTGTAAATTAATTTAATTAACTGGATGCCCATTGAGGCGGAGTTGGCACGAAGAGAGGGGAGGGAGTATGAGCCTGTGTGGGAGTTGTTGGAGCGGATAAAAGAAACTACAGTAAATACATAAAACCGAATGGCAAATTTAATTCGATAATTTGAACAAAAGAATGATACGTTCATTAAATATTCAGGTTACTAAATGATGAAACCAATAAACTTATCAAGACATGCGAAGGAACAGCTAATTTTTCGTGGGACTAATGAACAAGAAATTATCGAAACTGTAAGAACGTCTCTCTGGGAACCTGCTGAATTGGGACGACTGCAATGTAAAAAAGAGTTTCCTTATGAAAATATCTGGAACAAAAAATATTATAAAACTAAACAAGTTAGACCGATTTTTGTTGAAGAAGAAACCGAAATCGTTGTTATAACAATCTATACCTATTATTTTTAAAATGGAAAGGAATGAGAAAATGAGAATTACTTATGATTCCCAAGTGGATGCACTTTATATTCGATTTATTGAGACAACGGTAACGACCGAACACGTCGCTGAAGGCGTTGCACTTGACTATGATGCAGATGGTCGGCTGGCTGGTATCGAGATTCTTGATGCTGTAAAACGATTTGGCACCAAGGATGTTTTTAAAAAAGTAACATTGGAAGAATTGGCTTTACAACCATTATAAAAATGACCACAATAATTAAAATTTTTTATTCAACAAGAGAAATAAAAAAAACAAAATCGAACTGTATCAGAATGTGATGTTTTAAATTATGTAATGGAATGGAAAAAGCGTAGTCGTCCTTCTTATAATGAAAATGAAATTGCTACCGCTATTCTAAATTTAGCTAACAAATTATTTCATGGGTTCCACAGTCGATTAATTTTTTCAGTATTTTCCCCCTGCCAATATTCGATATGAGTTTTACCCATCTTCGCAACCTTTCCCATACAAATAGCTTTTGTTTTAAATTCGGTAAGCTTTAGAAGTTGACGAAGTAAGCTTGGGATTTGAGCTTGTTGGTGATCTTGCAGGGCAAAAAATAAAATGCAATATTTGGGATCTAATAATTCTCTCTTCCAAAAACCATCGTCAATAGTCAAAAAAGTGGGATTCTTCAATTCTCTTAGAAGCAATGGGATTCGATCATCTTTTATAACCTCGTCTGGGCGTAAATCTTCCAATTTCTGTACAGTAATCCATCTTTGTAAAGGGATTAATACACGATCCCGATTGAGCTGTTCGTCGAGTATAATCTGGCTCATCTCAGACTGCTATTTTTTCACCAGGGAAATTTTCAATAATTAGCTGAGAAGCAAAGTGAATGGCTTCTTCTACACATTCTCGTTTTAGCTGAGGCCAATTTCTGAGAATATCATGGATTGAATCGCCCATCGCTAAAAATGTTAATACAGTACTGACAGGTACTCGTGTCCCTTTAAAAACTAATTTCCCATGGCAAATTTCGGGATCAACTACCAGGTATTTTCCAAATTCTTTTCTTGTCATCATTCAAATCCAAAAATTTTCATTACTAAAATAATAAGATTTTTGTTTTTTGTCAAGCTAAAAATGGATTGTGTTTCAAGTAATTAAATTTGTGAAATCAAACTCTAAAAGCGAGTTGATTTTGAATATTATAATACATCAAATTATTATTTGTGAAATTCGTTAAATTTGCAAAATTAACGATCTCGCTCAATCCACCCAATAATCCCAGGCAAAACAATTACTGTCGTCAAAAAGCAAGCTCCAAAACCGACAGACAACGCTGCACCAAGATGTCCAAATCCTGGCCGAATGGAAAGAATCATCGAGACAACTTATTTTATTATCATAATTATGCTGAGAAGAAATGTTTAGTTGTGTACTGAGGAAGGCACTTCGAATTTTTACTTTATAATAATTCTTTAAATTGATCAACTGTAATCCCCATATCTTCAATGATCCCTTTCAATGTCTTTGGTTTTATGTCATTCCCTTTGTGAATCGGGATCACGATTCTCAACTTTTTTTCTTCATGGACATAAACTGCATGACTTCCAGTTTGACGATCAAAAACAAAACCGATTTTGTTTGCAACTTGAATCACTTCTCTGGACGTTACAATTGGCAACCGTGGACTCATATTGCCACCCTTAAAGGCTTTATCATAATATCTTCATCGGGAATCGGTTCATTATGAGCGATCAAGCTATCCAGATATAATTTGATCGCATCTTGAATGTTTGTCAACGCTTCATCATACGTATCGCCCTGAGAATGACATCCTTTTAAAGTCGGACAGAACACATGATAGCCCCCGTCATCTTCTTTTTCAAAGATGATTGTATAATTATAATTTTTCATATTTATGCTCCGAAAATAATTGCCTTGATTTATCCTTTTATCTAATTTAAAAAATCAAAATTTAAAAGCAAGTCATTTTTGATTCTTTTCACGCTTCAATCTTCTATAATCGTAATCGGGTGCATTCGTAAAATTAGCGCTCTCTCTCCACCATCCCTATAATCCCCGACAAAATGATCACCGTCGTTAAAAAACAAGCCGCAACACCGACGAACAACGCTGCCCCAAGCTGTCCAAAACCTCGATATATTGAGAAGACCAGTGAGCCAAAAGCTAACATTGTTGTGAGTGATGTGAGCATTATAGCTTTTCCAGTGCTTGCAAAAACTGTAAGGATTTTGCCTTTACCTTCATGCTGCCAGCGATGGACAATATGAACACCATCGTCAATACCAATGCCAAGGATCATTGGTAGCGCCATGACATTCATTACCGTCAACTGCTGACCAGTTAAATGCATCAGCCCGATCATCCACAATAAACCTACTGCCAGTGGGATCATTGCCATCAACGCATGGCGGATACTGCGAAAGTCAAGCCATAACAGAATAAAGACAATTATAAGCGTTAATAAGGAGGCTCGACGTCCATCTCGTCCGATAATATCGACCAGCGCCCGAAATACTGGTGGGAAACCTGTTACCTCATTACTGACCCTTTCTAAATCATCTACAAAGCGATAGAGAAAACGAGCATCTGTCCACATATTACCAGCAGGAAATACAGTGACTAAAAACTGTGTTTTGTCTTCATTGCTGTAGCGATCCATAATTGACGCTGGCAATTGTTCTAATAAAATCGGTTCTATGGAACACATTTTAATGACTGATTCTTTGAAGTAAGGAGCAAAAGTTTGCTGAAACCTGGATAAGCTTGCAACAATTGAAGGATTATTTGAATTTAGCAATTTCAGAAAATTTTGGATCATATTTTTGGAGTTTGCATTTTCAGGATCGCCCACAATTTTTTTACATTTATTGTCCACTTTATCCTGTCCGCCCAAAAATGCCATGTCCTGCATTTCCATTACGTTCTTTTCAAGCCGTTCAATTTCTTGACTGATCTTTGTCAATTCATTAGGACGAACAGCTTTTCTCGGTAGAGATGAATTTATTGCTCGATAAATTTGTTCAATGTGTGGTTTTCTCTTTTCTTGTTGTTCAAGGGAAGGTAGATACAGCGAAATATCTTCGGTCATTGCCACTGTTCCCATGTCCCGATACTTTTCTGCCATCTCTCGTGAATCATCAATATTATCAGTTAAGATCATCCCATAATCCAAAGTCATGTCAAATTTTTCCAATACCGTATCCTGCAGGGCAATTGATTCTAATCCCTTCGGTTCGATATTCATGTAATTGTAATCAAAGGTTATGTTCAAGGCTGACCAGATTAATAAAATTGTTATAATAATGGAAGCAAGAATGGTGAATACATAGCGTTTACTCAACCATTCACCTGTCTGTCCGAGTGATTTAAAAGTAATGTCTCGCTGCACAAACTTTTTTGATGTTGATAAATCTCCTGGTATGAATTTTTTTGATGTAGAAATTTCGCGAGCAATAGGCTTTTTTATTTTTAAAAGAGCCCAGAGAGTATAAATTCCGACGATAGTTCCAACAGGTATTACCATTAAACTAACAAAGCCAATTATCAAAATAATAATTCTTGCCCAGGATAAATGTTTTTTAAGACCTAATCCACCAATGAGCTCAAACACACTCCAAATTAGATAAATGGATGCTGCATAAGTAATCCATGCTGTTTGAATTTTTTCTGGGAAAAACGAAATAATAATTAACAAAGCCAGACTTATAATTATGCCTAAAATTCCAAAGATTATGTGGAGTATTGCAAGTATTTTGACATGTATATTCATATCGCTTATTTCACGAAACCGTTCTCTGAATACCAACATAATTGGCAGGAAAAGAAAAGTTGTTAAAAGAATTGCCAACAGACCCAGTCCAGTCACAATTCCCATTTCTTTCATACCTCGTGAGCTGGCAATTATCATGGTCAAAAAAGCAAAAGCAGTGGTTAAACCGCCTGTTAAAATTCCCTTCCCGCTTTTCAAAAATGTTTTT
>Ga0209636_10005275_pt1 | contig 13215 bp, 10 predicted proteins | sample DeeMarSWOR152_54_FD_187464 | JGI IMG/M metagenome (GOLD analysis project Ga0209636, IMG submission 187464) | Marine sediment microbial communities from White Oak River estuary, North Carolina - WOR-1-52-54 (SPAdes) (version 2) | ecosystem: Environmental > Aquatic > Marine > Intertidal zone >...
GTAAACTTTTCACTCCTTCCTCCATAGCCATTCTTAAAACCTCTGAACTGGATGAATGGAGTATCTCCGAAACCTCTTTCATTATCTTCAGCTCTTTTTTTCCTATTTTAACTTGCATGCTTTCCATGTTTTATTTTATTACATTGTTTTAAACTATTTAAACAACTTTTTTACCTTCGGTAAAAACCTTGACTAAAAATTTTATTCCCTTTTATTACCGAATGTCTAATTCCCTTCAGGGGATTTTATTCACCTTCTTTCAACAATTACTATAAGCTCATTCCCCCTTTGTTTTTTCAACTTTACCTAGTTCATTAGTTAGACTGTTTTTCAATTTCAAATAGCAAGATTTAGAATGGATTGAAGTGTGTCTTCAATCCAGGGATTTTTGTATTCCCGAAGTTTCGCTTTGGCTAACCTGATAAATTCTTCTTTGGTAGTTGAATTTTCTAGAATTTCATATATCGCTTCTGCGAACCCTAATTCCTCCTCAGTCGACCCTATCCACGAATCTAAAGCCTCTTTCTTTTCTTCTTTCTCATTTTCCCACTGCATGGCTTCACCTCCACAAGACATTTAAAGTTAAGTAGGAAAAAGATATGATATATATCTTGGAATTGAAAATGCCTAAAATATTCATTATAGGACCATTTTTTACGGAAGCGGAAGGGGAGTTCATATTGAAGGTAAAAGAAAGGATAGAGAAAAAGGAGAAAGAAGCGAAAACGCCGTTGGATATAGGATATGTGAAGGATGGGTCAGAAGGGCTTTTTAAAGAAGATTTGCGATATATAGAGCAAAGCGATATAATAGTGGCGATCCTCGATGGGCTCGATCCTGGGACGATGTGTGAGATTGGGTATGCAAAGGCGCTGAGAAAAAGGGTCATCGGTCTGTGGACAGATAAAGAAAGGAGAATAGATCCTTTTGTTGAATGGCTGTGCACAGAGGTAGTTAAGGATATATCTGAGGTGGAAGGGCATATTTAAATTGGGAGCAAGATGGTGGAGCTAACAATAGAGGATGCAAAGGTCCTGAATCCAAATCTTAATCCCGAACTTTTTTTGCCTTCGTCTAGGGATGTATTAGGGGCAATTGAAGAAGGACTTGTGAAAGAATGGCTTGAGTTCATTGCAGATGAACATCTTGCACCGAAGAGGAAACTGCTTTTGTTAGTTCCATGTGCGGAGAAGAAGCCGTATGAGCCACCGAGAAGCATCATGTATAAAAAACTACTGGAATTGGAGAAGAGATTCGAGGACTTATATCTTTGTGCGGTTTCTGAACCCTTAGCATTAGAGCCAAGAGAATATTGGAGCTTCAAATGGAAAGGAGCGAATCTAATCTACGATGCACCTTTCTTTCCTTGGGTCAAGAGGTATGGATATGAATGGGACGAAGAAGTGGCAAGAGAAGTGTGGGAGAAATTAGCTGAAGTTGCGAGGAAATGGTTTGATAGGAACGAGAATAAATTTGAGGAGGTAGTGGCTTTTGCCTGTCCAAATTCAGGATACCGTGAAATTTTAAGGTTGGTGAAGGTTAATAGATACGTACCGGAGAAATGTCCTGATATCGAGGTGAGCTATGAGGAGAATGTTTCCAGGGTTTATACGCAACCGAGGGTGTGGAAAGAGCTTGGGGAGGTTGTGGAGGGGGTTACGAGAACGAGATGAAAACAATGTTTAAAGTAAAAACCAAGGAGGTGAGGTTTTTTGGTGAGATAATGAAGTTAGTAGCAGAGATATCACCTGAAGAGTTTTATATGTGGAGCAAAGGTAAAAATTTGAAGATGGGATGTACCGACTCATCCCATGTAGTTCTTGCTGAATTTTCGCTAAGTAGTAAAAACATGTCAATGCGTGGAGAAATAAAAGATAAAATAATTGTTGCTGATACAAAATACCTTGCAAATTTATTGAAATTAGCCAGCAAAGGTGATGTCCTCAAGATAAACTACAGAGAAGACACACTGAACTGCATTGTTTCAGACGAAGATGAGCGGAATATATATGTGAGCGCAGAGTTTAGTGTTGAATTGAATGATGAGTTACCACAGTTCCCCAAAAATCTTGATGAATTTTTCAAGACAAGCATTTCATCACTGAAAAGCCTCAACAAAGTGGTTAGGTATCAAATGCAGTTTGCTGACCAGATAAAAGTATCTATTGGCGATAGTGTTCTCAAATTGGAAGGAAGGGAAGACAAGAAAGTAGAATCTACAATAGCATTGTCATCACAGTCAGATACCATTACCGGTAGAAAAATCGAATCAAAAATAAACTCAGAGTTCATGGGCGTTATAGAGAAGACACTCCAAATCGCATCGCAATTAGATATTTATATAAAAGAGAGCGCCCCAATAATTTTTCAATTCGAGCTAAAGGACAAAATAGGAATGCTTAAATATTTAATATCACCAATAATAGAGGGGATATAGATGGTTACGCCATTGCTGTGGGTAGGGGAGCAACCCCCGAGATGTATAACGGAAGAGCACAAAAAAGTAATGGACAGTGTGATTAACTATTATTTCCCAATGAAAAAAGATGTACAGGATGTAAAAATTCCTTACAACTACGAGAAATTATTCCTTGATAACGGTGCTTATACGGCTTTGTATCGAGGAGTGGAATTAGATATAGAGCGTGTTTTGGATATGCAGGAAACGATTAGTCCTGATTTCACAATCCCTTTAGATTATCCTTATAAACCCGGAATGGAAAGGAAGGAAATGGATAAAAGATGGGAGAGAACGAGGGAAAACATTTTGTATTGGCAAGAGAGTTCCTCTCTTGAAATTATTCCTTCGTTACATGCTGTTGGAACACAGATGATGGTAAATTCGATTCAATGGCTTCAAAAGAAATGCGATAGTGAATTCTTAGCTGTTGGAAGTGTTATTACGCGATATACCAGCATGATAAAAATAAGTGAGAAGTTCAATGGATTCTTTGGAGATCGACAACCTTCAAAACAATTGGTAGATACGATGTTATTTGTAGGTCAAATGACAAGAAAGTATTCTGATTTCGATATTCACATTATGGGTTTTGGTTCTTCACCGTTGACATATCATTTAGCGGTTTATTGTGGAGTCCACAGCACAGACTGCTCAGGGCATAGAAGGAAAGCGGCTTTTGGGAAGATAATTCTTCCTCAAACGGGGGAGAGATATATATGCAATAGGGGAGCAAAATTTGGCGTCAGGGAATGGGATGAGGGGGATAGAGAAAAGCTTATCGGATGTAATTGCCCTGTTTGTAGAAACATGCCACCTGACTTTAAAATAAGAAAAGAAAAACTTGCTAGTGATTGGATATTGAGGGCTATTCACAATAAGTGGGTTATGGAAGAGGAGGAAAAAAAAGCCAAAGAACTATTAGAAGATGGATTGGATATTTATGAAAAATTTGTCGAAAAGATATTTAAACGTTCAAGCCTTAAGTATATGTTTGAATATGCCAAAAGGATGCGAAACCAGAGTAGGGTGGAAATGTGGTTAGAGAGGTGACAGGGATGGAAAGGAATCACATACACCAGATTAAAGAAAAATCACATGGGTATGATGTATTTTTCCTAACTGGTCAACCCTTTGATTTAATCGGAAGAACTCAGAGGGCACCAGCAGTAATTGCTGAAAAGTCTGCAAATGAGATTTATAAATGGCTAAAGCATGCTTATGAAGGTCATAAAACGATTACACTTTTAGTTCATGCTCCGCCTGGAGCTGGAAAATCAATAACACTCCGCAAAATAAGTGAAATGGTTGCAAATGCCAATATTCCTGAAATTGAAGCGAGTGGTTTTCCAATAATTGCAGAACTGCAAGAAATATCGATAGAAAATCTCTTAGATCAGACAAAAGAGGGTATTGAAAATAGTATTGAGGAATTTTATAGAGAAAATGCTCTTACAGAGTTTAAAAATAGATTTGAAACTGTAAAAGAAGAAATTGAATCGAAATACGAGGATAAAACATTCGTAAACATCCTCTTAATGGTTGAGGCTTTGAAAATAACATACAAGATAACAAGGGCAAATTATCTATTTTATGTCATAGATGAGTTTGATGCTATACTTCCAGGTGGAAAAGAACTTCATGATGAAAAAGATGTCTCAAAATTTTTACATAAAATGAGAAGCCTATTGGATGAATTATGCAACCTTAAAGATGTTGAGGAGTATCAACTTCCACTTCTTATCGCTATGTCTCATACGGAATCATCTAACAAGGAATTTAAGGATTACATAGAAAACCACTCTGATGCACTCGCAACTTCGATTGTAGGTGAAGTTGAATTGGGATATTCTTTTGATGAGATTTGCAAATTTTTCGAAAAACGATTGGAATCAAAACGAAGAAAAGATTACTCTGGCGAAAAGTACTATCCATTCACAATAGAACAAATAAAAACTATATTTGATTCTTTCAAACAAAAACCCGATAGATTGGTGAATATGAGGGCTGTGGATAGATGTTGTGCACGTATTTTAGACGAAGGGAAAATAGAAGGAGGAATATCCAACGAGTTAATAAATCAAATCTGTGCAGAAGTTGGTAGAGATCTCGAAAGAAAAGAAAGCATCCCTCCAAATGTTAAAACGAAGATATTTGAAATTTTAGATTCACCACCAATTAAAAAAGTTTCAAACATATATGACTCACTTCTTCATTTGTTGAGAAGTCAAAATATGCTGACAATAGATCCTAATGAGGCTCCAGAGGGAACTACCGTCCTCCAAACTCCTGATGTTGCCGCTATTCTGTGCCAAATCCCGATAATCCATCAGGGAAAAATTTTCTATTTACGCTTGGCATTCTCTGTTTTTGAAAAAGAACCAGAAAAGGTACTCTTTGATGATATAACAAAAAGTTTGTTCGATGACAAAGAGAATGAACATCCTCATGAAAGAATAATAATATATACCTATACAGTGCCTCAGGAAGAAAAAATACCAAGTGATCTTCAGAGTATTTATCTATCTCATGATTTGTTAGAGAATCTTTTGACCTATAAAGAACTACCAGATGGTCACACGTTAAAGAAGGACTACTTGACGCATCTTTACAGAGATATTATCTTACAAATCAACAAAATTGTTTTAAATATCAAAGATATTTATGACAAAGAAAAAGGACGAATTGTAACAAAGGCCCACAAAAATGTTATAGGAACGTTGGCAGCTAATATTAATGTTGAACGTGGTTTTGTTGACGATTTAACTGATCTCTGTAAACTAATTTATGATCGCGGTGTTCAGATAGATAAAAATAAGTCAGAACTTGTCGATATGGGATTCATCAAAGAAAATATTCCAAATCCTCCACCATCGTTACAGGCATTGTTGGATTTGGGAGAAGAATTTAAGGAAGATGATGCTATGAAGTTATTAGGAAACAGATGGGGTTCTCGAGGTCTTAAAGATCTAATCATAGACTGCGGTATATTCGAATTTGATAAAGCCACCAATACTTATATAAGACGCATCGATGCTTGGAAAAAGCGAGCAGAAGAGGTACTAGAAAAAATTGGTGAAAAAAGTTTGAGTGAGGAAGGAAAAAAGAAATTATTGCTGACAAGAAAACTCTTAACTCCAACTGATGATGATTTTTTGAATGCCATAAACTATCATACTGCTTTTGATGTGTCCAAAGAGATTCAAAAGCTAGAGGAAAAAACTAAAAAGAAAGAAGAATTGCCAGAGGAGTCGCCATATAAAGAAGAGATTGTGAATCTCGAAAATAATTTAAAATCTATTGAAGTGGATGAGTTAGCGAAACCTCTTAAAGAACAGCAGTTAGAGGCATTGGATAGAGCAAAAAATGATGTGGCTCTCACGAAAAATGGTTTTGAAGATATGAAATCAGATGTCGAAGATTTTATTTCAAAGGTAGGAAAAAAAGAGGGAATAACTACAATCGAAAAGATTGAAACTAAGGAAGAATTGAAGAGGGAAACCAAAGAAGAAAAGAAAGAGGAAAGAGACATCAAGATGAACTTAAGGCAAAAGATAATCTCGCTTTTTGAAGAAGCCGGGAGTTTTACAATAAAGGAAATTCGCAATAAATTCCCTAACGAACCCGTGATAGACGTTGATAACGAGATTAACGCGCTGCTTAAAGAAGAAATCTTAAAATTGACAAAAGGAAGTTAAAATGAAAAGATCCTTTCCATTAGTACCTGACATATCGTTTATCCCAATGGTATGTCTTCTTCTACTCAGGAGCACTGGTCCACTACCTTTGAAAAATGTAGCAAATAAAATAGCAAAGAATGAAACAACTCCAAAACTCATAGAGAATTTCTTTAAATCATTAAAGATAAATCCTGATGTTTTGTCGTTGATGACAGATATAAATTTGATTTTAGATAGAGATGTGGTTAATTCTGATAGAGAAGGAGTATTTTCTGGTATAAACCTTCGAGTTTCAGAGATATATGAAAATCTTCCGAGAATCAAGGTGCAGTACTTAGCCGATTTGGGAAAGGATATAGCCTGTGCACAAGAAAAGAAAGATCAAAATAGAGTTAAAGTCTTAATCTTTTTAGGTTTTTTGGCGAGTAAGAATCTCCCAGGATTTTTTAGAGATGTTATTCAAAATAAGTCCTTTACCAACAAAGAAATCGAGTTAAATCGATTAAGGGAAGTAACGGGCATGAAAAAACCTGATGCCAAGCACCTTATAGAATGGTGTAGGTGGTTGGACCTCAATATTTCAAAAAGAGGTTCTCTTCTTTTAGATAGATATGAGATTATTTACAAATTAACTGATAGCTTAGTTTATCTCTTGAATAAAGAACTTGAAGAAAATAAGTTATTTGGAAAATCTATATATTTCTATCAAATTAGATATAAGATAAGCAAAATATTGGGTTTAAATGAGGGATTTGTAGGATTTGATAAACTCTTTAAAATTATTTTAACATCAAATGAAGATAAGATCTCCTTTGCTCCAGCAAGGGATGCACTTCTCGAAGGAAAGGGATTTGAAGGACAAACAAGATTTGCTATTTTCTCAATAGACTCCGATTTAGAATATTCCTCTAAAGAAGAATGTATACGATGGTCAGATGCGAATGCACTATTGGTGGGATGAGATGATGGATATTGGTGATACAAAGTTAGAAAAGGATATTTTAGAATATATAGAGGCAAAAGAGATATCACAACAAAGAGAATTATCTTTTGAGACTTCTGTTAAGTCTACCGATATAGAAGGATCGGTTCTTAGACAGTATGCCATCGACGAAACTGACGAACTTTATCAACATTATAAAAAAGGCATAGAAGAGGCAATTAAATCCCTTATTAAGAAAAGAAAAATTATAAAATTGCTTAAGAACGGTAATGAGGTTGGATATAGAAGTAGATCAGCAGAGATAACAAGATTACTGTACAAATTAAGATTAAAGACCCAAAAAAGAGAATACTTGGATGTAGCAACTCTCAAATTTGCACGAAGAGATAAAATAATCCCAGCATGGGATGAAGACCTTATTTCATTAGATCTCGCCAAAATAAGAAAATTTCTGAGTGATCAAAACATATTAACAAATCCTTATGACATAGATCCAATTGCGGTTTTGATCAGATCGTTAGAGAAAACAAAATATAGAAGTCTTAGTGATTTTCAAGTCGAGTCGTATCTTGCGATTGCAGAACAACTAACAAATCCCCCTCACGGAGTTGTTATAACTGCTACAACAGGTGCAGGTAAAACGCTGGCATTTCTACTCACTCCTCTATTATATACTATCGCCTCTGCATTAAATGATATCAAGGGCACAAAAGTCCTCTTCATTTATCCAAGAAATACCTTGGCGGAAGACCAATATAGAACGATAGAATCCATACTATCCAAAATTAACCTTCAACTAAAAGAAGAATTTCGAGATATACCACACCTCCCACCACCGATTCTCACCGTCGAGAAAGACATTAGGGGTACATCCAGAATAGATCAGGATAGGATCTATAATAAACTCCCAGATTTCTTAATTACGAACACTGAGACCCTGAAAAAGAGATTGATGTATTTTAGAACGCATAAGGCATTGAAAAACATCAAGTTTGTGGTCTTCGATGAAATACATTTGTATTACGGAATGACTGGCACAAATACGATCTTTCTCATCAAAAGACTCCAAAGTTTATTGAGAAAATACCATTCTCATTCAGTCTTTATTGGAGCAAGTGCAACGATTGCTGAACCAAGGGATTTTTGCAAGACCTTATTCTCTCTTTCTAAAAAACCTGTTCATATCGCCTCAGAGACATTTAAGCCAATTGTCAGTGGCCACACACATCATCTTTTTCTGAGGCCAATTGCTGAGAGAGACGCACTTAGCGTAGCGGTCGATGCCACCTCTTGTATCATACATAATAGAAGAGATGGTTTAGTTAAAGAAAGAGAGAAAAAATTAGCCTCCAAAGCAAGTAAAGCGATATGTTTCGCGGACTCTTTGGACACAGTAGGATCATGGAATCAATATCTAAACGATTTCGAGGGAACAAAAGGATATAAGAAAAGCCCACCGCCAAACGTTGGATATATTCGATACTTCAAACCGTGTGGAAGAAAGGATTATTGTACCGGATATGTTTTAACAGATTGTCCGTATTATCGTTCTGGATCTTGTTGGACATTTTCATTGGATGATGGGAAAAATATTCTTTCAGTCAATGATAACAAGTACAGAGGCGATGCTATTAGAAGCACGGCCATGACGGCAAAAAGCGAGGATATAGAAGAAGAATTATTCAGCGACCCAGGCACGCCTTGGTTTCTTGATGCCATTATAGCCTCTCCGGTACTCGAAGTAGGAGTTGACATAGATAACGTCAAAGAAATATTGCTTCTCAAAGCTATCAAATCTCCATCAAGCTACAGACAAAAGATAGGCAGAGCGGGAAGAGAAATAGGAAGTGAAAGTTTTGCGGTCAGTATAATGTCGAATTCGCTAATGGATAATTATTACTTCAGGAATTATTTGAAATTAGTTTCTGGAGCTTTGGCACCTCTTCCCCTGAATGAGGATAATATAGATGTTGCTTCAAGTCATCTTATCTGTGGGATTATAGATTTTCTTGCGAGTGAAGACGTTGACATCTTTAGTGTTCAATACCTACATGACCCAGTGAAGAATTTTTTGGATGCAAAAAGCATTATCGGAGATAGAAAAGCCCAAATAGCAGCGTATTTAAGAGGAATATACGATAAAGATGCGTTAATTAATGAATCAATATCAATTTTCTTGAAGATTTTGGATGAAATGATAGATAAATCGCTCTTTGAGTTAATTGATTTCAAAATTGACGGAGCTACACCTACCTACGTAGAATTGGCATCGAGACTATCTGGTAAAGAGAGAAGTAGACATATTGGTTCTATAGAAGGGAAGATTAAGAAAATTCAGAGTGATTTACATCTACAACTCAAAGATTTGACTTTTATCAGAGAGAAAAAAAGTGCTCTTATGAATGTAATTGGTGAAATTCCACCCCGATATAGAAACGAATTAAAAGAAATACTGAGGGGGATTGAAAAACTATTTGAAGTTGATATAGATAAAGAAGGTGTTGCTGAAAAATTGAAAATACTTATTGAAAAGATCCATAAAGAAAAATCCGAATATTCACATATAGTAACATTATTAAGAGAACTAAGAGACAAAATTGTTGAAATTGATTTTTCTGAAATCAAAGAGGCAGAAAAAGAAAATTTACAACTTGAAACTATTAATACTTTTATTGCAAATGCTAGGGAAGAATTCCAGTATGGTATCTATTTAGATGCTGTATTGAGGGCGCATCCCTATCTCCCATCTCCCTGGGTACCAGCAGCAAATCTCTATGAACACAGTAAGAAAAAGAAGGTTATGGTAAAAATTCCATATAGACATCCAGTCATGGAGGATATAGGTACAACATTTTCTCTTCTCTATCCCGGAAAACATTCGTGGAGATATGGCACTCCAATAAAAGTTCCAATTGGCAAATGGCCAGATGTTGGAGTGGGTGAGGTTTCTGTTTCTATGCATAATCTAGAATTCCTACGTGAAGTTGAGACAAACACGCTACCAAAAGAGATTACATCTAATGAAGGAAAAATTGCGATTTATAGTCCAAAGATTTTAAACTGCAAGCAAATAAAAACACCAGAAGACGTAGAAACTTCACAGCTTCCTATTTGCCTAATATGTGGTAGAGCATATGATGGCGATGAATTTTGTCCTCATTCAATGGGTCGTGAATCAACCTATTTTAGTAAAACACTTCCAAAAGGCGAACCTTTAATCTATTCTCATGTTAGGTATGATGATGAAAAAAGGATCCTGACTCCAAAAGCCCCTTTTTCTAATTTAATATTAGCTATATCGTTCTCTAAAAAAGTAGATGTATTGAGAGTTTTATATGGTTTCGAAAGGTATGTTTCTGGAGATGTATACCGATTATACTACGATAAATTACTGGGAGACGCCTATATGACAGATGGAATAATTTATAAGCTAAATGATGTTCAAAATAAGGTGAGCTATTTGATTAGTAATCTAGATAAAAGCATTTTAAGAGATCTTAGGCTGATGCAATTTGCAATTGAGTTTTATGATTTCCTCAAATCTAAGTATTTCTCTATTTGGGATGCCATGGTGGCTTTTAAAGCGATGCTTTTATTGTTTATAGAAGAGAAGGGGATACCGCGATCTTATGAAGAAATTGAAATGATAATAGCACTTTCGTGTGAGTGCCAGGATGAACTAACCGAGGTATTGGATAGACTATATGAACAAAGAGGTAAAGACAGACCTAAAAGGGTAGAAGAAATCTTTCAAACGATAAAAGAATTTAAGCTGGGAGATTTTCAAAACTTCATGAAAAAGGTCTATATGCATACGCTGTCTCATTATATCTATGTTTCCACGATGTTATTGCTCGGAGTGGATGAAAAAGAAATAGGATACTACTTTGATGCTGACAAAGAATCCATTATAATATTTGATGCAGTGGATGGAGGGAATGGTTGTGCCAGAACGATCCACGATGAAAAGTCATTACTTTCATTGGATGTTGCGAAAAATTTGGAAAAAACTAGAAGCGAAATATCTCCCGTATCCCCACATCCCCGTGATCTCTTATCATACCTCGAAGAATTAACGATTGGATGTGCCACCGCTCAAGCCGATTCGATTTTACTTAAAATCCTTTGTAATGAAAGCAAATTAATTAAGAGAGCAGAAGAGTCGGATGATGATAGATTTAATATTCTTACAGAGGTCAAAAACAAATATGGCATCGATGAATTTGAATTATCACATCTGGATAGCATAATCAAACAGAGGTTACATATTCCGTTAGCTATCGCTCCAACGCAAGATGATATCTTCTTTTCTTCATTTGTACCAGAATACGTTATGCAAAAATTATCAGAAGAAAATAAAAAGAAAATGCTGCCCGAATACGAAGAATTAGATCCAACTGAGGCTTTCGGTAGACTTTATGAAATCGTGAAGGATGCCCTTTCGATCTGTATAAATGCTTGTCCATCCTGTTTATTGATATCTAACTGTATTGAAGGAAGGATTAACTCAAAGCACACATTGGATAGGCGAGTAATTGAGTTCATGGTAGATAAAGCAAAGAAACCAATAACAATCATCTTTAATGGTAATGTAATTTCTACGGCAGAAAAAGTTAGCGATTTACTAAAAAAAGATGAAGGAATATCATACATAGAAGGTTCATTCGATCAAAAAGAGAACATCCTTGCATGCGCATATTCTTTGCTTGGACAGCGAATTAACAATAAATTCGTAAGATTAGCTAATTTCACTCTTTATCAAGGGAAGTTTGCTGTTAAATTGGAGATGGTATGATGAGTTTAAGAGAAGTATCTCAGGTAGATGAGAATGTAATGGTCATTGATTTTGATATACTCTTAGGAGAGGTATTTAACTCAAAATTTATGGACGGAGGTTCTCTTATAATCATATCACCTTGGATTGGGGATGTAATTTACTATATGGGATGTTGCGGCTTCTTTTCGAACTTTCCATTAGTTTTTGGGGACTATTTAGTTCTATCGGAGTTAATAGACGAAATACTCTCAAATGAGAATTCTATCGTAAGAATAATAACGGAAGAACCTTGTAAGGAAAAATATAACAAACTTCCAAAGTATTTTGATGAAAGTGAACTTAATTTTCTGCTTGATCGTGCCAGAAAAGGTGCTAAAATATATTTTTCTGAACTGGAACGTGGAATTCTGCATCCTAAGATTATATTAGGTAAATATGGGGTGGTATTTGGATCTTTCAATCTGACTTTCAGTGGGAGATATTGGAATATTGAAGATGGTAACTTTGCACCTTCAACATCGAAAGTGTACAAAGAGAAGAAGATACGGTGTGAAGAAATCATTAGAAGTTGTAGAGAGATTGCAAATGATGATTTAGAAGGACTTAAAATGCAGTTTATGTAATTTTTGGTTGGCATGACACTCATCAATCTGAGACTACGCGCTTTGGATGACGAGGATGTGCTACATTCAGAGTAAACGAACCCAATTATCAGATTTATGTCCGAAAAGTATCAGAATGAGTTATAACCGAAAATTTGCTCAGAAACTTTTTAAAGACCATCATCATTTAAATATATCTCATCTATAAGCTATTTATAGAAGAATATGTAGTAGAGGTAGAGGGATTGAAGATGAAAATTCTTGTCTGTGGCTCTATCGGGTATGGAGGAGTGGAACGTATTAGGAATATTCAGACATTGCTCAGAAATGAAGGAATCACAGTCATAGACCAAATTTCAGAAGAAGGGATGGATTATAGTGACATAAAGGATTTTAGAGATAAGCCGGACATCGCTGCCAAAATAGTTGAGCATGATTTAAAATTCGTTGAAAAAAGCGATGTTATTGTGGTGGTTTCAAATGGCCCGAGTTATGGCACTGCTATAGAGATGTACACTGCAAAGCAAAGCGGCAAAAAAGTTGTAACTCTATGTGAGGATGAAGTACCCACACCATGGCTTATTTTTTTATCAAGCGATATAGTAAAAACAAAAAGAGACTTAATTAATAGACTTGTTGCAAAATAATACCCCACGAAATACTCCGGTCCTTCAGGACCTCTCGATTCAACAGCACTTCAAATGATAATTCCACAATCCACACGATATCAACATAGCCACATCATTGAATTCATC
>Ga0209636_10005276_pt1 | contig 13215 bp, 12 predicted proteins | sample DeeMarSWOR152_54_FD_187464 | JGI IMG/M metagenome (GOLD analysis project Ga0209636, IMG submission 187464) | Marine sediment microbial communities from White Oak River estuary, North Carolina - WOR-1-52-54 (SPAdes) (version 2) | ecosystem: Environmental > Aquatic > Marine > Intertidal zone >...
AGCTACCAGGGATGACGGCGTCGTTACCTATAATATCGCTATCGGGGTTGAGATCGCCAAGGATAAGATAGGACTGGACAGGATATTGGATTTCGATGTCAAAGCCTACGATAGCGGCATTCACGATAAAGTAATGATTATTATCCCCGGGTTAGGCGAAGAGGCAGAGAGATTTGCCGGCTACCAGAGAATAAAGGTGCTTGAACCCAAGGACCTGGAGATGGTGCTGACTGGTGGTCCCCAGCCAGGCCGGGAAACAGTGAAGGAGCCCTTTGAATTTAAGTCCAAATCGCAGCTTATACAATACCTGGAGAAACAGGGCTACAGAGTACAGAAAAAGGCTGAAGTCGAAGGCCGGTCTGGCGCTGCCCATAACATAGACATACTGGCTACCAGGGACGAGGGCGTCATTACTCATCGTATTGCTGTTGGCATCGAGGTGGGTAAGAAGCCGATGGGACTGGATAAGGTATTTGACTTTGACGACAAGGCTTATGATGCCGGTATTCTGGACAAGGTCTTTATTGCAGTTCCCGGGCTCACCAAGGAAGCCAGGCAGTTTGCTGAGCGTCAGGGAATAAGGGTCTTTGAGGTCGGGCAACTGGAGCCAACTAAAAAAGGAGAACCTAAATCTTGAGCCCTGAAGGGAAATCCTAAATCCCAGGCCCTGAGGGGGAAACTCTAAATCTCAAGCACGAAATCCCAAACAATATAGAAATTCAAAAATCAAATGTCAAAAATCAAAATGACAACTCAAAATGTAAAACTTTTTACATTTTGCATTTTGAAAGGATTTGGAGCAGGGCGACCTTAGCAGGGTGGGAAGCCTAATACTATATTCCTATGACTAATGGGTGATTGACAGCTACGTGTATCCTGCTACAATAAATAATAAATAAATTGGGAAGAGTCTGTAGACTTTTCGGTCGTCCAATGCAACCTCAGAATGACAGGAGGATTATTAAAAAGCTAAAGCAAGAAAGGGAGGTGATAGCAGAACACAATATAGTATAAGTATGATAAAGCAGATTATGGATCTAAATCCAAAAAAATCTAAAGAAAGGAGGAAAGAATGAAAAAGGCAAAATATCCCATATTTAAGTGCATGCATCGTGGAGAAAAGGGCTTCACCCTGATTGAGTTATTGGTGGTGATTGCTATCCTGGGCATTATCGCCGCCGTGGTCGCACTCAACGTCGGTACCTTCTTCGGCCGGGGGACTTTGCAGGCCGCCAATACCGAACTCCACCAGGCCCAAACAGCTATCATAGCCGCCATGGCCGACGCCGAGACTGCTCAGCTTAACTGCGCTGACGGAACTACTTGGGGTGGTGAAACAGGTACAGTGGATGCCACTGGTGCGGCAAACGTTACTTATGACGCCGCTAGTTATGTCTACGGACTATTCAGAGCGATATACACGGTCAACCAGGACGGCAGCATAGTGGACGGCGATTCCCATGACTGGGGTGCTGGCATTATGTGGGACAGTACTAATGATAACTGGGTGGCTAGTAACGTAACGTAATCGTTAGTCTAAATGTGGGACGGGCGATAAAGGTGACTTTGTCGCCCGTCTCTATTTGCGGCGTGAAGGAGGGGTTTCCTTCACGCCGCAAAATAAGATTGGTAGTCAGTATCCAGGCTCAAAGCTGACCGCTGAAAACTAATAGCTCTAAGGGGAAACTCTAAATCACACACAATATCAAAGTCCAAAGCTCAAATGCCAAATAAAGCTCAAAATCCTAGACAATGACAAAGGGGAGTGTTTTTAGCATTTAAGTATTTGGATTTCAATTGTCATTTGGATTTTGTCATCTGGGTTTGTCCCGGCTTTATCGAGGATGCCCGATGAAATCGGCATTTAGAGATTGGATTTTAGGATTTGGAGCGGAGCGAGGTCGTGTTAGGTGGTTGACTATACTTTTAGCTTACCGACGAGCTTTTCCACTTCCTGGCGGTCGTTGCAGAAACTAAGCACGGTTTCGCCGCTGATAGTTCCCTTAAGATAGAGGCCGACCAGGGCCTCGTCAAGCGAAATCATGCCTATGTCCCGGTGGGTACGGATTACATTGGGTAACTGGTAGAATTTACCCTCACGAATGAGGTTCTTCGCCGCTGGATTGCCGAGCATAATTTCTACGGCGGCTATTCTCCCTGAGCCATCAGCCCGGGGCACAAGGACCTGACATAACGCACCAATAAGTAGAGAAGCCAGTCGTGTCTGAGCCAGGTGTCGCTGATGAGGTGGGAACAGGTCTATTATTCTCTCCATTGCCTGAGTAGCGCTGGGGGCATGACCAGTAGTTAATATAAAGTGCCCGGTCTCAGCTATGGTAAGGACAGCGTCGGCAGTATCCGGGTCTCTCATCTCCCCGACCAGAATCACGTCCGGGTCCTGCCTTAAGATATGCTTTAGAGCATTAGCAAATGATAGGGTATCACTGCCCAACTGACGCTGGGTCACAGCACATTTAATGCTGGTGTAAACATATTCTATGGGGTCTTCAATGGTAACCACATGGCGAGTCTCATTGGTATTCAAGTGCTGAATCATAGCTGCTATGGTGGTACTTTTACCGCTGCCGGTGGGTCCAGTAATTATTACCAGTCCTCTTGGCTTCGTGGCAAGCTCCTTACATATCGCGGGCAGCTCCAGCTCATCTATGGTGGGGATTTTTGGTGGCAACAGGCGCACGGCCAGGCTGATAGACCCGCGCTGTTGGGCGGCATTGCATCGCAGACGACCGACATCGGGCAATGTATAGCCAAAGTCAAGCTCCAGATGGCGGTGGAACTCTTCTCTCTCCTCAGGATTGGTTAGCTGAAGGAAAGCTTCGTTTATATCCTCAGCAGTTAGGGGACCTACACTGTCTGCTGGTTCCAGGGTGCCGTTGATGCGGAACGCTGCCGGGCTGCCAACAACCAGATGCAAATCGCTAGCCAGCCTTGACTTACCTAGCCGAAGCAATTCAAAAACATCCATATCTTTTCTCTTTTATAGTCAACTACATAAATCCCAACACAATTTCACCGGGCATTGAGCCCGTCACCTCCTTCTCATTCTGAGCCCCGACTTGCCGGGGCGAAGAATCTCGCCTCCGCTGACTCATAGTATATTTAAGTATATTTATACATAGTGTAAGCCCCTTTCATCTTTACTGTCAATACCCCTTTAGTAATGGTGATAAAGTCCTAGCTGGGCTTGTGGGGCCGGGGCCGTCTTGACCCGGAGCGAGGCGACGATTCCACTGGCCAAATTCCAAATGCCAAAACCCAAAATCCAAGCGCCAAACAAATCCAAATGCCAAAATCCAAATGCTTAAATGCTAAAACTACTTCTTGGGTAAAAGAATAGAAGAAAATATCAAACTAAGCTCTTGGGCTTCCCTCAATAACTTTTGGCATTCATCTCGCCTATCGGGATTTGCCTTGGCAATCATTCTGAGCCAATGCTTTGTCTCCTTTGACTCTTTTTTGCAGATAGAAATTTTATGTTGGAAATCTTTCTTGGATTCTGCTCCATCTGCTTCCATGTAGTTTGCCCCGATACTGGTTCCTGCTCTTACTATTTGACTGATAAGTGGACTATTGATAGGGTCTTTAGGGAAAGTTTTTACAAGTTCAATAATTGCTTCACCGAATTGGGCAGTTCGTTCTTCAAGGTCGTACTTCTTTTTGTCATTTGAATTTTGGGCTTGACTTGGCATTTGAGCTTTGTAATTTGCCATTGCTTAGGCGGGGTTCATCTCCGCCTAAGCTCCCTATGCAAATAACTTTATTTTGTTAAGGCAAAACTAAATGCCTTGCCAGTGTTGGTGATAGAGGAAATCCAAACGTTCGAGAACCTGCCGCCGTTTCTCAAATCTCGGGCATAACTAAAAATGTCATCCTCATCTGAAGCCGCCCCACTCACAGTTACCGAGCTGCCCCCATGATTAACACTGCCCAACGCTACCTTCCCTGTCGCCAGTCCTACAATCTGGTCCAGGTCTTCGTGAATCGTGGCGCGCCCCCGTTCCATAGCGATAATTTTGGCATTAAGCGCACTGGCGGTAGCTTCTGCTGGCCCGATCTGAGCATTCAATGCCGCTATTTCTGTCTGCTGTTGGCTAACACTGGCCTCAGCAACTGTCACCTCGGAACGCAATGCCTCAACAACGGCGCGATTATTCTGGATAAGAATTATGGCGAAGATAATCAGGCCAATGCCAACGACAATACCAACGGGGACAAGGACTCGTACTATAGAGAAACGCTCGGGCAAATAGGCTTCAGGCAGGGCATTAAAATTCACTAATGAAAAGTTAGCCTCTTCCTTTTCTGGCAATAGTTCCTTGAGAGCCAGCCCTATATTGACCATGAAGTTGTTGGAGCTGAAGCCCTCGGGGGGTTCCACAGGCGATATCAACGGTGACACTGAATAGCCTGACTGGCCAACCACTGACTCCCAGGTCTCCGGTGCTTCTGCCAGGTCGCCGCAGACAAACACAGGCACAGTTGAATCTAAAGGCTTTTCCATATGGCTGGAATTATAGAAGGCAACAGTTCTGTTGAACTCTTCAGCGATGAGCTGCAGCTTTTCTTCTAAAGATTCAGCCTCGCTGGGCAGGGATAACCTGCGGATGACCTGGGGGAGCCTGTCTGCTATAACCATGACATCCAGGTGGTCTAACCTGGCATTTACAATGATTGCTCTGGGCTCATTCGGGATTCGGCACAGGGCTAAGGGAGCTAAGTCCATAATATGTGGCTTAACACCGGCCTGACGCAGCGTTCTGACCAGAGCATCAGCCAGATTGCGGGGGAAGGTGACCAGGAAAATACGACCCTCTCCCCTCGTCAGGACAGGAAGGCGCTGGTATGAAAAGTAGACCTCTTCTAAAGGTGTTGGTATCGTTCTCTTGGCCTCACGCCTTACCGCCTCAGGAAGTACAGCTTCAGGCAGATCGGGCAGGGTTATGATACGATACAGAGAATCATGTCCGCTTAAAGCGGTGATAACCTTGCTTGCCTTTACTCCTGTCTCTTTAAATAGCTGTTTAACCTTGTCGGCTACCTGGGCTTCATCAACAATGAGCCCCTGGCTAACCAGACCGGGCTCCAGTGGTAAGCTAGCCCACTTTTCTACCTGTTCGCCATTCATTACCAGCAGGTTAATGTTGGTATCTCTAATAAATAAGGTGGTAACTCTTTTCGCCATGCTTATTTACCTTTTATAGCCGTAGATATCCAGCCTGATGGTAGCTGTTTTCATAGATGTACTTACCACCGTCACCTCAGCGCTCCACGGTAGCTGAAAATCATCACCAGTTCTTATAGCGTAGATAAACTCAAGTATGTCATCAATGTCGCCACTGATAACTACGGTAAATGAGGAAACAGAATAGGTAACAGCCCCTACCTTTTTGTTTTTCGGCGGTGATGCCGTGATACTGGTTATGTCCACGTTACAATCGTCAGCAATCTCAAATAAGTCGTCATCGTATTCAATGCTCTCCACTGATTCAGGGAATTCTGCCTGATTCTTGTTAAGCGATGATGTGGCTTGAGCCAGTCGGTCTTCTAGCTCCTCCCTGGTAGCAGTAAGCCCGGGCAAGAGAGTTTGAGCCGCCTCCAGCCTATCACTCAACTGCTCCCGCTCTCCGACCTCCCGGAAGTAGAACATGTACAGGATGCCGAGGACAACAGCGAAAATGCCAATCCCGACAATTATCCAGACCTTCTTACTTACCTTCATAAACCACTCCGCTTCCGCAGTAATATATCATCGTCTAAAAAGTATGTCTAGTGGTTCCCCACAAATGTTTGTCTTTCGAAAGTACCGTCGGGCGGCATTTTATATGCCGCCTCTTTTCTTAATCTCAATCTGGTTAACGACTCTCATTGCTGGCTAATATCCCAGGTGAGAATCTTCACAGCAGACTCAACGGCTTCCGTGGGGAAGCTCAACACCTGTTCTCCAGTCTCAGGGTCTGTCGGACTGGCGGTATGGCTGAGGATGTTGCCTGGCCCCAAGTAGACTTCTTGGGCCGCCACCGTGCCGTATAACGTGCCATTAGGTTGGAGCTGAACCTCGCCGAAGAGGGACAGCAGGAATATAAAATCGTCCTCATTGGCTGCATCCATATTTGGCTGAGCATAAATGTTTCCTTCGGCAATTATCACTCCTGACCCTTTGATATGAACTTTGCCTCCAATCGTGAGTGCGGGCTGGCTCGAATCAAGGTCGTAGTTTTTACCTTCAACATAGATAGTCTGGTAGTTAAGGTCAAGGTAGAAGTCTTTATTACCTCCAGCTCCTAGATAGAGTTGAGCATCGTCTCCTCTGATGTATACAGTGCCCGTAAGGTTTGCCGTAATGAGGTCAACGCCTCCGTTGTTTTCTATATGCAGGTCTCCGTCATGATATCCGGGGCCGAAGGAGCTGTTGACTGAGACGTCCAAGGTGTTTTTACAATCACAGGGGAGTGTGGCATTTTCTACCTGGGGCCAGTAGAATGCCCTGAAGTCTTCGTTAAAGGGCCACTCGTCCGTGCTGTAGGGGTCGCTAATATTACCATAGACAGTGCCCGACCCGCTTACGTCGCCCATAACGTCACCGTAGACCTCTGAATTGGGTTGAAGGGTTATGTCACCGGTACTGGTGATTGCGTGGTCCCAGAAGAGTGGTAAAGTTTGGACGTAGGACTCAATGGTTGTGTTGGAGCCACCAGCGCTGGTAGCTGTCGAAGTAACTTTATAGATTCCAGCCCCATCAGTGCCACTTATCATGTCTATGGTAACCTCTACTGTCTTGTTATTCATGGCCGAGCCTAATGTGTATGTTAGAGGTGCTTGTTCTGGAGTGGTGGGGATGTCGGGGTCTTGTTGCTTTAATTGCCAAAAAGCATCCTCCACCCCGGCATCGGCGGCATAAAGCTCAGCCGTACTACTCTCGTAGACTTGACCGGCGATAAGCCCGGTGCTCATATAAGCCAGCAAGGGAGCCATGATAAGCCCGCCGACAACGAGCAGAATCAGAGCCAGAATCATCATCTGCCCCTTTTCATCTCTTATCAATCTCTTCACGGCGATTTTCAGCACTTCCCCTCCCATTACACCAGATATTGGTATACTATTAGTATAGTGTAATCCTCGTAGCTGTCAATCGCCCATAAGTAATAGGAAGATAGTATTAGCCCCATCATCCTCGTTCTCCCCCAAATCCTAAGGTCGCTTCGCTCCAAATCCTTTCAAAATGCAAAATGTAAAAATAAAAGTGCAAAATGACAGAGTAAAAGTTAAAAGTTTTACATTTTGAGTTGTCATTTTGATTTTTGACCTTTGATTTTTGAATTTCTATATTGTTTGGGGTTTGAGATTTCGTGCTTGAGATTCAGGATTTTGTTTCGAGGCGTGAAGGGATCCCTTCCTTCACGATTTTGTACCGGGGATTGCTTCGTCCCGATAAATCGGGACTCGCAATGACAGAAGGGGGCTGATTTCGCCAGCCTCGCAATGACAGGGGGTGTCATTGCTCTAAGCAAATCCTTTGATGGGAGCTTCCTCTCCACTTGATGTGGAGGGTGAGGGTGAAGGTCTGAACTTCCTGGTTATGCTAGTGCCGCTACTCAATCTGCCAGGAAAGGATGCTCAATCCGGTTACCACTGGCGTTTCATTACCTCCCACGCCCCAAGGGACATCCAGGCCGCTGCCTTCCGGGCTTATCCAATTAATGGTGCAATTTGGCTGTAACTGTACGTGCACATTCCCGGCTACACAACCAGTGAAATTACCACTCGGCTGGAAATCTACTTTGCCTTCGAGTGACAGAACCAACACAAAATCATCCTCCCCGCTGGCGATGCTCGGCCAGAAGTCAATGTCGTATCTGGCAATGATACACCCTGAGCCGGAGATAGTGACAACCTTCGATGGGAACTCAATACTGCCTTCCGCAAAAATGGTCTGCCCGTTGAGGTCAACGGTGTAATTATGGCTTGCCCCCGACTGTTGGAATTTCAGGTTGCCAGTGACATAGACGGTGCCCGTAAGGTCTAATGTCGCAGGATTACCCGTGTTATCAACTTCCAAACTTCCGTCTCCATCCCTCCTATACGATGGCCCAATAGTCTTTGGATTGAGATCTTTGATATCTATATCGGGGCCGGGATCAGGAGCATCTTCCACATCATCGTCCAGGTAGTAACTACGAAGGTCGTCAAATTCGGGCCAGGTTATTGTCATATCGCTGCTGTCTTTGACCTCGCCAGTGATATTCCCTTTATTCCAATCGTCGGGGTCGCCCTTGTCGGGCAACCAAACATCTCCGTTGACCTCGGTTCCTGGCTGGATGGTGATAGTGTCTTGACTAACAATGGCATTGTCAAGTAAGGCAGACAAATCCAGGTACCCCACAGACAAATAAGCGTCGATTGTGGTGCTGGTGCCATCGTCGCTGGTGGCGGTGGAAAGAATCTGATACCTGAGCTCTTCTCCACATGTCGGATCTATATCTTCTCTGAATATTGTGACGTCCACGCTCTTGTCATTCACAATCAGGGGCTCTGGATACACATAAGGGTAGAAGTTAGGCACGTTGTTCTGTATCTTCCATATGGCGTCCTCCACCCCGGCATCGGCGGCATAAAGCTCATCCATCTTCCTCGCGTAGACTTCACCGCTGATAAGTCCGGTGCCCATATAAGCCAGTAAGGAAGCGGCGATAAGCCCGCCGACAACGAGCAGAATAAGAGTCATAATCAGCGTCTGCCCCTTTTCATCTCTTATTAATCTCTTCACGGCAATTTTCATCACTTCACCCCCCATTGTACCAATTATACCAGATATTAGTATTATAATGTAATCCTCTTTGATGTCAAAAATCCATCAGGACTGTCATTGCCCTGCCCGAGACTGCTCATGGCTCTTCATCACCGCCAGATCCTTCTATGCTTCTCATGGCATGAATGACCTATTACCTCTGTCATATTATTAGTCGCTGGAAAGTGGAAAATCCCTCCCCTCCCCGGTACTTTTGGGGGAATTTCTTGGGGACCGTCAAGAAGAGACCCAAATGACAATTGAAATCCAAATATAAGCGCTCAGTAGTCAGTAGTCAGTAGTCACTTTTATACAAATTTCTCAGGAAAGACCTTGCCAATCCTGCAAGGAAATTCTCTTTCCCATAATCTGTGCCACTTCCTTGAGAAGTGTCTTGAGCTGAGGCACAGAGTATTCAGCATTGTTGGGAATAGCCAAGGTATGTGTCCCATAGCGCATATAAAAGTGGCGCCCACCTGGCTCAGGTGGGCTAAAACCCAATCTAACTAATTTACTTATAAAAACCCGGCGTTTGCACGGTGCCCATTTAGCCATGGGCTACAGGTTCCTCAAGTATTGGTATGCCCCTGTTTAGGTCGAGTCCATCTATAACAGGCAGGTGGTCACCATGCCTTATCTTGACCAGCAGCCAGCCTTCGAGAACCGATCTCAACTCACTTTGGCACTGATAAAGCGTTTCACCAAAAGCAATTGTCCCATGGCATTCAGGAATCTTGCCACAATAGGTACCATCTTCGAGCTTCTCATACACAGCTTTGCTCATCGCCCGCTCAACGTACTCCGTCAGCATGATTATCCCTCCACGGGAATTATATATAAGCCGGCGAACACTGTCAAAGGAAGCTGTCCCAAGTGTAAGTGAGGAATACCCCCGAGATTGCTTCGTCCCGATTTATCGGGACTCGCAATAACAAGGGAAGGTCTAGTCATTCATAATTCTGTGCTTTGATTTCATCCAATCGTGAAGGAAGGGATTCCTTCACGCCTCGAACAAAAACTAAAATGCAAAAAGCAAAGATGCAAGCAGAGGTATAAGCATTCTAAGTTTTGCGTTTTGATTTGTCATTTTGATTTTTGCCCTTTGATTTTTGGATTTCTATTATGACTCCGGTCTGGGCTTAACTTCATATACCCTGGTCTCGCTTTCTTCGCCCACGGTGGCGGTGACCGTGAATTTAAACCCATTGCCCTCCGGAACAAAGCTAGTCTGGTAAGGGTCAATATATTCAGCCACCATAGTAGTAGAATCAAGGTTGGGGTAGTTAATATAATGCTCCCGCTGGAGTTTCTTAAGCTCGCCAGAAGACATATCTACTAAAGTATAAATAACCGTATGATTATTACCAGTCGTATTACCAACCGCCCATTCAGTCCAGTTTAAGGTGAGAAAACTCGAACTTCCACTGGCGTTTACGCTTTGAGCCATCTGGACATCGGGGCTGACCCAGAAGCCGGCCTGTTGCACCTGGCGCACAGCGGTCATGCGGTTGGTGGTGCGGGTGTTCATATTAAAAACCTGAAAAATCGTCATGGTAATGCCCCCGGCGATGAGGCCGGTAATAGCGATAACTATTAGCAGCTCAACCAGAGTAAAACCCTTTTCACCTTTCTTTAGCTTTTTCATCTTCATTTGTGATTTTCGAATTCTATACTTCTTTGTCATCGATCTACAGTATAGCCCTCCAGGGTAATTACTACTTCATTGTCACGCTTAATAACCAACTTTATCCTCTGAAGCCCATTATCTTCATCTACAGCTGTGTTATTTCCACTATTCCAGGGTATGCCTAGTACATCCTCAACAGGCTCACCACCAGTACGGTTGAAACTCCAAATAGAGTAACCGTCAGGGATGCCTGGAATTTCATCATAGGTGGCTGCGCCTCCATCCGGAGCAGGGATATAACCCTGGTTCTTAACATATTCCAACTGGCTGCGGGCCAGGCTTTCGGCAGTGGCCCGCTCATCAGCAGTGATGAGAGCCATGGAGGCGGTAGATAGGCCGCTCAGAACGGCGATAGCAATTACCCCCACAAGAGCCAGAGCTATCAGCACCTCAATCAGAGTGAGACCCCGGGAGCTGCCTTGAAAAGCTTTCCTTACTTGGCTACTCAGTCTTACCCTTTTCATTTTCCCGCATTTTCTAAAAAAGTGCGGGGCAATCCCATTGGCTAAATTCTAAATACCAAAGGCGCTCCGCTCCAAATCCTTTCAAAATGCAAAATGTAAAAATAAAAGTGCAAAATGACAGAGCAAAGATTAAAAGTTTTGCGTTTTGAGCTGTCATTTTGATTTTTGCCCTTTGATTTTTGAATTTCTATTTGCTTAGGATTTCTTATTCTTCTCATTGATAACTCTCACCTAGGAACCTATTGGATCTGACCATACAGAGAATACATAGCTCCCATCATGGATAAAACAATAAAACCAATTACTAGACCTATAATTATCGTCAGCACCGGCTGAATAAGCGCTATAGCTGACCTGGTCCTATCACCGGCCTCGACCTCAAAGCTTTCAGCTACGGTAGCTAGTGTGTTCTCGAGATTACCGCTTTCCTCACCAATTTTCACCATTTGCGTCATCATAGGCAAGAAGAGCTTCCTCTTTGCCATAGGCGGGGACAAGCCTTCGCCTCTGATTAAGGCCTTCTGAACTTCGGTCAAATTCTCAATCACGACCTCATTATTGATACTATGAATGGTCATGGCCAGGACTTCCGGTAAAGGCAAGCCAATCCTCACCAGCATTGACATAGTCCGACAACAGCGGGAAAGCTCACCGAGGTGGACAATACGCCCGATTACAGGCATAGTAAGCATCAGGTTATGCCAGCGGTATTTCCCGGCTGGGGTTTTGATATAGGCATAGGCTGCGCCAACAGCAGCTAAAATCCCGACCACAAGAAAAAGCCCATAATTGTTAAGCCAATTAGTAATGCCTATAAGGATTCTGGTGGACAAAGGCAACTGAGCCCCGAGTTGAGAGTAGAGGCTGGCAAAGGTGGGAAAAACGAAGGTAACCAATATCGCTATCACACCAATAGCTACAAGAACCACGACAAGGGGATAGGTCAGGGCACCTTTTATCTGCTTCTGGGTGCTGACTGCCTTCTCTATATAATCAGCCATTTGCCTCAGTACCACTTCCAGATTACCGCCTTGCTCACCGGCAGCTATTGCCCGATAGTACATCTGAGAGAAAGCCCGAGGATGCCTGCTCATGGCCGTTGACATTGAACTACCGGCACGAATATCCGAGGCCACCTCACCAATTGTTCTCCTCAAGGTTGGATTAGAGATCTGGTCTTGTAACAAGTCTAAAGAAGTAACAATATCGGTGCCGGATTCCAGAAGTAATGCTAGCTGGCGGGAGAACATTATTATTTCTGCCGGCTTTATCTGGGAAAAACGGGCTAGCAGCTTTTCTTTATTAATAAAGGGAACGACTTCCTTAAGGCTAACCACCCGGTAGCCGCCGTAGCTCAACAGCTCGGCTGCCGCCTCGTCACTGCTAGCCGAAACCTTGCCCTTAACTAATTGTTTACCTTCAGTATAGGCTGTATAAACGAAATCCATTTATAACCTCCAAACGGCTAAGTTGTAGTGTAGGCATTACGCAGCACATCAGCGGGGGTGGTAATACCTTCCTTAACCTTACGCATACCATCGTTCATCATAGATATCATACCCTCTTGAAGGGCCTGTTCTCGGATAGCACTACTGCTGGCGTGATTACAGATCATCACTCCTATAGTGTCGCTCATAGGTAGAATCTCAAAGATTCCCGTACGCCCCAGGTAACCGGTATAGGCGCAGGACTTACAGCCGGTACCGTAGAGGAACTGGGTCTGCTTCTCCCCCATTTCCTTTTCATAAGCCATCTGCTCCACTAAAGGAGCCTCAATAGGGCGGCTACAATCAGGGCAAATGCGGCGCACCATCCGCTGAGCGACAACACCAATAACCCCTGAGGCTATCAAGAAAGGCTCTACCTTTAGGTCAAGGAGACGGGAAAGTACACCGGCAACATCATTAGCGTGGATAGAAGACAGCATCAGGTGCCCGGTTAAGGCTGCTTGGGTGGCTATGTTAGCTGTCTCGGCATCGCGTATCTCACCAACCAATATTACATCGGGGTCAAGACGAAGTATAGACCTCAAGCCGCTGGCAAAGGTAATGCCAGCCTGAGGGTTAACCTGAATCTGGTTAATCTCCTTAAATCGGTACTCAGCAGGATCTTCAATAGTAATGATGTTTCTCCCGAGAGTATCAAGGGAATTGATTGAGGCATATAGAGTGGTAGTTTTGCCAGCTCCGGTAGGACCGCTAATCAGAATCATACCGTAGGGAACCTTGAGCATACTTTCATAGATTGCTAGGCTATCA
>Ga0209636_10005277_pt1 | contig 13214 bp, 16 predicted proteins | sample DeeMarSWOR152_54_FD_187464 | JGI IMG/M metagenome (GOLD analysis project Ga0209636, IMG submission 187464) | Marine sediment microbial communities from White Oak River estuary, North Carolina - WOR-1-52-54 (SPAdes) (version 2) | ecosystem: Environmental > Aquatic > Marine > Intertidal zone >...
TAAACTAACTATTCAAAATATTTCTGTGAAACAATATTTAGTTTTCTGTTCCATCTTTTATTCCAAATGTATCGTGAAATTCGATTTCCTAGAAATATGTAACCAGTAAGCAAACCGATTACCGCAATAAGAGTAATAACAATACCATAGAACATAAAAACTGGAAATAATGTTCGTGCGTTTACTATAGCTATCAAAGCAACGGCTAGTGTTCCAATAACCGTCAGAGGAACCGTTTTAACTCTTTCATGGTTAGGCATTAGCGATTCCTATTTAATCATTCAAGAAACATTTACTTATTTTTTACGTGTGTCAAGTTTCAACAATAACTATACTATAAAGAAAGGTGTAAAAAACGGAAGTGTGGCGAATTTTATTTATGTTATAAATCAAATGGAAGAAAAGAAACAAAACCCGATGTTGAAGCTGAACCTAATCGGTTATCGTAAATCCGTATACTAAATTTTTCGCGAAGACAAAGAATCATTGTGGGGGTGTGGTTTTTGAGTTTTTGGGGGGTTTTTTGTTTATAGAGGAGTGTTTTTTGTTTGTTCGTTGAAAGAAGCTTGATTTAGCCTTTATTTTTTTATTTATTGATGGTGTTGATATAGGGCTAGCCTGTGATAAATCGTAGGTTAATGCGGTTTAATCGTGTACAGTTATGTATATAAGTACGCAAGATAATACATGAAACTACCTTACAAACGTCCATTAGAGCAAGGTCTAACGTCTCACTTTTAGACCGTCACTAATTAAAACCATACTTTTAATCAAGCACGATATGACTAGCACGTACACTATCGTACAAGCGATACAACACCAGAAAAATAGCTGGACACTAAAAAAAGAAGAGAGAGGGCAGAAACAAAAATAAGACTGTAAGAAAAATATTACAGTTGAATGTGATGATGTCACAATCAAGAGAGGTAACAAAGTTCTTTTTCAGAATTGTCGGCATGGTCTTAGCAATAATACTTGGTTTTGGCTACTATATTTTCGCGCGCGCTAAGGAACTGACTGAGCATCTAAAAGGGGAAATCACATTTATCAGATTTATGGTTTTCACCACAAATATAGCATGCATGAATTGATGTCGATTTAAAGGTTTTCCAATCATTAATTATATATTGTATAATTTTTCTTATGTCGATTCCACAGATTAGACCATAAAATAGCTGGTATAATGGTCTACATATTTTAAAAGTGTATAGTTTAAAGATTCTACTATAGAAGTGTAATAGTTTTTCAAAGATTAGGTGTGTTTCTAGTGGCATCCATTTAGCGCGCGCGGATACCGTTGCACTCCACCGTTCCTTTTAAGGCATAGCCAACACTCAACATATTCGGTTCTATCTGAATATCGCGTTATCCCCGGAAATAAACCTAGTATATTATCAATACAAAAATGGATTATACAACATATTGGATAACCATCTTTTATACCTACAATGAAATCTTCTATTGCACCTTTAATTCTACGTCTTAATGGTTTAGGAAAATGAACCCCGAAGCATGTAGGGTAATGGCGATCTAACCAATTGTCTACGTCGAAATCAACGGGAAAATTGAAGGTTTTAGCTTTACCGAAGCCTTTTTCATCTATGTAGGTTATTGCGAGTTTAATCATTTCTTTGATCTCACAACTCTTCAATTTCGCCTTTAGCCCAAGCTTCTAACCGCAATTTAAACGCCATATCCGTTTTTGCTAGTCGATCAAACTTTTTAAGAAAATTAACCCACTCTGTTATCGCAAAAGATAAAGGACATCCCAAAAGACCAACACTTAAAAGTTTCTCGCCCTGTTCTAGATTTTTCCTCTGCTTTTCACATTCTTCTTTAACTGGACATATTTCACATTTCATTTCTCTATCACCACCTTCCCACCGTTTAACCCCGCAACAAATCGTCAACCCTCTTTGAGATATTCTTCTATCATTCTATTTAGTGCTTTTAGAACCCTATCTCTAAGGTCTTTAACATTTGGGCTAAAATAGTGTCTCATAAAGATTGATTTGCCTATTCGACCTTGTAGAAGGTCAACTTCCTCTTTGATTATATCATTATACACTAAGCACGTTCCGTAATAGTCTCTAAGTTTATTTAGCTTAACCTTTAACCCTTTACGGTTTAGCTGTTTTCTGAGGCTTTCATATGATATTGGTTGACAAGTTGTTATGTGTTCAATGAAACGTTTTGGTATGAAACTGAAGAACGCGTTTTTGGTTCTTCTTAAGAACTCATCTGAATATTTGAAGTGTTCAAGGCTTTCAAGTTCTTCGTTATAATATTCGTTTAGTTTACCTGTTTCATGCAGTTTTATGACCATATTAAAACTTTTAATAGCTTCACTTTTTCTTAGACCTGACAGCATTACAAACTTAATAAAAGTTGCTTTGCTTTCATCTAAGACGCTTATGCATGTGTTAACCCACTTCATTAGGTCATCTTCTTTTGAGTTTATTATTCTAAGAAATGATTCTAATGCGTCTTGTTTTTCCCACTTGATACCATGATTTGCTTTTCTAAGTTTAAACTGTTCGTAAACTCCGAGATATTTTGACAAAGCAATTAAAGCCTTTAAGACGTTATTCTTTTTGGATTTGCTGAAGGTATCCAAATCTCTTAAGCTTCCATTCAGCATGCTATGATATTTCTTTGCATACCAAAACGTGTTTGAAGCCCATTGTTTACTATATTTTTGGGTTAGCCAATCTCTGAAATTTTGCCAATCTATACAGCCTCCTAAGCTTGTGGTCGCGGGTTCAAATCCCGTCCCGCCCGCCATATGGTTTGCTTCGCAAAACACTAACAACATTAGTTTGCTTTCTTTGTTCGGATTTTAAGGTAGGTAATCGCTATGAAGGTCAAGATTGCTGATAACCGTGAGGAGATAATCGAGTCTGGAACGAGAAGGAGTAGGGTGGTGGGAGACGTCGATGCAGTCGTTGTAGGTGGAGGACCAGCGGGTATAGCTGCAGCTGTATCTGCAAGCCGTAATGGATCAGACGTTGTGCTTTTAGAGAGGTATCCATATTTGGGTGGTATGCCTACAGGTGGCCTAGTACTGCTATTTATTGAATATGATAGGTATGAGTATGGAATAATGAAAGAGACAGCTGAATGGCTCGCTAAACTTGACCGTGGAATTGATTTTCCTCCAAGAAGTGAACATTGGGGAGGAGGAAAAAGATGGGTTGAGGGACAAGGAGTCATCGGTGCCTACAATCCGCCCTTTGATCCAGAAATGCTAAAGTTTGTCTCTAATGAAATGATGCTTGAAGCAGGAGTGAAACCTGCATTAAACTGCCTCTTCACAGACGCCATAATCGAAAATGATACCATAAAAGGAGTCATAGTAGAGAATAAGGAAGGCAGACAAGCGATACTAGCTAAAGTAACGATAGACGCAACAGGGGATGGAGATGTCTTCGCAAAGGCCGGCGCACCATTCAAAACAGATATCCATCCTTGGGGACTCGGCCTAAGTTATAGGATTGCTAATGTTGACGTCGATAAGGCTATAAAATTCCGGCAAGAAAATGCAGAAGAATACAAGAATCTCATGGATGAACACATGAAGAGAGAGGGCTACAGGTTAGTTTGGTTTCCAACCACACGAAAGGAGATTGTTCTATTTTTTCAATGGCTTCTTGGCCTCAGTGCGATAAGAGTTGAGGATCTTACTAAAGCAGAGATTGAGGGTAGAAGGGAGGTCATGGCGGCTGTTGACTTTTATAAGAAGAATATACCTGGATTCGAGTCGAGTTTCCTAATTGAAACTTCGCCGCAGATAGGAACTAGGGAGAGCAGGCGGGTTGAAGGTGAATATGTTTTAACCAAAGAGGATGTTCTTGAGGGAAGACGTTTCCCTGATGTAATCGCGAGAAACCTCTTTGACCTTCCATATAGATGTCTGATACCACAAAAGATCGATAATCTTCTTGTGGCCGGAAGATGTATTTCTACAACACATGAAGCTCAAGCATCCATAAGAATGATCTGTCCATGTTACGCAACAGGTGAAGTCGCAGGAACAGCAGCAGCTTTGGCTATTCAGAAGGATTGTGCACCCAGAAGAATTAATGTTAATGAACTCCAAAAGAGACTTATCAACCAAGGAGTCATTATAAGAAAGCTAGCTAACGAATAAGATATGAAACCAAATTGAGAAGAATACTAAAAAAAGAAAGAAGAGAGTTAGAGATTCAGTTATTCCTTCGTCCACTCTTTGGGAAATCCTGCGCCTTTATCTGCCTGAAGGGCAAGCCTAGCATATAGCCCTGCAAAGCCCTTCTTTTGTTGTGGCTCGTGTGGTGTCCATTTCCGAAGTCTTGCTTCAATCTCCTCATCTGATAGGTCAACATCTATCCGCCTATTCTTAGTATCCAGTTTAATTATATCCTTGTCCTTTACGATCGCTAATGGACCACCCACATAAGCTTCCGGACACACATTTACTATGGTTGGCAGGTCTCTGGTCCAGCCGGAGGTTCTTCCATCAGTTACCACACATACCCTGTCTAAGGCAACGGTTCTTAGAGCACGATTGACACCTAGTTCATCAGGCATGGCGTTTCCTCTCGGCCCCTCATACCTAACGACTACAGCTTGGCCCTGTTTGACTTCTTTAGGTTCTCTAGTTATGATGGCCCTTATTGCTTCTATATGCGAATCAAACGTTATCGCTTCAAAACTGTGCTGAAGTAGTTCTCTATGTCTGACAATGGAGTGTCTCATAACCCCGCAAGTTGGAGCTATGTTCCCCTTCAGGATAACCATCGTGCCTTCAGGGAAGAAAGGCTTACTCCTCGGCCGGATTACACCTGTGTTGCATGTTGCAACCACGTCCTTCAGATTTTCTTTAACGGTCTTGCCTGTAACAGTCATACAGTCAAGGTGTAGGAAGTCCTTGATTTCCAGCATAACCGCAGGTACGCCCCCAGCCATATGAAGGTCATACACTGTGTTTGGCACCTTTCGAGTGTCAGAAGGTGCGACGTTAACCAAAGTAGGGATCTTTCTTTGTATCTTGTCCCAGGTGTCAGGTGTTACGTCGATATCCATTTCATAGGCCACAGCTTGTAAATGCACAAATTTGTTGGTTCCTCCACCCATAGCCGTCAAAACGGCGATAGCATTCTCAAAAGATTCCTCAGTTATTATATTTGAAGGATTTATGTTTTTTTAGCTAGATTAACAGCAGCCATTCCAGCTCTCTTTGAAGATCTGAGACGTTCAGAGAAGAAAGCAGGAATACCGGCGGACCCTGGGAGGCACATGCCAAGCCCCTCAATCGCCTGTTGCATGCTCTCACCCGTGGTCATCTCTACGCATGTACCAGGGCAGACCTCACACATATCTGTGAGCTTTGTAGCCTCCCTAGCGAGTTCTTCATCTGACATCTCACCTTTGAGGTACTTGGAGTTCAGGATGTCTCCAAAACCTTCACCAACCATCAGCGTCTCCCCCTCATACTGTATTGGCATCGACGGCCCTCCACTTACAAGTACACATGGCTTATTGATGCGGCATGCAGCCAAGAGCATGCCTGGAACCACCTTATCACATGAAACGAGTCCGACCCAAGCATCAGCGTCTCTATGGAAACCTGCTTCTATGCCGAAAAATACTGCATCTCTTCCGGGCAGATCGTACGTCATCCGATATGTACATGAATTGGATCCTCCTTGCCCAGATTCGATACACATTCCGCCAGCCAGATTGATACCCGTCCTCACCATCTTAGCAATCTGAGTGAAATGCATGTGACCTGGGGACTGTTCACTCCACGAATTGTAAACCGCCACCCTCGGAAGTTTCAGCTCTTCGTCAATGTATCCTACCCGCTTGAGAAGCGCATTAAATGGTCGCGTAAGTGACTGCATGCGATAGTATTTTTTGGTAAACTCCTCCTTAGACAACCCAAAATAGAGCTCTTTCTTCTCTGTTCCTGAGTTATCATGTTAAAGTAAAGATAACTAGGATAAGTCGTCTAGCCGCGGATGCTGAAATAATAAAATAGCTGAGGAAAACATGCGCAATAACTTTGCATGTATTATTCCATGTTTTCTTTTCTCTTTTTTAATAAATGCTGATTAAGACCTTTGAGGTTTCTACAGTTGCCCAAAGAAGAGCGAAAAACATTTCTGAAGTAGATCAAGTTAATTGCTTGCATATTTGTTAAGTACACCATGCCTTTAGAAAAAAGCGAGAGAGCTAAGAGCTGGACTTCTCTTGACGTTCTGCCCTCTCAGAGATACACTTATGAACCTTTTTCTATATTTCGGTTAAAGGAGATTTGAGAAGTGGAATTTAAGGGAAGTCGAACAGAGAAAAACTTGTTAGCGGCGTTTGCGGGTGAATCCCAAGCTAGAACCAGATACACTTTCTTTGCCAGCGCGGCTAAGAAGGAAGGATATGAGCAAATATCTGCCATCTTCCTGGAAACGGCCGACAACGAGAAAGAACACGCCGAATTGTTCTTCAAGCTGCTCAAAGGCGGAGTTGCAGAAATCACGGCCTCCTACCCTGCAGGAGTTATTGGTACAACAGCGGAAAACCTAAAGGAAGCAGCAGAAGGGGAAAAACTAGAATGGGGAACACTCTACCCTAACTTTGCCGAAGTGGCAGAGGAAGAGAATTTCACAGATGCGGCTAATACTTTCCGTATGATTGCTAAGGTAGAGAATTATCATGAGCGACGGTATCGGAAACTGTTGGCAAATGTAGAGGAAGGGAAGGTATTCAAAAAAGATACACCTATCAAATGGAAATGTAGAAACTGTGGCTACGTATATGAAGGTAGGGAGGCACCTGAGAGATGCCCTGTCTGTGACCACGCAAGAAGCTACTTCGAAGTTTGGTGCGAGAACTACTGAAACTATCCACTCAGATAAAAAGGAGGTGTAATCTTGACTGAGAAAGGTCAAATATATGTTTGCGAGATATGTGGAAACAAAGTGCAGGTGTTGGATGCGGGCGCTGGAACCTTAGTTTGCTGCGGACAAGACATGACCCTAGTGGAATAACACTTCACTCATACGGCGTATCTCCTACAGCCCCACATTTTTTTTCTTCCAAGTTTCTCCTAAACATTAAACCTTGTTCTCATGATGTGTTTTTTCTTGGAAGGAATCCAAAACAATTGGCAAGTCAATTGAGGAGACAAGACGATATTACACACGCTATCTAAAGAGCCATTAACAATCTTTTGAGGAGAGAAATCCTTAGAGCTCTGAAGAAAGGTTGTGCAACCATTGAAGATTTCCAATCGCACACGGGGTAAGATAGAGACACCCTGAAATGACATTCGAGTGTATTAGGGCATGGCTTCTGTGTAGAGAAGGACATTAAAAAAGCAAAGCTAAAAATCTACAGGCTCACCCAAGAAGGTAGAGTTGTTGATTACTTTGAATTCAATCAGGTCATGGACGGTTTGGTCAAAATGTTTGGCGGCTACCCGGATGCCTTCAAGATGGGGGAGATCCAAACTGTAAAGTACGATCCTCTGCAAAACAGAAGGCTTATCGAACCTGTGCTGAATGTAGCGAAGCTGAGACATGTGAAAAACTGGCTCTCTATCACGAAGGCTACAGACTTCATCACTTCAAAGTATCAAACTGAACGGCATTGAAGGTTATGTAGAGAAGATGCAGAGAAAAGTAGACGAGGGATATAGCTATACCTAGTAGAAAACGTATTATATAGTTTCGCGAAAGGTGCTATTTCCTAAAGTACGCGTGCGCGGTAGGGGAGATTGAGAATGGTTTCTGTGGAAGAGATCTTAGAGAAGCAGAAGTCCAAGGCTAGACCTGATCAGCTGGAAGGGATGGCCCGATACGGGATGGTAGCTGAACGAAGATTGGGGGGTTCGGTTCCTGACATGCGTAAGATAGCAAAGGAAATTGGGAAGGATCACAGGCTTGGGCTTGAGTTATGGAAGACAGGGATATCTGAGGCAAGGATAGTAGCAGCGATGGTAGGTGAGCCTGAGAAGTTGACAGAGAAGCAGATGGAGGACTGGGTGAAGTGCATTAACTCTTGGGAAATCTGCGACCAAGTGAGCATGAACCTCTTTGAGAAGACTCCACTAGTCTGGAAGAAAATCCTCGACTGGTCCGAGCGAGAAGAGGAGTTTGTAAAGAGGACTGCTTTCGCGCTGATAGCTTGTCTGGCGTGGCATGACAAGGAGGCAGAAGACGAAAAATTCATCAAGTTATTTCCTGTGATAAAGCGCGGAGCCACTGACGAGCGGAACTTCGTGAAGAAGGCTGTCAACTGGGCACTGAGAAATATTGGGAAAAGGAATCCGAACCTGAACAAAGCCGCCATAAAAGCCGCTAAGGAAATCCAGCGAATTGATTCCAAGGCCACCCGCTGGGTAGCCTCCAACGCCATCAAGGAACTCGAGAGCGAGGCTGTCCAGAGAAGACTGAGAAAGTGAGTAATGACTATTTAGACGATATAAGCTGGGGTTGCACCTGCATTGTTATCCTGTGTAGGGTTTAAATTCCCACATTTCTTTCTCTGTATAGATTTGTTTGAGGATGTTTGATGCTTTTTGCTTGTCTAGTGACAGCATTAGTTTGCCCATATGTTTGCAGAACCTTTTGCTGGGTAGAACGCTGCTCGTCTGCGCAGTCGTGTAAGATCACACGATTTTCAAGGTTTATGACTATGTGGTAGTCTCTTATCAAGGCTTTAACCTGTTTGTCTGTTACTTCCTGAATGGTTAGTTCTTTGTCTTTGATGCGTTGGGCTCTCTTTAGCTTCGCTTTATCGAGGAATGCTTTTAGCAAATTTTCGAGGAGCATTTCCTTTGGTTCAACGAATGCTTTTAGGGTGGGCTTTTTCATTTTTGGGCGCGCGAGATAGTTCTCTACGGTAGTCTTAGCTTCAGCTTGCTCAGGCGTAAGGACTCCTAACATTTCAAGGACCTGCAGGCAGTTTTCCACAGCGTATCCGTGAAAGTGATTGTTGAAGTATCCATATACCTTTTTGACTCCTTTTGCAACCTTGCGCATTTTTGGCACCAAAGTCTTCAATTCTTCCACTCTGTAGCGATAATTAAACCAAGGCCTGGTTCCGTGTCCGTGCCATCTGAAATACGAAAAATCAGAGGTGACCTGCACCTCTGGAGGTAGCAACGGTTCGTCAACAATAGTGTATGCAACCCTGTATTTATTCAATAGTTTCCATGTCTCGTTTCTCATCCATGATAGATGGCGGAACTCCACGGCGAATTTGAATTCAGCGGGCAGAATTCGGAAGAACTTTTCCAAGTGAGTCAGATTAAACACATATTTTGGGGGAAGCTGTATGAGGAGGCATCCAATTTTGCCGTTCAACAGAATAGGTCGGATTAGATCACAGAAACGGTTGAGGTCTTCTTCAACGCCTTCCTCCAGATTAAGCATTTTCTCATGGGTTATCAGCTTGGGAAGTTTGGCAGAGAACACGAAGTCTTCTGGGGAATATTTTACCCAGCCCATTACTGCTCCTTTGGAAGGGTAAGCATAGAAGGTGGAATCTATCTCTACGGTTTTGAAAACCTTTGAGTGTGCTTTCAGCATGCTCTTTTCTTTTTTCTTGTAGAAGGGTCCGATCCAGTCTCTGTAGCTCCAGCCTGAGGTTCCGAGCAGGATTTTGTCCAATGGTTCCACCATTGCTTGAGCGACTCCAGCGTTTGAACTACCTCGTAGATGCTATTATACATTTTTCTGGAAGTTTTGAACATGTATGACGCATACGCCCGTTTGTCGGCTATTAGATCGATCAGCTTCTATCCTTTGTGTCGGATGAGTTCATTCATGTTGCTTGGAAACTTGGCCTCTGCAAAACTTCCCAGAGCTTAGGCCAGTAGGCTTGATCATATAGAATTTTCTAGTCTTTTTGTAGATTTTAAAGCATGCAGCGTCTTTGTACACTTAACAGGGTGGAAGCTGATGTTATTTTGTAAGTGTAAATTCATATTTCTAATTTAAGGTGATAGAGTAGTCATTCACCTAAACTTTCCAAATTGATGAAAAAACCATCACTAACTTAACTTTAAAACTAGCTACGCCTATTTCCCTCTAGAGGCGTCAGCAATGGCGCTACAATATTACAGCAACGGCTTCGAGTTATTTATATAGAGAGTTTGTACTTTTCTCATTGAGGCGATCCGAATGCCCTCTTTAAACGTTGATGCGCATCTATGGAGATATCTCTTAACCCTGTGGAAGCTGGCGGAGATAGGCGCGTGCAGCCGAACAATAAAGGTCTCTACCGAGTATTTAGCCGAAAGGATGAGATTCTCTCAGCAAACAGCCTCCCGACACCTCATTCAACTGGAGAGAATGGGTTGGATCAGAAGAACCGTCACTCCGGAGGGTTGTTTGATTAAAATCACTACGGCTGGAACAAGTGAACTGAAAAAGCTCTATTCTAGTCTACGCATGATCATAGAGGCGGAGTATCCTCCATCCATCACGCTGGAGGGGATAGCGTTTACGGGCCTCGGTGAGGGAGCCTACTACGTGACTCGGGAGGAATACCGCAGGCAGTTTAATGAAAATCTGGGCTTTGATCCATACCCAGGAACCCTCAACCTCAAGCTCACAACCGAATACGACACGAAAGCAAGATCCGAACTGGATACATATCCCGCCATAGAGATCAAAGGGTTTGAGGAAGAATCTAGAACTTTCGGACCCGTAAGGTGCTTTCACGCTTTGATCAACAACAAGGCAAAGGGAGCAGTTGTGTGCGCCTTTCGGAGCCACTACAACTTCTCTGTGCTAGAAGTAATTGCCCCAACTTGTTTACGCAGTCAGCTGAAATTGAAGGATGGGCAGAAGGTGAAGGTGGAGGTCCTCATTTCAATGTCTCAATGACTTTTCTCTTAATTTTTGAAGAACTGTTCAGTTCTTCTTTCCCAAATCTCCCGATTTTCAAAACATGAACACTGAGACCCTTCTCTGAGATCGCTTTTCGCACCTTCTTTTCTATTCTGCCTTGATCGTGGCCAACAGCTATAATATCAGGCTTTATCTTTTCAATAGCTCCGCTGATGTCCAATCCCTCGTAGCCTAAGATGGCTACGTCCACAACCTTCAGAGATTCAACGAGGGCCCTTCGCTGATCCTCCGGCATCACAGGCTTCCTACCCTTCATCTTCTCGAAGGTACTATCCTTAGCCACAATAACGATTAATTCCGAGTCTTCTCCACCGGCTTTCTTAGCTTCCTCAAGATACTTCACGTGACCTAGATGCAGTAAATCGAACGTGCCCGAAGCTAAAACAACCTTCCTCTTCTTTCTCATCTCTCTGCCTTCCAAGAAAATTCCACGAACCCCAACAAGCGCAGAGCGTCCAGCAACCCTTCACAATAGGCAACCGACGCCAAAGCCGTCTCAAATTTTCCTTTTTCTTCATAAAACTTAGTATCCTTGAGGTATAGCCTTACCAAGTCAACAACAGACTCAACCTTCTCTTCATCTAAATGCCTAGGCGTTTGTATAATCTGCACTTCTCTAAGGGCGCTCTCCACGTTTTGGACATATTTAGTTACTCGCTGTCTTAGCATCATTCCCCGTATCTCCTGTTGCGACGTACATTCTGAAGCTGGGTTGATTGACCGTTTATAGTTTGTGTTAAAAGTGTACCAAGAAAAAACATTACTCCTATTAAAGCCTAGCAAGGTTATCCAAGAAAATGAAACACACGTCATACGAGCTTAGTGGAGGAGAGGGATTCGCTGGGGCTTTGAATAAGTCAAGGATAGGGGTTCTCATGACTGATCATTATTCTATCAGATTTGGATATTGACATCAGCATCCCGTACACGGCTTTTTTATGTTGATATATTTGCCTCGCACTCCAAGAGTTACACGTTCCATACAGAGGATTCTTGTAATCAATCGCAAATATGATTGATATCAATCGCAAATAAAATCTAACAAGCGACTTCACGAGAGATAAGTGTATAATTAGCAAAAGTAACTATTTCTTCATATTTGTTTTCAAAGTCTCCTTTGCAAAGAACTGAACTATCATGGCGGAGGTAAAGACAATGAGGAAGATCGCATAGAAAGGATGTCTCAGACCATACGCGTCCGCTATAACCCCCACTATAGTCGGGCCGATCACGAACCCTAGGTCTCCAAAAACACGGTAAAGCCCCATGGATAGACCGTGCGGCTCATCCATGGTTGCGTCAGAAGCCAAGGCTAAAGGTGCTTGTCCTCCTCCGGCGGTACCCACACCCAAGAGAACACACATCAAAGATAATTGCATAAAATCTTGTGTAAATGAGAAAAGTAGCGATATAATGCTAGTTGCTATAAGACAAGGTACGAGAACCCTTTTTCTCCCAAACTTATCCAAGGCGTGACCAACCGGAATAGTTAATAACATGTTTGTGAAGCTTGAGAAGCTTATGGCATAACCGATCTCCGCCGTAGTAAGATTAAGCTCCGCATCTCCGTATAGAGGAATCAATGTGGACCTCAATCCTGTCCTCAAGAGAAACATCGTGAAGGTTGCAAGGCAAGCTGCGCTATAACTCGAGTTCTTAAGTAGTTTCTTCACAAACTCAAACGAAAAGGTTGACGTCTCTTGTGAACGGCTTATCTTATATACCTCAGCCTCCTTTATCAAAAAGTAGGAAAGAAGAAAGCAGATCAAACTTCCTAAGCCGTATGCATAGAATGGAGCTCTTATTCCCCAAATCTCTGCCACTACTCCTCCTATAGATGGACCTGTAGAGCTTCCAATCAACATGAAAGCTTGAAAGTAGCCGAGGATTCTCCCCCTTTCCTCTGGCTTCAGAATGTCTTGGAGCAAAGTTGTCCTCATGGTCTGCCACATGGAAGAACCTACGCCTTGAACAAACCTGTAAAACAATAGCTCCCAGAAATTGCGAGCGTAGGCACATAGAAACGCTGATACAGTTATCATCAAGGCTCCAAGAAGAAGAATTGGACGCCTTCCAAATCGATCACCGAGCATCCCAACAGGGATATCTGAGAACAAACGGGCGAGAGCGTATATTGTGATGGCTAACGCTGCCAAGGTGTAAGAAACATCGAAGGACTTTGCGTAAATTGAAAGAATTGGAGATACTATAGAAAGGCCTGTCATAATAAAGAAAGCAGGGACGTAGATCGACAGAACATCCCTTATTACTTTTCTTTCTCCATCATCTTTCATTGTTGAATTCCGACAAAATTTT
>Ga0209636_10005278_pt1 | contig 13214 bp, 12 predicted proteins | sample DeeMarSWOR152_54_FD_187464 | JGI IMG/M metagenome (GOLD analysis project Ga0209636, IMG submission 187464) | Marine sediment microbial communities from White Oak River estuary, North Carolina - WOR-1-52-54 (SPAdes) (version 2) | ecosystem: Environmental > Aquatic > Marine > Intertidal zone >...
AAGCGCCCTGAATTCCAATCCTTTATGGGCCTCCATGTTGCTGAGCTCTTTTTTTATCAATTCTTCCAATCCGAATCCGATATCAAACTCTGGATCAAGTATTTTTTTTGCTGCTGAAAAGAACCCGATATTCAATCTGGCCGCCTCTTTCACATCCTCATTGTTTGTCTCTTTGTATTGCTCCTGTGAAAGCTCGATCATCCTGTCTGTGAGTTCCTCCACCCGGTCATAAAGCTTCTCTATCTCCAGAACCCTCAGCAGATAATCAAAGAATATGTGACAGGTGTGCAACACCGCATCCGTGGTCACGAAGATGTGTTGATTTCTTTTCTTTGCCATGGAGTAGACGTCATAGATTTCATTCTCACGCCCATGAATGACAACAAAGCCGTTTTGCTCTAGAAAGCCCCGGGCTTGCGTCGATAAGGACGTTCGGTCTAATCCCTCCAGATTTTTCAAAGGAAAGGGTGTGTCTTCCTGTCCGGAGGGAAAGGCCATACACCACGATCCAACGTTAAAGACACAAACACTCAAAAGTAGAAATATTATTTTTTTCATATTTACTCCTATCTATGCTTATTCGAAAAAATCTCATCCAAATATGGTTATACCGAAGACAGACTCGAGAGCCCAATTGATCCCCACAAAGAGGATGGCAAAAGGTATGACAATTCTTATCCACCAGTAAAGAATTCTCGAAAAATTCTTCTTTAAGTCGAGTTCCTTCAAGAACTCATATCTCTTTATGCACCATGCGGCAGTCATAACGGCCAAAAGGGAACCAAGAGCCTGCATGCCTGAGCCAAAAGTCAGGTCCCAGGGTACAAAAATTTTAAAATTGATCATAGGAGGAATCGCAAGCACATAAACAATAACGCAGATGAGAAAAACAGCTTTCTTTCTCTCCAGTCTCGTGTTATCCACCATGCCCCCGACCAGAACCTCAAAGGCGGCAACATCGGAAAGATAAGCCGCGCCAAAGAGCCCAAGGAAAAAGAGGAGCCCAAATATCCAGCCTGCAGGCATCAATCCAAAGGTCTTGGGCAATGTCGAAAAGATCAATCCTGGACCGGAGCTGGGCTCTAAACCAAAGGAAAAGACTGCAGGAAAAATTGCAAAACCTGCCAGAAGACCAGCCACAGAGGCTGCAATCCCTGTAAACACAGCATTCTTCGAAACCTTTGCCTTTTGATCCAGGTAGGAGCCGTAGATGACCATGAACGTCCCACCCAAGGACAAAGAAAAGAACGCCATTCCCAAAGCTGCAGCCATCACTGAAGGCTTAAGCTCGCTGAAACGGAAGCCTCCGATATACCATCTGATTCCTTCCCCTGCATCCTGCAAAGTGAAAGAGCGAACGATAAGGATGACCAATATAGTAAACAGAGTCGGTACGATCCATTTGCTTGACCTTTCTATGCCCTTTCTCAAGCCCTTTAGAAGAACGATCCCGCAGGAAAAGATCACAAAGGCTGTCATCAGAAGCTGTAAAAAAAATGAGGTGAGGTTAAATCCTACTTGGGGTGGGAGGATGGCTTCGGCGTTTAAATGCCCGCCAAAGGCATGGACCACTTCAGCCAGGGCATGAAAACCCACCCATCCCAAAGCGTTGGAATAATATCCTGTTGCCCAGAAAACAATAAAAAAGAAAAAAAATCCAACAAACTTTCCGCCAGGAAAGCCGCCTTTTTTAAAGGCGCCAAGAGTGCCGCGTTGCGTGTGCCGGCCGAGAATCCACTCTGCCATCAAGGCCGGTATTCCGACAAAAAAGACTATAGCCATATAAAAAAGGACGAATGCTGCGCCACCGAATTTCCCCACCATGTACGGGAAACGCCAAACAGCTCCCAGCCCTACGGCCACGCCGATCATGGTCATCAGAAGTCCAAAATTCGAGGCAAAAGTCTCCCTTTTTTGAGAAAATATTGACTGATCTGACATTAATGGTTACTAAGAGATTTTCAGGATATCCATTCTCTTTTATTAGTCTTCCCATTCGTGAATCTTGTAATACTCTTCTACCATTTTTTTTATATCCACTGTGGACCCCTTTGTGGGACCTCTCTTCAAAGGCTCTTTCTGGAACCTCTCAGGAAGAGTATCATCCTCCGTTCTCACTCCAAATCGCCTATTGAACTTGTGATCCAAATTTATGGCATTTTCCAAAATTTTCTCCAAATATTTAGGAGAATACTCCAATCCTGTCCCGGCTTCTAAGAGAGATGAGGCACTCTCAAAATTCAAGATGTCCATACACAGCCCGATGTTCTTGCACATGGTCAGAGAATCTGTGAGCAGGGCGATTTTTTCCGAATAGCTCACAAGAGCCGCCTTGCCCTCCTCAGCCAGCCTGTCAGCCGCCTTTTCTGTTCCGAAACGCATCTTGGCCTCCTCTTTCCTGTTTGTCAGTTCGAAATAGGGTTCTGCGCGAAGATGATCGGCACCTCTTGAAGCCACTGCATAAGTGAGGCCATAAGCTTTGATTCCGCGTGGATCGCCACAGATGACATCCAATCCCTTGACATGCATGACCAGTTTTTGCGCTTCCTCGCTGAATCTTTCTGACAATCTCTTCGTTCCATTCGCCAGCTCATTCCCGATTCCTCGACGGAAAGCGATCATATCCACGACTAGCCGTATTTTATCTCTCTCACCCCAGGTCATGCTCAGGCCGTCCAAGTCATCGGGATGAATCAATCCCCTTTCCTGGCATTCCATGATCCATCCAATCACCTCAGAGGTGGATATGGAATCCATACCCATCTGGTTAAGGTATGCATTCATTTCCAAAGCAAAAGGGAGACTTTGATTTCCGATTCGCGATGTGAAGCTGCAAAGGGTTTCAAACTCAGGACCTTCTGCCTCATTCTCATCGGTCACATAATAGCGGGAGCAATGCACATTACAATTAAAACATGATTTATTCTTGACCTTGAACGCGGCTGCTAGTTTCTGTCCGGATATTTCATCCACATAGTCACAGACTCCCTCCTGAAAATGCCGAGTGGGGAGGATACCAATGCTGTTCAGGTCTTTCATCAACATGGTCGTGCCCATCTTGTATCGCTTCTTGTACTCCTTGTGAGTGAGAATATCTTTGTCTATTTTTTGTATTTCCGATAAAAATGCAAGAGGATCAGCCAGCTCGACAGGACGAGAGCCCCTCACAGCCACTGCCTTCAGATTCTTGGATCCCATCACGGCCCCCATTCCTGTTCGGCCATTGACTCTGTTCCCGCTTGAGACGATGGCGGCAAAGAGGACCTGGTTCTCACCTGCTGGTCCGATAGCTGCAACCTGGATAGAATGATCCCTCTTTTTTGTCCTTATCGCTGAGGTCGTCTCAACAATTGTCCTTCCAGCATATTCTGGGCAATCCACAAATTCCACACCTGAGTCTGTTATCAAAAGGTAAAGAAGATTATCGGCATTTCCTGTGATGATGATCTGATCGAATCCTGTGTGTTTCATCTCCGCTGCAAACTGCCCTCCTGCGGCTGAGTCTCCCAAGATACCAGTAAGGGGAGATTTAGCCGTGACCGTAAAATAGGCAGATGCTGTGAGCAGGGAACCTGTCAGAGGGCCAACTCCAAAGATAAGGACATTATCAGGGCCCAAAGGGTCACAATCCGGGTTTAATTCCTCAAAAAGCCTTTTGGTGTTGGCTGCTCTTCCTCCGATGACAGGTTTGATCCAGGAGGGGTCGAGAGACTCGATCCGAAATCTCCTTTTCGTGAGATCGACCCTTAGGATTCTTCCACCATACCCAAATCTAAGCATGTTTCCGGCTCCATTTCTGTCTGAGCTTAGTTCCTTGTTTTTCAACATAATATTGCCTTTTCTGGCTAGGGCTCATTTTTTTTGTTTCCTTTTGGAATGAAGCCAAGGAGGGGCCTCCCTTTCCTCCCCTCACAAAGGTTATAGCTTCCTCGGTGCAGGCTTCTACACACTTTGGTTTTCCACCGCAGAGATCGCACACATAGACAATGTCATCGAACATCTCAATCGCTCCGATAGGACAAGCTTTTTCGCACGCTTCGCAAAGGGTGCACACTGTGGGAGAGACAATGACCTGTCCCAAAGGTCCCAGGGTTAATGCATCTACAGGACAGACCATACAATACTTTTCTTGACACTGGACACATACGACAGGCCCATCAATCCCGAGTTCGTAGAGATTCAAGACCTTTATTCGCGCCAAGCGGTTGCTGATCTTTCCGGTATGGAAGAAGGCGCAGGCTACCTCACACTTCTTACACCCGGTGCATTTGCTTAAATCAACCTGAATCATAAAGTGCCTCTGGTCTTAGTCCTCAATTTCCAGCCGGTAATGCACCAATCCTTTGGGATCCGGACAGACAAAGTTTTTCACTGTTTTTACCCAGTGCCCGTCTTCCAGTCTATCTCGAACGCTCAAGATCGGAAAGATTGGCATCATGCTTTGTAAGGCCCAGATACAAACATATTGACCGTCCGGGATAAAAAGCTTGGAATCCTCAAGGAGGAAGTAATCCCCTACCTGGACAGGAAGGTTGCAATATCCATCAATCTTTTCCACACTCACTTTTATTTTTGCCATAGCGACTCCTCTGGTTATCTCCTCTGATTTTACTTATCATGACGAAAGAATGGAAGTTAAAATTACGAACAATGAACAAACGTTGGACAGGGATTCATTGCACAGGAACTCGGTTTGACTTCGAAATTGTGCTTTGTTATAAGCTACTTGATGAGCAAAATTGGGATTAAAAGCCCAGCAAAAGCTCTTTTTCTGTTTCACCTGCATGTCGGGATACGCCTAGCCCTCCGAATATTCATCCCCGCCGTCGCTGTCTTTTTTGCTCTCTATTATGTTTTAGGATACGAATTTTTTTTATCCTTGATGGCCACCATTCTGGATGGTGGTTTCTTGCTCAGTGGAATCTTCACCACTTTTCTTTGTTTGATTATCGCCAGTTTCGCTGCTCGGCGTATCTGCTTAGGACTCAATGGATGGATACGTCATCTCCCCGGGAATAGTCATACACACCGCAGAACGGCAGTGATTTCCATCCTTTTTGCTCAACTACCGATACTTGTCATTCTTGCGGTTTTGGCCTCTATAGCATCGAAATTATTCAAGATCTCGGCAACGCCCTACCTCGCCGGTCTGCCTCTCTTGGGCTTATCCTGTGGTCTATGCGTTCTGCCTGTGAAACAAAAAATCATCACAAGGCCGATGGCGGTTTTGGCAGGCATCTGCTCCTCTTCCAACAATTGGGGCATTCTGGTCGGAGGAGTTCTTTTGCTCACCGCGGCAGATTCGCTATCCGGCCATCTCGTGCTTAAAAAAAAGCGTTCCAAAATCCAAAGGCAAATCAAAAGCATGTTCTTTGTCGTTTCCCTTAACTGGCGGGCAACTCGTCTAAGGCCCCTCATACCCTATCTATTTTCCCTGGCTATCCTCGGCACTACACAACTTTTCCTTGTCAATAATAATCCTTCTCCTCAGCTTGCCGAACGAGTGATTCGTTTCGGAGGAACTTTGAGTATGGTTGTTTTTTGCTCTATCTTTACCAACATGCTTGCCTATCGCAGACCTCCCTGGCCCTGGGTTCGGTCTTTACCTTTGTCGGCCAAATCCAGGATTGTGTGGGATTCCTCCTTTGTAAGCCTTCTCCTCTTGCCGCTCTTATTTCTTGTAGGCTTGATGAATCTCAAATCTATGCTTGCTCTTGTGGCAAGCCTTCCCCTCTTCTCCGTGTATTCTTCCTATTCCATCCGTCATGCTCCTGAATCCTTAGCGGGAGCATCAGGCAAAGTCCTCCTGTATGGGTCGATAGGCTCACTCTTTCTCTGTCTCATTCCATGGGTTTCTCTCTTTTTCCTCGCTATAACTCCTCTGGTCTTAAAAGAGGCGATAAGGGCAGAGAAACATCAAAAGGTCAGCCAGTGGCTCGAACTTCACCACCTCGCTGCAGGCGATTCTCTCTCTTGGAGCGGGGGATGATCCGGTTTCAAAATGTCTCTTTTTCGTACGAAAAAGAAGAAAAGGTCCTCCACTCCGTTAACCTGGAGCTTCATCCTGGGCTTATCCTGCTCCTTGGTCCAAACGGATGCGGAAAAAGCACTCTCCTTAAAGTTGCCGCAGGAGTGGAAATGCCGGATTTAGGCGTTATCACCATAGACGGACATGATCTTTGGAGGGAGGAGGTCAAGGCTCGGAAAGGGCTGGCTTATCTCCCCGAACATCCTGATCTAACTCCTTACGCAACGATCAAAGAGATCCTTGGCCTAGTGTGCCGGCTTCGAGGGGAACCTCTTGATGCGGGGAAAAAAGCCCTCGACTTCTTTGGCCTTCAACATCTCGCGTATCGAACCGTCCGGGAATTATCCATGGGACAGAGGAGACAGGCCGTGTTTGCAGCCTGTCTTGTCGGAACGCCCTCCCATATACTCCTTGACGAACCCTTGGAGGGTATGGATAGGCATGTTCAAAAAGAAATTCTCGTCTGGATAAAAAACCATACACTATCCGGTGCGACCATTCTCTTGGTCTCCCATTCTATCGAGCCCTTCATTGAGCTCGCTTCTCAGGCTGTAACGATCCAGAGTGGTCGCGCGTTAGGATTTAAAAGCCTGCCCGTATCATATGACAAAAAGCTGTCTTTCCTGGAACAGCTGGCTGAGGGAGGACTGCCCCTTTAAGGCTATCTTTGAAGCAGTAATTAAATTTTTAATCCCTTTTTTTACATTTCCCTCTGCCCAAAATTCCGCCGCTCAGAAACAACCCAGCTCCGAGGACAAATCCAAAATTGTACCAGAATCCACTGTTGTGGACCTCATAAAAACGCACACTCTTTGAAAAAATCGAAATGATGAAAGTAACAGGCGCAATCAGACCGTGCCACAATCCTTTCCAGAAACCCGAAATCTTCCCCTTTTCATTTGGTGTCTTCTCGAGTTTATTCGGGCCTGCAACACAGCTCGACAGGATAAAAACCAGAATAAGTCCTATCCCAATCGTGCAAATAGCTTTCATTTTTCCTCCTCTTGATTTTTCGTGTTTGCATTATATATATCAGGATTACCTTTGTCCATAAAATGATTAACCTGAATCCTATCAATTACTTCTTTATGTCGAAGAAGATGACCTGTATAATTTCAAGTGGAAGATGCCTGATTTAACAAAGAGAAATTCGCTCATTTTCTGAGAGTCCAATAGGATGAATAAAGAATCTCTGAAGGAGAATAAGCAACATGACAATCATCGAAAAAGATGAGACCCTTCGGATCGAATGGATCGAGACGGCGCCTTTTGGCACGAACGCCTATATAATTATCTGCAATGCCACAGCCGAGAGTATACTGATCGATGCTCCGGGGGATGCGGGCAAAATTCTTGACCGACTCGAGGGGACAAGGCCAAACTGCATATTGATGACCCACAAACATATGGATCACACAGGAGCCTTAAGTCGGCTCAAAGATGAACTCAGTATTCCAGTCGCAGCCCATCCTTCAGATGCTACAGGCCTGCCTGTGACTGCGGAGATGCTTTTGACCGGTGGAAACATCGTTTCTTTCGGGAATGTGACACTCGAGGTGCTCCACACCCCAGGACACACGCCCGGCAGCCTGTGTTTCTTAACCGGAAAAACCCTAATCTCTGGAGACACTCTTTTTCCTGGAGGACCAGGCAAAACAGGCACTCCGAGTGATTTTGAACAGATTGTCGAATCCATTAAGCATAAAATTCTTGTGTTGCCCGATGATGTGAGGATTTATCCAGGACATGGAAAGCCCACTGTATTAAAAAAAGAAAAAGATGAGTTTACCATCTTTTCTTCCAAAGCTCATGCCCCCAACCTATGTGGGGATGTTCTATGGCTTAAGGATTGATATTCCTTGCCGGCTCACGATCTCAGTACAGATCACCAATTAAACAAAGGAAAAGGTTAACGGATTTGTGATGATCAAAAATTTATCCATTTTTGGCATGAATTTTGCAGTTGATTATGACGAGGAACCGAAAAAATGCAAGTACAACACAGCTTAGATTATCAAACCCAAATAGACGAGGCTCTCAAAAAAGCTAAACCTAAGAAAGTACTCTATTTATATGATGAGTCGGGCAACAAATTTCTCCTGGGCGTGTTCAATAAGAAAAAGGCAGAGGAAGTTAAAAATTATCTGCGTGTAAAAAAAATGATCAACCGTTTATCAGAGTTTGACATAATCACAACCGAGCCTGACAGCGATTTCTCCTACTGAAATATCCTTCGAACACCGATTATTCGGTAATTTTTTCCATCAAGAAGTATATCAATCCTATAAAATATCTTGTAAAAATTTTTTACACTTTACAACCTCTTCCCTTGTCGTATTAAACCTGAATTATCCATCATGAAATCCATGGGACCTTTACCGATTTAAAATAAATCGGTACATGTCCCGGATTTCCGGTAACGTATCCCTTGATTTCCATTGCATGTATGAATAATTCAGGTAAAATATCCAGTGATGTTTAACAAACATGCCTTTAAACATTCTATGGTTTTCTTCTTTTTGTTGTTTTTTCCCCTCCTCATCATTCCTGTCTTTGGATCCAGTACCAGCCAAAAAAGATGGTTCCAGGGTTACCAGCCAAAAAACTCAAGATTAACGCTTGGGAATCCAAGTTCTTTAGACTAGAGTTCTAAACATTGGCCGGTCTAAAAAACGGGTAGTTCAGAGTCTATCTGAAAGGGTTTTCATAAACAGAACGATTGCATCCTCTTCCTCTGCTGTTAGGCCCAGATCACCCAATTCCTCTGTGTTGACATTTTCGCTGATTTCAGGGGGTGGCCAGTTCGATCCAGCTCTATCTCTGGTGTTGTAGAAGCTGACGACATCCTTCAGCGTCTTGAAACAGCCATTGTGCATGAAGGCCTTCCCAAAACCCTGTTTTGGCCTAAGGTCAACATTGCGGAGGGTGGGAACTTTGTGTTTTCCGTAATTTTCAGCCGCGTATTTCACATATTTCTCTGTTCCTTTCAGATAGCCTCCAAGCCCTTTATCCACCCATTCCTTTCCATCAGGATTCCATTTTTTATCCATGGTATAGAACGGATTTTCAGGATTTTTTGGGACACCCAAATTGTCGTAGGTAAAATCTGTGAACAGAGGAGGTTTGCCGCCTTCTGAGGTTAACACGTGGCAGGCGGAACAGAGACCCTTGGTGTTGAAAAGCATAAGACCCTTGAGTTCCTGATCATCCAATCCCAAATTTTTGAACTTCTTCCAGTTGGAATCATCGATGGACTCCACTTCAAGGCCTTTTGCACGGGACTTTCTCCAGAAATCGTCAAATTTAGAATTGAAAGGATTGACTTCAGCCGATCTTTCAAAGGCTGCAATAGAACGCACAATCCGCTCATATGTTCCATCGCTATCCGTCTCCCAATCCAGGGAGCCTGCCCCCCAAACTTCTTCGAACAGCTCCACATAACCTGAATCCCGCACTTTAAGAATAACACTCTTTTTATCAGGAAGGTTTTGCTCAAGGGGATTGAGAAAAGGACCCATTGCTTGTTCAGCTAGAGGATCTCCCAGTGTCTCTCCAGAGGCTCTACCGTCCCAGAACATACCACCGATAAAATCTCCTTCTTCATCTTGATGCAAAACAGGGCTGTCTCCGGCATAAGCAGCTGTGGGAGGTCTTCGATTCCCGAAGCGGCCTTTCAATGCTCCTTCATACACAGATGCAGCATTGTTGATCTCTTCATCCGGACCTGACCAACCAACCGTTGGACTATGGCAGACAGCACAGGACTGCCCGGAGGGTTCACTGAGGTTGATGTCAAAAAAGAGTCTCTTTCCCAGTTCCTCGATGGGACTGAGCGTAGGAGCCGATGTCATCACAACAATAAAAACTGTAAGCAATGAAAGGCCTAGAAAGATCATGAGCTTTTTCATCATATTCTCCTAGATACCAATTTTAGAAAGGTTACTAATTTTATGGCCTTAATAGAGTTTTTGTCAAACTTCTCCTCTGCTTTTCACATCGTCTAGGTGATCACTCTGGCTCTTTGAGATTTCTGAGGGTATCGATGATGACCTCAGGGAGAGCAGGATGGATATGCATGCCGCTGACAATAGGCATCACTGTTCCTGTGGTCGCCATAGCGTCTACGACCTCCTGAATCAATATCGGAGCATAGGGACCGATGATGTGAAATCCCAAAATCCTCCAGGTGTCCTTCTCGATGATGGCTTTGGCAAAGCTATCGTCTTCCCTCATAGCCACTCCCTTTGCCACTTCTGAGTAAACAGATTTTCCCACCAGAATGTCATGCAGCTTCTTAGCCTCTGCCTCTCGCATACCTACCGATGCAATCGGCGGGTAGGTGAACACCGCATGGGGTATGATTCTGAAATCCAGTTTTTCTTGTCCACCATGCATGCTGTTGTGCCAGACTATATCGGCCTCCCTGTTGGCTGCATGCCTAAACATTTTCCTGCCAATGGCATCTCCAAAAGCCCAGATGTTTTTTTTGCTGGTTTCGAAATAGTCATTGACTTTTATATAGCCCTTTTCATCTGTTGCCACTCCTGTGTTTTCAGGTTTGAGGAGATCTGCATTGGAGGTCCTTCCGGCTGCCACCAAGACTCTCTCCGCCTGAACTTCTATCAACTCTCCTGACTCCATATTCTTAGCTACAATCTGGCAACGATCTTCTGTTTTAATGGCTTCCAAGGCTTCTGTGTTTGTGTATATATCCATCCGTTTTTCCAGTTTTTTCTTCAGTAACTCCGACACCTCCGGCTCTTCTTCCTTTACCAGACACTCTCCTCTTTGGATAATGGTGACTTTCGTGCCCATGGCAGAAAAAAAGTGGGCAAACTCGGTCGCAATATAGCCTCCTCCAACCACAATCAGGCTTTCTGGCTTTTCTGTGAGTTCAAATATGGTCTCATTCGTCAGATAATCCATCTCCTCGATGCCTTTGACCGGAGGGATTAGAGGTCTTGCACCCGAGACAATATAAATCTTCTTCCCTCTTATCTTTTCGCCTCTGACCTCCATAGTGTAATCATCGATAAACCGGCCTGTGTCTTCGTAATAATCAAGTCCTGGCAGACTCGAAATGCCTTTCCTGATCTGGCCACGGCTTTCCTTGACGTATTCTCTTGTTCTCTCCATCACCCAATGGAAATCGATCTCTTTAATCTCAGCCCTTATGCCTAACTTGCTCGCTTCTTGAATCTCGACTATCCGATCGGCAGGAAAAACCAGCATCTTCGAGGGGATGCATCCCACATTCAAACACGTCCCTCCAAGAGGTCCTCTATCCACCAAGGCAACTTTCTGCCCATGGGCCAAAGCCTGGTCAACAATACTGCTTCCAGCCCCTGAACCGATAACTATCACATCATAGTCTTTCATGGTCTTTGTCTCTTCAAATGAAAATGTTGTTCTAAAACATGCACGAAGTCAAATATCGATTTCTCTTTTCCTCACGATCATATTTTCACTTGCGTGCCCTGATTTTCATGAGAAGATACACTTGTCCTTCATGATGTCCAGGACTCAAAGGATCAAGCAGGGCTTATCTTAATTTAATGAATTGAATGTACTTGACGTTAGAAAATTTGTATCCATACAGCTCTGACCTCAGGGCTTTTAGCATACCTCGAAAGCTAAAGACTCCTATCATTCATCTGGATCTCCCCAGGGACAATCTTCCCTATGTAGAGCCTCAAAAGAACCGCCAATGGTTTGATTGCCGGGATTTGGTGTCATTATTTTGAATTTCACAACGATCCGAGCGATCCAAGTGACTAATTTCTGTTCTTCGCCAACCGTCACGGTTCTTTCTTCATCGATAGAATCTATGAAAATATGGCGGATATCGAGCTCAAGTGTTGCATCTTTTCTCCAAAGTTTTTTGAACAATTTACTGATTTCCTTTTCTGCGCGTTTCCTTTTATATTTTTTATGTTCTCCTACTTCCTCCCAATCCTCAAGTATCACGCCAGCTTTATAAAGGCGGTCCGCCATATTATCAAAGTTTTCATCCTGACCTTTCCCAAATTCACTTATAAGTGTTTCACACAATGGAATAATATATTCGTCCGCAAGTGCTTGTTTATTCTCAAGTGTTACTAATTGAGCAATATGTTCACTTACTTTGATCTTATCAATAATTTCATCCCTAGACTGCTGAACCTTTGTCTCCGCTGGTTTGGGCGTACACAAAACCATGATGAGGATTCCAAGAGCAAAGATAGATAAAACTAAAAAATTCCTGACTTTCATGATTCCCTCCTTCTCGATAACTAATAAAGTCTATTCTAAACTATCCTTCCCCTGGATACGATAAATCAGGAAAGGATAGTTGCTGCTTCCAAATCTTATACCATAATAAAATTTGACAGTCAAACTCGCTTAGATTGACCTAACTAGCTCAAAAAAATTGAAAATAAGATAAAGAACTCATAACAAATCCCTAAGTGTCCTTATCCTCTGATCATATATCTCTTCCTGACTCTTTAAAATCTCTTTAAAGCGGGGATCATTGTGCAATTTATAGTAACCGAGATTTTCTCTTAGAAGAAGATATGAATACAGATGATTTTGCACCTCTTTAAAGCCAAATTTGATCCCCTTTTTTATGTTTTCAATGGCCTCGTTTTTCATCCCCAATAGAGAATAGACGCATGTTATTAAGTAGCCATATGATTCTTCAGCACCTTCAATAAGGTTAAGAGCCTCATCATTCTCTCCCTTTGCTGCCAGTATCAAGGCTCGATGATGTTTAACACTCAAAGAATTTGGATTTATCTTTTCAGCCTCTGCTATTGCTTTTTCAGCCTCAACATACTTTTCCATCATGATCAGGTGTCTGGCAAACAAAAGATACAGGCTAGAGTAGTTCTTCTCTAAACCTAAAGCTTTTTCCATGACTTCGGCACCTTCCTCATATTCACCCAAATACCAGTGGCTTGAAGCCAGATGCTCATAGGCTCGAAGATAAGAAGGCTCGAGCTGAATAGATTTAGAAAAATATTTTATGGCTGCAGGAAACAAGCCAATACTATTAAGAAAAGCACCCACATCACATGTGATCAATGCGTTTTTGGAATCTTTTTCAAGTTCAAGAGCCCTCTTAAAACTCATCGATGCTTTACTTAGGTCGTCTTTATAAAAATAAGCCCAACCTAAACCTAAATTCGCTTCAGCCAAATCAGGA
>Ga0209636_10005280_pt1 | contig 13214 bp, 14 predicted proteins | sample DeeMarSWOR152_54_FD_187464 | JGI IMG/M metagenome (GOLD analysis project Ga0209636, IMG submission 187464) | Marine sediment microbial communities from White Oak River estuary, North Carolina - WOR-1-52-54 (SPAdes) (version 2) | ecosystem: Environmental > Aquatic > Marine > Intertidal zone >...
ATTAAGGTCACCAAAACAGGAGTTATTTATTATTTGATTGTAAATCCTCCATCAACAACAAGCGAATGTCCAGTAACCGCGTTTGAGGATTCTGAGGCTAAGAAAATTGCAGCTCCAACCAAATCTATAGGCTCAAGGATTCTTTTAATAGGCATTTTCTCAATTTCTTTCTTAAGCCATTTGTCATCACACGCTGATCCTTGCAGTTTAGTTTTTGCTGTCGCTGGCGAAATCGCATTGACATTTATGTTGTATTTTGCCCATTCAAGAGCCAGTGCTTTAGTAAGCTGTATCACCCCTCCTTTACTTGCGCAATAAGCTGCTAGTCCACTTCCAGTTCCGATATGACCGTGTGATGAGGCGATGTTAATGATTTTTCCCCTCCTTTGCTTTACCATGACCCTTCCAACCAGTTTTGAACATAGAAAAACACCCTTAAGATTCACCCCAATTATCCTATCCCACTCATTCTCCGATAACTCTATAGATGGAGTGTATTTCAATATGCCAGCATTATTAACCAGTATGTCGATCTTGCGAAATTTCTCTAAACTCTTTTTGACCATTGTCTCAACATCACTTTCGATTGTAACATCAGTCTGTATCGCAAGTCCTTGCCTACCAAGACTTTCAACCTTAGCTATAGTTCTATTTATTACACTATTATCAATGATGTCAGCGACAACAATGTCTGCACCATATTCTGCAAAGCCCAAAGCAATTGCCTCACCAATACCTCGATGCCCGCCAGTTACTATTGCAACTTTACCTGAAAGGTCCATGCTAAGCTTAGATTCAAACAAAAATATCCTTTTTAGATATTAAGCGAGATGCATATATTTTTTTATTCTATGCAGCTTATTGCTCTTATTCTACAAAAGGAATTAACGAATCTTAAAAAAAAACAATGTTAAATAGAACTATAACCCTTTTTTAAAAAAAAAACTTTTTATAATTTCAGCGTGTTATCAAAAAGAAAAATGTAAAAGCGGTTGACCTATTATAATTAAAACAGTTAACAAAGGTGAAAAAATGACAGATAGAATCTCTATAGAAGAAGCAGAAAAAATGGGCGTAGCTGTAATAGAATTTGCTAATAAAATCAAAAAACCACGATTCAGCTTTGCTGTAGTTGATAGTGGAGGGCATTTAATATATTTCATGAGAATGCCAGATGCAAAGTTTGCAACAGTTAAACCCGCTATAGATAAAGCATATGCTGCAATAGCGATGAAGAAACCTACATCCTTGTTACAGTATTATAAAGTAGGAGGCTTTGCTGAGGGATTTAGTTTCTGCAATCCACGGATATTCCCTATAGCAGGAGGAGTCCCGATCGTACGCGATGGAAAATTCATAGGTGCTGTTGGCGCTAGCGGGGGATTACCTGAAGAAGAAGATGAAGGGGCTTCTATGGCAGCATTGAAAGCATGTGGCTATCCAACCGATTTAAAGAAAATACAAGTAGGATATATCGAAAAATAAGAATAGAAAGAAGAGGTATTCTCTATGAAGGTCGATCCGAAAAGAATAACATACTTAAACGCGCCAGCACCCTGTGTACTTGTTTCCACAGTTGACCATCAAGGAAGAAAGAATGTTGCAGCTTATGGTTATTACACCACAGTTGATCAATTTGAAGTTCCTTCAGTCATGTTTGGCGCTCGGGCATTTCAACATACTTCAAAAAACATCGAAAGTACAAAGGAGTTCGTCGTAGGAGTTCCGCCTTCCACACTTGCTAAAAAAGTATGGAAGACCGGATATAAGAATGAAAAATGTGATGATGAATTTAAAGAGTGTGAGTTAACCCCCATCCCATCAGAGACTATAAAACCATTTAGAATTAAAGAATGCTCAATAAATCTGGAATGCACTTTACTTTTTCATTTCGTAGTGGGAAAACATGTTTGGTTTGTGGGAAAAGTCAACCTAGCGGAAATCGATAAAGAACTCTATTCAGAAGACAACATTGAGATGCGAAGCAACATCGATGCACTATATCATATATCTAAAGAGTATTTCTGTGGAAGAAACGAGACAATAAAGGTGGAGCCATATTAGCATACACGGAGATCACAATTGCCTAATTGAATACGAAGCGTCATTCTTCTATAGTTATTGCGTTATTGGGACATTGAAGCTCACATTCCCTACAGACTATACATTTTTCCGGGTGCTTGGCTACCGATTTCATTTCAACTAATTCGTAAATCTCGTTAGGACACACCCGTACACATGTCCCACAACCATCACAGTATTCATGGTTAATTATTATCTTTACCATAGTTTCATCGCATCCACTAAATAGGTTTATTATTTCTTCTTTACAGGTAGCCTTTTTCAGATCCTCAATAAACTCATTTTCTTGGAGGCTTTCTGCTAATTCTTTTAAAGCAGTTATATGCGATTCTTTCTCATTAGCCCCAAATGCAATCACAATATAAACAGGATCATTGTGGCTTCCAAAATTGACAGGTTCCTTTAGTTTTATCAAAGCCATACAATTACATACAACACCATCTTCAGGTCTGGAATGGGGAAGAGCAATACCAGGAGCGATAACGCTATATGGCCCAAGCTGTTTAACCGTTTCGATCATTGCAGCAACGTATCTTTTCTCTACGAACCCCGCGTCAACTAGAAGGTCTCCGCATTTGGTGACAGCTTCTTCCCAGTTTGCAGCAGGTACATCACAAGCTACAGTCTGGTCAGTTAATAGTTTATTTAGTAAAATTCAGCAGCTCCACATTACTTTTTTTTAGCTTCTTGAATACATTTTCTCAGTGCATTGATGCATGTATTGGGACCAGCACGATAAGGTCTTAAAGTGACACAGGAATCTGCTGGGAAAGCGTCTGCTATTTTAGGGGGAGGTAAGAATGAACGATGACTTATTCTAAAGGTGAGTTCATGCACGCTCTCAGCACCTATTGGGCGGTCTGTTGAGCCATATTTGTATGCCACTTCACAGACTTTATCAGCTATAGGTTCGTTCAGTTTAATCCAAGGGGTCAGAGAGGGAGCTGAAAAAGTAACTGCATAATCTATGCCGTCTACTTCACCATTATTTAGTCTTTCAACTATTTCGTCAACTACTTGTTTATGGATTGCTAACATCACTGGTGCAAAAATTATTTGTTTTAAGGCTCTTAAAGCAGCAGGTCCTTGAACCATAAGGCCAGCACTACTAACGTCGTCAAGTCTAATTTGTTCAATTATTTTTTCACCCTTCCCTTCAGCGCCTAGTATTGCCCCAATATTTTCAATCCCTAGTAGTTTGTAAAGCGAGAAGACTGATATATCTGAACCTAATTGAACCCCAATTTTTTCGACGCGACATGCAACATAATTATCGTCAACCATTATAAGGGGGTCGTGCCCTGTTGACCTGACAGCGTCTATTACCTCTGAAGCGTAATAATTCTTAAGCTCGTTACAGTGAGTGATCCAAACTGCTTTAACATCTTTGGTTATGGTTTTTCTAACTTCACTGAGATTGTCCATGTCTACCTTCATTAGTTCGGCGCCAATTGCTCGTAATGGCGGAAACACCGTGGGGTAAGGATAAGTATCGTCCAAAACAATTTTATCTCCTGTATTTAAAGCGCCCATAAATGTTCTATGGAAAGCGCCACTTCCTCCTCCCCATACCAGTGTTGCTTCTTTGGCCCCAAACACATCTGCTAAGATTCTCTCAACTTTAACAGTGAAATCCGGATGGCTCCATCCTCTTGTAGGTTCACCGTTTTTCATATACATGAAGATCGGGTGACCAAAATCTCCAGCTTGAACTAATTCTTTGCCGTCAAAATATTTTGGAATAGTGTCAATTATTTTAAATTGTAACTGAATTGCTTGTTCTAAAGATAATTGATTCAAAGGACGAGTTTGAATTGGCGATTTACCCATAATGATATATCTCCAGACATAAAATGTATCGAAATTTTAATTTTCATAGGTATTATAAATTTATAATAGTTCTCAATCAATGAAAGAAGAACTTTATAAGTTTTAAGAAAACAAGTATGGTTCACAAATAAGTTAAAGTCAAAGCAATATTGATTTAAGGCGAATGATAATGGGTGGAAAAATAATAGAGATCTCGTATTTAATAGGTAGAGAAGAGACTGTTATGCCATCACCCACTATAAGACCACCAGCAATCAGAGCGAGGTCTAGAATTGCTAAACAGCCTCAAGGCATGGGAGGAACTGAAACAAAGTTTGATTACTACAATAACACGAGTTTCCTTGAAATGTTTCTACATGCAGGAACACACATTGATACGCCATTCCACATACACCCCGATGGAATAAGTATCGAAGCCTTTAAAATAGAGGACTTCATTTTCAATAGTCCCCTATTTATTAATTTGCCAAAAACAGATTTTGAAGAAATTACAAAAGAAGATCTTTCCTCTTACCACAGCGAATTGAGAAAGAGCGATTTAGTCTTAATCTACACCGGGTTCTCTCAATACCGCGAAAGCGACATACCACGATATCAAAAGAGCCAACCAACGTTTACAGTTGATTCTGCAAAATACCTTGTAAATAATTCGTCTATTAGAGCTGTAGGAATCGATGTGATGGGAATAGAGAACATAGGTAAAGCAAGACCTGATTTCCCTGTACATAAGATATTCTTGAGGAAAAATGAGAGGTTCTTTGTAATAGAAGACATGAACCTAGCGCCACTTATTGATGAAAAATTGAGAAAAGCATACATAATTCCCCTGAATTTTAAAGGCGCTGAAGCCATGCCAGTAAGAGCATTTGCAGAAGTGGAATAAATGAAGATAGAGCACATAGCAATATACGCTAACGACGTTGACACTTTGGCAAAATGGTACTGCGAAGTCTTAAATCTGAAAGTTGCAAGAAAACTTGAAAGATCAGGACGACTCCCAGTATATTTTCTAGAGGGAACACAAGCAACAATTGAGATTCTACCAACAGATAAAGTTCGAAAAGAGAGAGAAATAGATGAGCCCGGGTTCAGTCACATAGGCTTAACAGTGGAAGATTTCAAAGAGACAGAAATGATACTGAAGACTAAAGGAGTTGCGCTTCATGGAGTAAGAGATACCAGCGCAGGTTGGAGAATAGGCTATTTTAACGATCCTGAAGGCAATGTAATGGAAATAATAGAAAGATAAGAAAGAAAAAGGAAAAAAGATGAAAATAATAGTAACCTCAGGGAGCTTTGCGAAATACTCACCTCAAGCGATCAATGAACTGTCGAAACGCTTTGAAATTGAACATAGAAAGATCTTGAGAGACGCGACAGATGAGGAGATAGCTGAAGAACTTAAAGATGCTGATGCTGTGATTATAGGAGGATCGGCGGGTTCAGGAAGAATCAACCGCAAAATAATGGAATTAACCCCTAAATTAAAGCTGATAGCTAAACATGGATTGGGATTGGACAATTTAGATATAAAGGCAGCAACAGAAAAAGGAATCGCCATAATAAACTGCCGACATACAATGCAGGAGAGGACAGTTGCTGAACACACAATGGCTCTAATCTTATCAACAGTGAGGAAAGTAGTTGAAGCAGATAATTACGTAAAGAGAGGGAAATGGAAGGAAAGATCAGAATTAATCGGACTAGAACTTTATGGTAAAACCCTGGGAGTAATAGGATTTGGGTCCATAGGGCGAATAGTAGCGAAAATTGCAAAAGAAGGCTTTGAAATGAATGTCATGGCCTATGACCCCTATGTTCCGGAGAAATTATTCAGAGACTTGAATGTTAAATCCACAGAATTATCGGATCTTTTAAGAAAATCAGATGTTATCACGATACATGTCCCACTCACGGATGAAACCAGAAATCTAATCGATTATGATGAATTCAAAATGATGAAGAAAGAAACAGTTCTAGTCAATGCTTCACGTGGGGAAGTAATAAACGAAGAAGCATTACTGGAAGCAGTCAAGAATGGAAGGATAACTTCGGTAGCTTTAGATGTGATGGTTAACGAACCGCCTGATGACGATAACGAATTGTTGAAGATGAGAAATGTCACGATAACCCCACATTTGGGATCTTATACCATAGATGCAAATATTAGAATGGCTGCAGCGTTAACTGAGGACATATCCAAATATTTCAATGGTGAAAAACCACTTAGAATTGTAAACCCAGAAGTCTTTGAAAATCCTTAAACGATCAAGACTAAACACTAAAGATTTATCCAATTGTAATAAAAAAAGAGGGGAGAATAGTTTATGTGTTATTTTATGCTAGTCCTAGTAGTTTGCCTAATCCGAGAAGTATTGCAGAAACGAGGATGTTATCGGGACTTAAGTAGGCTATTCCAGCTGTAACTGGCAATATAGTTGCGTATGTTGATGAAAGTATAGGCCAAGTGATGCCCATAACCAATCCAGCTATTACAGTGCCTCTTGCTCCACCTACCGCGTTACCGAGAACACCGACGCATCCACCGCCAATGAATATTGCAGTCATTGAAGGCGCAGAGACTATACCTGTTAAGGCACCACTTAGTGGCATACCTATGAGTATCCAACCGATCATCATTGATATGAATCCCACGAGCACACCTACAGGTGAATAGGGCATTAACACTGGAATATCGAGTCCTGGTTTTGCGCCGGGTATTAATCTTTTACTGATACCGTTGAAAGCTGGAACAATTTCTGCTAGCAACATTTTAACACCGTAGATTAACGCTAATAATCCTGCGACAAGGCCAAGTGCTGTGATAAAAGACCAAAGAATAGGTTCCATTCCACCCGTGTATTTCATTGCGATTGTAGGACCAGCAATTAAAGATGTGCCTATATACAGCAATATGAAACATATAGAGCTAGATAACGCCATGTCTTTAAAGAATTCTAGATCCTCTGGCACCTTAATGTCGTCAACCTTGTTCTTTTTGTTTCCAAGTAATTTTGCGACTAACGTACTAATCCAGAATTCTCCAGTAATAACGTGTCCAATAGACCAATCATCTTTCCCACCTGTGACTTCTCTAACGAATGGTTGAATCAGTTCGGGCATGGTCGTCATGTATATCCCTACAACTACTGATCCTAGCAGGATTATTGTCATAGAGTCTAATCCTAAAGTGGATAGTGTGAGGGATACGATACCACACATTCCCCAGTGTTTATGTCCACTCAAGTAAACGTTTTTCCAAGGAAGTATTCTTGCGGCTATTAAGCTTATGAGCATGCTTAAACCCATCATTGCGCCTATTTCAGTTCCAAGGGTAGCGAGCAATGCACCAGTTGCAGCTTCGTCTGAAGGAAAAACTCCTTGAAGGTTGAAAGTCTCAAAGAACATTCCTGACCAGCCAGAGATGTTTGACACGATTGCCCCGATACCAATGTTCAGAATAAGAAAACCAAGCGTTGTCTTCAGTGTTCCAAGCACTATTTTACTTAAACGCTCCTTCTGAGCTACGAGACCAATGAAAGCGATGATACCAACCATTATAGCTGGTTGTCTTAGAAGAGTTGTCATCCATGTTAGTAAATCCATTTTCATTTTTCTCCTTAAAAGTTCTATTTTTCTAGAATTCGCAGGTTAGTAGTATAAAAGAGTATCGTTTACACGTTTCTCCTTTTATTTTATGTAGTAAATAGAAGAATGAAGTATTATTTGAAAAACTTTATAATTCCAAAAGAGAATACTTTGCTCTATTAAAAATTAGATTGTGGTTTTTATGAAGGTTCTTAAGATCGTGACGGTATGTGGAATGGGATGGGGTTCTTCGTTACTTCTAAAGATAAATCTAGATGAGGTTTTGAAGAATAATGGTATAAAAGATTTTGATATCGACGCATGTGATCTTGGCTCAGCTAAGAGTGCAGGCGGAGATATTATCGTTGGAACCGAAGATATGAGAAAACATCTGAAAGACGAGAAAAATGCAATAGTCGTCTTCGTCAAAAGCTTAGTCGATAAGGAAGAGCTTGCTGAAAAAGTAATAAACGCAGTAAAGAAATGGCAAAAAGAAAATAGCTGAGTGAAAAAAAATGCATTCGATAATCTATGAAATCGATTATAATCCATAACAGTTCATTCAATAAAGGTGTCTAAATGATTAAAACAAAAAAAGAAGAGGAAATTAGAGAATTATCTGAGAAGGCGAGAGAAATTGCTATTGCAACGTCAATACCCGGGTGCGCCTCAGATGTTTTCTGGGGGATAGCTGAAGCTCTTCAACTCGAAGGAAGAGAATACGTATTCATGGCCACACTTGGATATGCGGGAGGCTGCGGAGAAAGCACCAGAGGAACCTGCGGAGCTATACTTGGGGCAGCAGCAGCCATAACACTAGCTTCAGGCTTAACATTCGAACAATGTATGGAGATGAAGAAGAACCCAGAGAAGTATATGGTGCCCTTCTACAGTAAAAAAATGCCAAAGAAGAGATACGAAGATTTCAACAGAATACTCGATGTAATGGAGAAAGTTCAAGAGAAATATGGCGGAGTAACATGCGCTGATATCCAATTTGAAGGATACGGGCAAGCTCTGGATCTCAGAGACCCGAGAATAAGAGAGAAATGGCATAAAGACGTGGCAAAACATTGCCAAGAATTAGAAGGAGATATCGCAGCATGGTCTGTTGAAGCAATACTACGGCCATCAAAATGGGACAAGAGGCTAAGGGAGTGGGAGTTCCCAAGATCAGTAATAAAAAGAGATCGTGGAAGAGTATACGAAAAAGAAGAGAAAAATTTCAAGTTTCGGCCAAGATTCATCCCAGGAAAAGGAATACAAAAATAGAGAATTACAAAGAAATAAAATACTATCACAGATATGAACGTCTTCTCTAGATGGTTAAATGACTTAAATAATTGGCAATTCTTTTAAGATTTTTTGTGTATAGGATGCCCTGCAACAACATTCTGTAGAAAGGAGCACATTAAATCTTAAAACGACTATGAATTAAAATAGAAAATCTGGTTTGATACTAGATTAGATTCGATACAAAAATAATGTTAATTAAGAATGAGGTAAAGAGTTGAGTGAAAAGATTATACTTTTAAACGCTGAGAAATGCACAGGATGTAGACGCTGTGAATTGGTCTGCTCGTTTGCAAAAGAGAAAATATTCAATCCTGCACAGTCAAGAATTAGACTATTGAGAATAAAAGAGAGTGAAAAAACAGTTCCTATTGTATGCCAGCAATGCGTCACTCCTCTATGTACTTATGTCTGCCCAACCAAAGCAATAACCAAGGATGAAGAGACAGGATTAGTAACTCATGACCCCGATCTATGTATTGGTTGTTTGATGTGCTTCGTTGCTTGTCCGATTGGAGGGATTTCTATTAACCCCGAGACTAGAAAGCCAATAAAATGTGACCTTTGTGGAGGAGACCCCAAGTGTGTGAGTGAATGTGAGTATGGCGCTATAGAATTCGTTGATTTAGACGAAGCTAACGAAAAGAAGAGAGAAGAAGCCATCCGCAATATTGATGACCTTTTGAAAATCATCACCGAGAAAAAGGAGTAAGGAGAGCAAAATGGATAGGCTGATCAGTAAAGAAGTGAAAGTTGATCTTACAAACGGGTCTGTCGGTAAGAGAGAGCTACCTGAGAAATTTGCTAGAAAATATCTGGGGGGATCTGGAATCGGTTGGAGGTTAGCTGCCGAGTATCTCAAAGAAGATATTGATCCTTTCTCACCAGAAAATGTAATCATTTTATGTGCAGGAGCATTGGTAGGCACTCTTGCTCCAGGAGCGTCAAAAGTTACCGCGATATCAAAGTTTCCGGTGATCGCTACCAAAGACGGGAAACATTTCATTGGGTCTAGTACAGGTGGTGGTCGATACTTCGGGGTAAACATGAAGATGGCTGGATACGATCAATTAGTTATCACAGGGCGATCTGAAAAACCAGTTTATCTTAAAATTTCTGACGACGAGGTAAAAATCAAAGATGCTTCAGATATATGGGGAAAGGGTGTAGATGAAACAGCTGATAAATTACTCGAAATAGAAGGGAAAAACTACGGTGTGGCGTCTATCGGGCCTGCGGGTGAGAATACAGTGCGTTTCGCAGAGATGTTTCTCGATAAGACAAACTCTTTGGGTAGAGGTGGCTTGGGAGCTCTAATGGGTTCCAAGAATCTCAAAGCCATTATTGTCAAAGGAACCAAGGGAGTAAGCGTTGCGAGACCAGATGAATTCATGGAGATAGTCGATGAGTTGCATCGTCGTATTCTTGCATGGCCCTTCCGCGATCACTGGATAAAGATAGGAATGGGCGCTGGCTGGAGCACCTTTAAACACACACAGTACCCAGGTATTTGGTCGAAAGCGAAATGGGAGAAACTTTACGGAGAGGAGAAAAGATTACAAACACTCGAAGAAGTCATGCCCTGTAATTCGTGTCTAATCAGTTGTAGAATTAAATGGAAAATCAAGGATGGCGAGTTCGCTGGGGAGACGGGCTTGGGTTCTCCTTATGGTAAGAGCGCGACTAGTGGTCAGCTCTTAAATATTGAAGACCATAGAAAGATGATCCATTGGGTCACACTTGCAAACAGAGCTGGAATCGATTTCTACACGACAACGAGAATAATAGATTTTGTTACAAAATTATACCAAGATGGAAAACTGACGAGAGAAGATACAGGCGGTTTAGAACTTAAGAGGGGCTACAAATCATACTTAGCCTTATTTGACAAGATTGTAAACCGTGATGACTTCGGTGACATTCTAGCTGATGGCTGGATACGACTGCAACAGGAGTTCGGAGTAGATCCCCAAGAGTTCTGGTATGCTGGAATATGTAAAGGAACAGATTTCATATACGATGCTAGGGCTTCAAACTTCCATCCTCTAATGATGACCTTCTTCACTAGACCGAGACCTCATCATGGAGGTTCACACACACTCACAAACAGCCCAGGTAAATCTTTAGAAGAAATTAGGAACCAGGTTGAAAGATGGGGCATAAAGAAAGAAGCTGTGAAACGGATCTTCACCCCTACCACACACAGTGGTAAATTCAATGTTGGAAGATATACGAAGTATATGGAAGATATGATGCGGGTGAAAAACGCTTTAGGAGCCTGCTCGATATACACCTTTTTTGGTCTTATGTTCGGCGATGATTTAGCGAAATTGTATTCAGCAATCACTGGTTTAGAAGTCAAAGGAAGAGATCTAGTTACGTGTGGGGAAAGAATCTCCAACATAGTAAAGCTTCTCAATGTGCGAGAAGGCTTCACAAGGAAGGAGGACGCAGTACCCGAGCTCTGGCTCAGACCAATGGATTCCCCAGAGGGAAAAATCGAGACAATGGACTATTTCAAAACCAAAGTAATGACAAAAGAAGACATCGAGAAAATACTGGATGACTACTATGATGAAAGAGGATGGGATGTTAAAAAGGGAGTGCCAACTAAACAAACCATCAGAAACTTGGAAATCGATGATATTGAGCTTTAGTTTTTTCTAGATAGATGAATTTATCTAAACGGGATTTCTCTTGCAAGCAGTCATTGTCGGAAATGGAATAGCTGGAGATACAGTTGCTTCGACAATGAGATCAATTGATAAAGAAGTGGGCATCACAATCGTATCGAAGGATCGTCATCCACTCTATTCAGCGTGCGTTCTACCAAAGAAGTATCTCTCAAACGAGATGGAAAGAGAAGAAGTCTTTCTGAGAAAAAAATCATACTATAAAGACAATGACATCAACCTTATCGGAGGTAAGGAAGTTCAAAAAGTAAATACCGAGAGTAAGAGCGTTATTCTAAATAGTAAAAGTATTGGTTACGATAAGCTAGTTATCGCATCGGGGAGTAGACCAGGAATTCCCCCTTTTGGCAGAGTTGAAAAGAACGGAATATTCTGTCTAAAAACAATAGAAGATGCTGATGCGATAAAGGGACATAAAGGACGAAAAGCAGTGGTTATAGGATCTGGGCCAATCGGTATCGAGTCAGCTGTAGCATTACATAAAATCGGTTACGAAGTCACCGTTATAGAGATGCTTGATCGTATTCTTCCTAAACTTTTCGACACTAAAGAAGCAGCAATACTCTGCTCAACATTAAAGGATAATGGTATTAGAGTTCTAACAGGAGAGTTGGTCTCTGAAATACTTGGAAAAAAAACAGTTGAAGGAGTCGTAACAGCCAGGCGTAAATTAGAGTGTGATACTGTTCTTCTCACATGCGGTATGAGACCTAACACAGAGTTCTTAATAGATTCAGGTATTGAAACAGGGAAGTACCGAGGAATTAAGGTAAACGCAAAAATGGAGACGAATATTGATGATGTTTATGCTTGTGGCGACTGTGTCGAAACAAAAGATGTGGTGACAGGCGAGGATAGACTCAGTCTCTTATGGCACACTGCCATGTTACAAGGATACGTTGCAGGATGTAACTCTTTAGAGGTCTCTAAAATCTACCCGGGTTCCTTGAACTTTACAGTTGTTGAAGTGTTTGAGAAATACGCTGTCTCAAGCGGAAATACTTTTGAGGAGCTAATGGGGAGGAAATCCAAAATCTTTGAAGATGATTCGGGTGGGACATATAAAAAGCTGATCGTGTCAGATGATAGCATTATTGGTTTACAGTTCATAGGAGAAGATCTCAGTTTCGATATAGGATTTATTCTTGGTGCGATCAGACGGGGTGAGAGTATAACGCGTCTAGAGGAAATTACTGAAAATGCGAGCCTTCTATCACATACGCCCTGGGTCAATTGGGCGCGTTCATTCACATTTAAACCTTAATTCTAGAATGATAAAGAGCATATTCTTTTAGGTTGTATAAGCATTACTTATGTTTGTTTTAACCACTTACGAATGAAGATCATGGTTTCATGTAGCCTGTTTTTTCTTCAATAATTATTATCGAGTTGTTAGGAATAGAAATTTCCAATCCTCTAAATAAAACTCACTTTTTAGGATGATGAAAAAAGATCATCAAAGCGGTAATAATCATAGGTTAATGTTTCAAATCAATAAGGGTCCCATTCACTTAACTTTCATCATCTTGATGTTGACTGCGCCATTCTTCGATAGGTGTGGCGTTTTCCTTTTATTGCTAGGCACACTGCAAATATATTTTCTGGTAGAGTTAGGCCCTCGTTTAAGCCAGCATCACCGAGCGTAAGGATGTCCATTCCAGCCATCTTATTGTATAGTGCTATCCGTTTGGTGGTTGCGATGTCTGCTCCCTCCTGTGAACGTTGAAG
>Ga0209636_10005281_pt1 | contig 13214 bp, 14 predicted proteins | sample DeeMarSWOR152_54_FD_187464 | JGI IMG/M metagenome (GOLD analysis project Ga0209636, IMG submission 187464) | Marine sediment microbial communities from White Oak River estuary, North Carolina - WOR-1-52-54 (SPAdes) (version 2) | ecosystem: Environmental > Aquatic > Marine > Intertidal zone >...
GGTGGCAAACAAAGTGGATCATCAAAAAGATGAGGCGGATATTCACCCTTTGAATAAGTTGGGACTTGGTGAACCGATGCCAGTCTCCGGTTTGAACGGAAGAAACATCGGAGAACTCCTCGATCTTATTTCGCAATCTTTGCTGGAGGAATCTGTAAGAGAGGGAATAAAAGAGAGTATCAGAGTTGCGGTGATTGGAAGACCTAATGTGGGCAAATCTTCCTTTGTTAACGCCCTTTTAGGTGAAGAAAAGCTAATCGTGGCTGAAGCTCCTGGAACCACACGCGACTCGATCGATACGAAGATTGAAATTGATAGTCAGGACTACACATTAATAGATACCGCCGGACTAAGGCGTAAGTCCAAAATCAAAAACGGAATAGAATATTATACTTCACTTAGAACTTTGAGGAGTATCCAACGTTGCGACGTGGCTTTGGTTCTGATCGAAGCGCAAGTTGGGCTGGTAAATCAAGACATCAAGATAATGGCTGAGGTCAATGATCTGAAAAAGGGAATGGTGATTGGAGTAAACAAGTGGGATCTCATAGAAAAGAATGGCACAACGGCAGATTATTACACCAAGAGAATAAGACGGGAGGCTCCGTTTGTTGATCATGTTCCTTTAATTTACGTCTCAGCCAAGACCAAACAGAGGGTAGGGGCGAGCCTAAATCTGATCACTCAAGTGTATAATGAAAGAAAGAAAAGAATAGATACCAGAAGCCTAAACGAGGAATTGGGAAAAGACATAAAAAGAAAGCCACCTGCTGCAGTGAAAGGGAAATACGTCAAAATCTACTACCTCACCCAAACGGATATCGAACCGCCGACCTTTGTTTTTTTCTCGAATTACCCCGAGTTGTTGCAAAAATCTTATCTGCGCTATTTGGAAAACAGAATCAGAGAACATTTTGGATTTCTGGGAACCCCAATCAGAATGAAAACAAAGAAACGACAATGAAAGAAAGTTATTATACTTGTTTACCCGCGTAGCGAAGCTTTCATCTCTCCGCAAGGAAGAGTTTGCGATTTGAGACCGATTATATGCCTGAATTTTATTCTGAAAAAATAGAAGTGGTTCGAGATGATAAAACGAAAAATCCAGTTTCATTTATATGGAGACATAAGGAATACAAAATAAAAGAAGTGATCGCCTGTTGGCCTGACTATAGCCATTCAAAATCCGGAGCTAAAACAAAAAGATGGTGGCAGAGACGACACAGGAATTATTATCGACTATTAACAGACGAAAGCGAAGTCTTTGAGATCTATTTCGACCGGGGATCAAAGAAAGAGGAATGGATATTATATGCAAAGTTAGAATGATCATTGTAGGCCCGCCATCGCCTTTTACGGCGGGGGATTTAAAATTTAAGTGGAGTATCAAGCTTCAGCTTGATCATACCAGCAGTCCCCTCTCCTTTTAGGAGAGGGTTAGGGTGAGGTCATACTACCGTCTCTTTTTCAGTATGGGTAAGTGCAAGATCAATGTAGGGACAGCCCTTGTGGCTGTCCGCCTCTGAGTCACGACTTGCTCACAGAGATTTCAAAGGCAATTTTAAACAATGTGGGAGAGATAATCTTAATATGGGCAAAAAAACTAAAACAACGGAATGCGTCTATTGTGGAGAGAGAAAGGAAACCACAACAGATCATGTCATCTCTAAGAATTTGTTCCCCAGTTCATATAAAAAGAAAAATGTAATTACTGCTCCATGTTGTGAAAAATGCAACAAAGGTTTTTCTCTAGATGAAGAATATTTCCGATTTTTCCTTTGCGGTGCAGGTCTGGAACATTCGCAACACGCTGATGAATTATTCTTTACTAAAGTAAAGAGGTGTGTTCAACGTAGACCACAAATAGTATCTAAACTGCTCAATCAAATGGACTTGATTGATGTGTATACGGAAAGCGGAATTTATATGGGGAAAAAAACAAGATTTTTCATCCCTGACGAAGACTGGAAAAGATATTGTAATGTTCTTACCAAATATGTGAAAGGGTTATTCTTTCATGAGTTTAAACAAATTCTACCCTTAAGTCATGTAATAAGACACTTTTTAGGTGATGAAAAAATGATAGAAGTTACCAGATACGTGAAGAAATGGAATTGGGATGACAAAGATATTTTTGCTTATGGATATAACTGTTGGCCAAATAGGTACGCGTCAGCTTGGGTAACAATATTTTATGATTCAATATTTTTTGTCAGTGTTGCCGCCCCAGAGCAACATCTCGAACCGCTCAATAAATCAAAATTATCAAAGGAGACTTGACAGGTCTCTGGGTATCTACTATAGGCAAAATAGAAGAGAATGTTATCAATCTTCACTATAACAATCTTAAGCTATCTCTTGGGCTCGATTCCCTCAGCGGTAATCATTAGCAAAGTATTTAAAGGAATAGATATAAGAGATTACGGCTCAAAAAGCGCCGGATTCACCAATGTTTATCGAGTGCTGGGAGTTTTGCCTGCCGTTGTTGTGTTAATTATAGACATTGGAAAAGGAATAGTGGCTGTGCTTTTGGTAACCCAAATATCTTTCGATCCAGTGGCATTAAACGTAGTCAGTTTGAAAATCTTGGCAGGGATTTCGGTCATTCTTGGTCATGTATTTCCAGTTTTTGCGCGATTCAGAGGCGGTAAAGGAATTGCCACCGGGCTGGGTGCTCTTTTTTCCTTAATCCCTTTAGAAATTAGTTTAGCATTAATCGTGTTCATCACCATAGTTGCAATTACTCGATACGTCTCTCTTGGTTCCCTTTCTGCGGCAACTTTTATATTTTTTGCTTTGCTGTTCGAAAGATATTATCTTGGGAGAAACGTGCCCAGTGAACTGATTGGTATGATCTTTTTTTTAATGGTTTTTATCTTTTATAATCATAGAACAAATATTAAAAGGTTATTAGATGGAACAGAAAATAAGTTTGAGCAAAAGGGATTCAAATAGATTAGGAACCATTAAAAGAACCTGTAGGTTAAATCCTCCGCTAACTGTTAGTACCGCATCTATGTCTTATGTGAAGTTACTCCTTCTCCCCTGTGGGGAGAGGGAAGGAGTGAGCCGGGAAATTGAATAGAACGTCAAAAAATCGAAGATACATTTTGCAATTTGTGCATTTGTGTCAATTTAGTATTAAGAACTACCGAACAAAAGTGATATGAATGAGGCGAATTGATCTATGGCTAAAATCGCCGTCTTAGGTGCAGGAAGCTGGGGCATAGCCAGTTCCGTGCTTCTTTTTTCCAATGGACATCAGGTGACTTTGTGGGAATTTGACCACTTGGAAATGACTAAGCTTGCCAAAGATAGAGAACATAAAGAGAAATTGCCGGGTATTGTAATTCCCAAAGAGATCAAGATCACAGATGACCTAACTTCTGCCACTCTGGGAACAGAAATGTTAGCTTTGGCATTGCCTTCTCATACTGTAAGAGAAGTGGCAAAAAAGTTGGCAAGGCTGAAATTACCGGACCCGATAATAGTCAACTTGGCTAAGGGCATTGAAAATGATACTCTTTGTAGGATGTCCGAGATTCTAAAAGAGGAATTATCATCAAACCTACATGATAAGATCGCCACCTTGTCGGGACCAAGTCATGCTGAAGAGGTGTCAAGGAAGATTCCCACAACTGTCGTGGTGGCGGGTTTTCAGGAGAAAATTGCCAAGAGAATCCAGCAAACTTTTATGAATCCCTACTTCAGAGTTTACACTAATAGCGATATCGTGGGGGTAGAGCTTGGAGGGTCTTTGAAAAATGTGATCGCCATTGCTGCAGGCATCTGCGATGGAATGGGTTTGGGAGACAACAGCAGGGGAGCATTGCTCACCAGAGGGCTGGCTGAGATAATAAGATTGGGTGAAAAATTGGGAGCCAAAAGGGAAACCTTTGCCGGACTTTCAGGCCTTGGCGATCTGGTAACCACCTGCATCAGCAGATATTCAAGAAACAGGTTTGTGGGAGAACAAATCGGCAAAGGCAAAACCTTAAACCAGATTCTGAAAGAGATGACTATGGTGGCAGAAGGAATCAAGACTACTAAATCAGCTTATCAACTCTCCATAAAATATGAAGTTGAGATGCCCATCACCCAGCAGGTTTACCAGGTTTTGTTTGAGAATAGAAAACCCCAGCAGGCGATAACAGAACTTATGACCAGAGACCCAAAATCCGAAATTTGGGGTTGACATGGATGACAAAATCTATATTTTGGCTTATGAAGAAGGATAAGGAATCAACGGATTTAAGATGAGATCGAAGAATTCAACTATAAAACCTGACAGCAAACTTTACTATACCATAAGCGAAGTTGCGGATATGACCGGGCTCAAACCTTATGTGCTAAGGTTCTGGGAGAAGGAGTTTCCATTTCTAAAGCCCAAAAAGAACAGAGCCGGGAATCGTTCCTATCAGCAGAAGGATATCGACCTGATTAACCAAATCAAGCATCTTCTATATGATGAGGGATACACCATTGAAGGCGCAAAATCCAAGCTTAAGATGCTGCGCTTTGAGGATGACGAAGCCAAGTTGGTTGCAGAGAAGATGCGATTCAAAAATCTTTTGATTGAAGTCAGAAAGGAGCTTTCCGCACTCTTGAAAATTCTGTCTGATTGACAAGTCACAAGTTAATTAAAGCATATCGGGGCGTGGCGCAGTCTGGTTAGCGCACTTGCTTGGGGTGCAAGTGGTCGGCCGTTCAAATCGGCTCGCCCCGATTTTTTTAATACAAAACCCTGTCCCTCGGAGGAGAGGGTAAGGGGGGCGAATAGAATGTAATAAAGTTTATCGCGTTCATATTTCTTGATAATCAGGAGTTCATGGATAAAACCTTCTTAGTGCTTATTCCCGCGTACAATGCCAGTTCAACCATCTTGGAGCTAATAGAAAAAACTTCAAAACTTGTGGACAAAAGCGATATCGTTGTAATCGACGACGGCTCTCAGGATCAGACTTTTGCCATTGCTCAAAAGGTTGGAGCCGCGGTTTTGAAACACCCAATAAACAAAGGCAAGGGAGAGGCTTTAAAAACCGGATTCAAATTTGCCATTGAGAAAAATTATCATGCTGTTCTCACCATGGACGCAGACCTCCAACACGATCCATCCTCGATTAACGATTTCCTCCAAAAATCAAATGAAAATTTCTCAGGCATCATAATAGGCACAAGAGAGATCAGCTTAAAAAAAATGCCCTTTGCCAGATGGTTAACCAACAATTTAACTTCCGTGATCCTATCGATTTTGTCCGGTCAAAGGATAAGGGATGGTCAATCCGGATACCGTTTGATTTCAACACAAATTCTTAAAAGGATTAAATTGAAAGCAAGAAAATATGATTTAGAATCGGAGATTTTAGCTAAAGCGGGAAGGCATGGTTTCAAAATAGACTCAGTTCCTATAAGAACCATTTACCGTGGAAGCAGAAGCTTTATCAATCCTTTTGTTGATACAGGAAGGTTCATCAAATTGATCTGGAGAAGTTTGTGGTGGTAGGGAGGAATTTGCGTAGGGACAGGGCTTGTCCCTGTCCAGACTTTTTTCACAATAAAGCGAGCGAATTAAACAGATTGACATAATTGTCCATATTCCTTTCCAATTAAGACAAAAGGAATTCATGCAGCCCCTTTGCCTTTGGGGGAGAGGGGCAGGGTGAGGGGGAAGGAGAAAAGTTGTTAGCTCTGCTTACCAACGATGACGGTATCAACGCCAAGGGCCTTTTGACCCTGAAAAGGGAGATTTCCAAAATCAGCGATGTCTGGGTGGTTGCGCCAGATAGAGAGCAGAGCGCCACCAGTCATTCTTTAACTCTGCAGTATCCTTTGCGAATAAATAAGATTGCGGATAAGTTCTTTAGCATAGATGGCACCCCCACGGATGCGGTGATGCTGGCAGTCTATGGCATTCTGAAAAAAAGACCGGATATAGTTATCTCTGGGATCAACCATGGACCAAATTTGGGCGATGATGTCTCTTATTCGGGAACGGTGGCGGCAGCCATGGAAGGAACTATATTAAATATCCCCTCCATAGCGGTTTCCATAGCCCACTGGAAGCCCAAGCATTTTGATTCAGCAGCAAGGTTTGTAAGAAGGCTAGCTTTATTTGTGTTAAAAAATGGTCTGCCCAAAGATAACTACTATCTGAACGTGAATATCCCGGACAGAAAAGAGACCATAAAAAAGTACAAGATCACCCATCTAGGGAAAAGGTTATATAATGATGTGGCGATTGAGAAGATGGATCGCCGTGGCAAGAAATACCTTTGGATCGGCGAGCAATCGCCCACTTGGGAGAGGGAAAGAGATTCAGATTTTTCTGCCATAAAAAGAGGATATGTCTCCATCACCCCGCTTCATTTAGATTTAACTGACCACAAAGCTATCGAGCAGATTAAGAAATGGAAGATTCTTTAGTATCCCCTTGAATTCACTATTGGATCCTCCTATCGAGCATTTATTCTCCTCTTTTGAGCTAACAAGATTATTTAGATTATATAAATCTTTTTTGTATTATTTTCACATATCCCGCAAAGCTTGCCTACCAAATCAACCATCCTAGAGGACATATTTTTTCTTAAATTAATTAGTTTTTTCCTTGACATGGAGAATGGGGATTTTTAAATTGCAGATCAATGTAGCGAAGTTGGATCTTCGCAGACTTCGTTAGCAAGTAGATATTCATATGGTCGGCTGGTGAAGAAGCAAATTTGGTAGTCGAGAGCTAAGTAAGGCGAAATTGTTTAATATTTAAAAAAAGGAGGTATATGTTTAAGTTTCTTAAGCGTCCCATAAGGAAAAACCCAGCGGGTTGGGTCTTGGTTTTTATTCTTTGCCTGTTTTTTCTTCCCGCAGTATATGTCATGGGTGGTTTTCCTCCTGATGCGGTGGAGGTGGGTGATGAACTTTGCTCAGCATGCCATGAGGAAGTCAGTGAGCAATTTCAGGAAAATATCCATGCCAGATTATCCGTGGGGGATGAAAACACGTGCGAAGCTTGTCATGGCCCGGGCTCGGCGCATGCAGAAGAAGGGGATCTCACGCTGATTTATAATCCTCCTAAAGATTATATTGCCACAGGAATGAATCTATGCACCAATTGCCACAAAGGTGTGGCTTTCACCTCCTGGCACGGATCCACTCATTACGAGACAGCAGAAGGCTGTAGCGATTGTCACAGAGTTCATTCCGAGGGCAAGCATCTTTTGGCAAAACAGGAGCCTCAACTCTGTTTCGACTGCCATGCAGACAAACGTGCCCAAGCCCGCATGCCGTCCCATCACCCGGTTATGGAAGGTTTAGTCAGCTGCGTGGATTGTCACTCGGTTCATTCGGGAGATGTCAAATATACGGTAGGGGATGAGGGTCGCGAACTTTGTTTATCTTGCCATACTTCGCTTCAGGGTCCCTTTATCTTCGAGCATGAGCCGGTTAACGAGGATTGCGGCATCTGTCATGATCCGCATGGAACCGTTGCTGATAAGATGCTTTTGCAGAATGAACCTTTCCTCTGCTTATCCTGTCATCCCATGCACTTTCATGTTACTCTAACTGGATATGTAAATGAACCTGGGGAGGAAAAGTTCGAAGTCCGCAAGCATCCGGAGCGCGGCGGTATTTCCACCCGCGACGGAGTGAAAAGGGCGATGCTGACCAAATGCACTCAATGTCACTCAGAGATTCACGGAAGTGATTTACCATCACAGTCTACTTCGGGTGAAGGAAGAGCATTAACAAGATAAGGAGAAAAACATGAAAACACCATTTTTAAGATGGCTTTTTGTTTTATCCGTAGCTTTAGGTTTGCCGATTTTTTCCTTACTTGCTTTTTCTCAGGAAGAGCCCGGTTATTCCGTCTGGAGTCTTTGGCTGGGTAGCCACTATACCGGCTACGAGGATTTCTCCAAAAAGGTGGGAGAGTTCGACCGGGGCAAAGAGGAGGCGGTTCCCGAGATATCCTTAAGCTTTTCCGGATACCGCGGAGATCAAAGCCTGGATTTTTTTGGACATTATTATGACCCCAAGAGAATCTCTTTTAGTTTGACAGGGAGATCAAAAGACATTCTTTCCGGGCTGGTCTCCTATCGCTCCTTTTACCGACAGCGGGCGACGGACCTTCTGGAGAACCTGATGGCCCGTGAGGCAGTAGATCAGGAGAACAATCCCGGTGGGAAAATGTTCACCTACGAACATGAGGTGCCAGATGCTGATTTTGGGTATACCCGGCATGAGATAGAATCGGACTTCCAGGTTAAAGTTCCCGGCTCAGCCAAATTTAAAATTATAGCTGCGCATCGTTCCATTCTGGAAAAGGGAGATGATCAAAAGGTAGTTTCCATGCACTGCTCCTCCTGCCACATGGTTTCCAAATCTGCAGAGGTTGATCGCCGTACACATACTGTCTCCGCTGGCATTGAAATCGACCCTGGGCCTTTATTTCTCTCCTATATAGGGACTTTCCGCAGTTTTAAGTCAGAAGCACCTCCGCCGGAGGAACACTACGACAGGGCAGAACACCCAGTAAAGGATGGCGATCCTACGAATTTTGCTTCCAACGTGATTTTCCACGATACTTTGATAGCTTTTGGCCAGATGTCTGAAAACCAGAAGATGGCTCATACGTTGAAGATGAAAACGGAGGTGGGCAAAAGCAAGATTCTGGGCAGCTTCACCAATACTCAGGCCAAGAACAAGTTTGCAGAACTCAAAATTGAAAGCAACAGCGGAGGTTTGAAATATGTATTTAGTCCGAACCTCAAGACCAGGTTTGTTGCCTTAGCGTCGCTATCCCGGATTGAGAATGATGAGGTTCCCATCGATCTGCCGGCTTGGAGAGGGGGAGACCCCGCCCAGTTCGACTACATCCGTTATTCCAATCTGACCCGCACCATAGCCAAAGCATCTGCGGAATTCATCTATCAACCCCATCGCAAATACCGACTCTTCTTTTCAGCCGGATACGAAGGAACAAAAAGGGATGACTATCCCACCTATGGGGCTGACGGAAAGACGACCAAGCTCAAATTCTCAGCAGGGGCGAAATATCGACCTAACTTGAGGTTCTCCGGACGGTTCAAATACTTCTTCGAGAACACCGATGATCCCTTTTCTCCATATGAACAACTATTTGAGAGATCGGGCAAGACACTAGGATCACCCTTTTACTATTTCCAGCGTGATTCACTCCGCTACGGAAGCATAACCAACCAGCCGACCAACCTGCATGGAGTGGACTTTACCATCAACTTCCGCCCGAACCGGAAAACAAACATGTCGGCAGGTTTGAGGGCAAGCCTGGAGACCAACGGCGAGACCGACAGCCTTGATTTTGAGCGGACCAAATTACAGCCTCAGGTTTCAGCAAATTTCGCTCCCACTCCAAGATGGAACCTCTTCGGGAGCATCAGCTACGCTTATGATAAGTCGAATGGCTTAGCGGTTGTAGCAATGATGGACGGGTGAGGGGGGGTTGTCTCCGCCACCGGTGGTGGCGGCTCCAAGCACTACGGCTCATTTTTCAGTGAAACCGAGTACAAAAACGAAGCAGTCTCTTTTTCTGCCGGCATTTTATTCTTAGCTACCGAGAAGCTAAACTTAACCTTAGACGGTAACTTCATTGACAGCAAAGGCAGTATGGGGATGGGTAGGATGACCGAGGTCCTACAAGAGGTCACCGATAGTATTGCAGCAGCTGATTATGATTTTAGCTCGATCAATCAGTATTCTGATTTAGCCTATACCCAGTTCTATGTCTCGGCTGGGGCGGAGTATATGCTTTCTCCGAGGCTTTCCCTCACCTTGGATGCAGCATACTACGATCTTACTGATGATAAAGGATATGTATACGGCATCGAGACCGGCTCTTTGTATGTGATTCGAAGTGGCTTAAGAATAGGTTTTTAAACTTCTGAAGCTAATGAGAATAACATAAAGCCGAACGGGTTTTTTGACCCGTTCGGTTTTCTTTATATGCTTTTCGGAAAAAGAAAAGTTTTTTCAAGCTTAAATTCCCTGAATCAGCGAAAGGTCAAAGGCTGCAAGAACTTATAAGCAGGAAGGTTAGAGAAGCTCTTACCTTTTATGGTTTTTCTATAAGGGTGGATTGCCAGCTCAGATCTGTCATCTTTTCCCTTAATAAAATTTCAGTATTTTTTTGTTGACAAATTGGAGACCTGATTCTATATTTGCGAAGAATTTTTGGGCAGTTGTGTTTTTGTATGGTTCTGCTTATGAAAACTTGTTAATGTGCAAGGAATTGGGAGGATGCTCATGAGACAACAGCCGAAAACGGAATATTTTGAATTTATCAGTGAGGTAAACAGAGCTAAGACAGATTTTAGAAGTTTACAAAGAGAGGTTGTTACTATTGATGATGAAGATGTTGAGAAACGAGCAAAAGAGGGCAAAAGCCTAATTGACATAAAAAAAATAGAGATAGATGAAAAATTGGTGGATGAGCTTTTACAGAATTTATGTCCTATTTTGAAAAAATACGAAGCTTTTACCCTTTCGGAAATCCAACATCTAATGAAAAACAGAGAGAAGATAGATTTTGCCAATCTGGTAAGATCGGTTCTTATTGGAGATTTAAAAGATTTAAAATTTGTTGCAAATCAGCTAAGTCTGAACTCAAATTTACTTTTGTTTATTGGGCTGAATTCGGCGCAAACGCTCATGGAGTTTTATGTTGAAGAGTTAGGGGACAAAATCGACCCTGAAAGTTGGCTTAAAGGCAATTGCCCTCTTTGCGGAAGTTTTCCTGCCATGGAGAAGTTAAGCCGGGAGGATGGTAGAAGAATTTTATGGTGCGGTCTTTGTGGAACCCAATGGCGCTATAAAAGAATCACCTGCCCTTTCTGCGGCAATAAAGACCATAACAGTTTGAGATTTTTCTTCACTGAGGGAGATTCCTCGTTGGAGCAAAATCCTTTTAGGGTGGATGTGTGTGACAAATGCAGGAACTATATAAAGACAATTGACGAAAGAAAGATGCCCGAAACCGAAATTCCAGATTTCTCCGGGGAAAACATAAATACCCTCTATTTGGACATCTTAGCCCAAAAAGACGGATATGAAAGCCCCACTCACTGGATGATAACCTCATCGGAGAAAGAGTCCGTTTAAGCGCTCATGTGAAAAAAATCACAAAATGGAAACCTTTTGAACACGTAAAGAATACGAAGGAGGTGAACCTTTATGAAAAGACTTAAAATCTGTGGTCTCTTCCTGCTTCTTCTGGCGGTGGCATTCGTTTGGGCATTTGCACAGACGGGCAAAAAGCCGGCTCCAAAGAAATTGGAACCGACGGCCTTCGAGCAAAGATGCTCAATCTGCCATACGCTGCAGGAAGTGAGAACAGGGGTGGAAAAGATCATTACGCAGATGCATGAGAAGGCAGGGATAAAGATAAGTGAAAAGTCTCTTAAGGAGGTTGAGGCGACCTTTACCTTGCTTCCGCTTGAGGAGCCTCACACGGGTATGTTTCAGGAGAAGTGTGGAAAATGTCACTCTTTGGATAAGGTGGTTATGGCTCATCAGACCAAAGACGAAGCTGAGATGAAAACGATCATCGAGAGAATGGCAGAGAAGAAGGGATCTGGAATTAAAAAAGAGGAAATAGAGAAGATCCATGACTCCATGTTTATGCTGAACGAAATCTATGAACCGGACGTCGAATTGAAGAAAGAAGAGAAATAAACATTAAAATTAAGAAGGAGGTGAACAAAACATATGAGAATCTCGAGAAGAGGTTTTTTGAAAATCTCCGGAGGGGTCACCGGTGGAGCAATCTTAGGCACCTTGGGGGTGCATCTGCGAACTTCCCAGGCATATGCACAGACCTTGAAGACCCGATATGCCAAGGAGACTACCACCATTTGTCCTTATTGTGGTGTAGGATGTAGCGAGATTGTGTCTGTAGAGGAAATACCCGGAGCCACACCGCAGGACCCAAGATTCAGAGGGTCTCCTTACGACTGGCGGTTCCAGCCGTCTGGAGCCACTAGGGTGATAAACATCGAAGGCGACCCGGATCATCCCATAAACCAGGGTTCGCTCTGCAGTAAGGGAGAGGCCTTGATCCAGGTAGCAAACAATGAAAGGAGAATGACCAAGGTTCTGTACAGAGCGCCTTACAGCGACAAGTGGGAAGAGAAAACCTGGGATTGGGCTTTGCCGGAGATCGCCAAAAGGATAAAGAAGACCAGGGACGAGAACTGGATGGCAAAGGATGGCCAGGGACGGGTGGTGAACCGCACAGAAGCCTTGGCCGGTCTAGGCGGCGCTGCTTTGGACAACGAGGAGTGCTACTTATGGAGCAAACTTGCTAGAGCTTTGGGCATAGTCTATTTAGAGCATCAGGCTCGGATATGACACTCTGCCACGGTCGCCAGTTTGGCGGAAACGTATGGCAGAGGGGCTATGACCAATCACTGGATCGATATCAAAAATGCCGACTGCATCATGATTATCGGTTCCAATGCGGCGGAAAACCATCCCATTTCTTTCCGCTGGGTAACCAAAGCCATGGATAATGGGGCAAAGCTTATCAGCGTCGACCCTCGCTTCACCCGCACCTCAGCCAGAGCAGATATCTATGCGCCCATCAGATCGGGATCCGACATCGCCTTCGTCGATGGTGTGATGAACTACATTATCCAGAATAACCTTTACAACAAAGATTATCTCGTAGATCATACCAACGCCAGTTTCTTGGTGGACGAAGGTTTCGGATTCGATGATGGACTTTTCACCGGTTACGACAAAGCCAAAAGGATGTATGCCAAAGACACCTGGAGGTATCAGCTGGATGAAAATGGAAATCCAAAAAAGGACCCAACTCTGCAAGATCCCCGTTGTGTATTCCAACTCTTAAAGAAGCATCTCTCCCGCTACAGTCTTGAGAAGGTTTCCAGCATCACTGGATGTCCTTCAGAGCTGATAGTGGAGGTGGCGAAAACTTATGGAGCAACCGGAGCCAAGGACAAATCCGGCACAATCATGTACGCTATGGGGACCACTCAGCATACTGTGGGTACTCAGAACGTGCGCACCTACGCCATGCTTCAGCTGCTGTTGGGAAACGTGGGAGTGGCTGGTGGGGGAATCAATGCCTTGCGTGGCGAATCGAACGTGCAAGGTTCCACGGATCACGCTCTCCTATTCCACATTCTTCCCGGCTATCTGAAAACCCCACGAGTCGAGGATCA
>Ga0209636_10005282_pt1 | contig 13213 bp, 10 predicted proteins | sample DeeMarSWOR152_54_FD_187464 | JGI IMG/M metagenome (GOLD analysis project Ga0209636, IMG submission 187464) | Marine sediment microbial communities from White Oak River estuary, North Carolina - WOR-1-52-54 (SPAdes) (version 2) | ecosystem: Environmental > Aquatic > Marine > Intertidal zone >...
TCTTTTTTCTTGAATAATATCATAAAAGGATCCCTCGCAACTTTTCCTTTCATGCCGCTATTTCTATGAAGGAAAAATAAAAAAACTAATAAACTGAGTGGATCTTTATAAATACAATATAATCATTATTAGTTTTAGTTTATTATTATGTTTAAGTATATCTGCGCGCGTAAAGAGTTTAAGTTTTATAGGGATTTTTTAGAGGTTTTATAATTTGAATGATGAAAAGGCAAAAAAGGTCGATAAGAAAGAGGATAACTGGGAGAAAGATTTCGCAGTAGACAGTATCTTAAAACCTGCTACTGGTTTTCCTGAGCGATCTGAGGAACTTGTTTTTAACGAGTTTGCAGCAGAAGCTACTCATTTTTTGATGGAGGCAGACCAACACGCAGCAAAAGGGGAAATAGATGACGCGGCGGAAGCTTTATGTGCTGCGACTTTTGCAACCTTTCTGGTCTTCGGGAGCTCCCTTTCTATAAAGATATTGGCAGATTTTATAACTCAAAATATGAATTATAGGGAAGAACTTGCGAGAAATAGCTTGGTTGCCGCTACTAAAAGGGCTCTTTTAGCTTATGTACAAAAGGATATTGAATCAGCTATTGAAGCGCGTAGCATGGCTATAAGTTATAAACCAAAAAACTCGGAAAGGACATTTATTGTAAAACAAGGGATTGAAAACATCATAGGTCGATTAATCGGGTAAAACAGTAAAAATATTAATTGTTTTTCTTTGGTAACTTTGTTTTTTTGCGGGTGTAGTGATAATGAAGCGGGTAGAAGCGATTATTAGACCAGAAAAACTTGAATTATGTAAAAACGCCCTTGCAGAAGCAGGATTCCACGGCCTGACGGTAACAGAAGTAAAAGGTCGGGGAAGACAAATGGGGATCGTTTCATCATTATCACAAGAGAGAGGAGACTTAGTGCCTAAAGTCAAATTAGAGCTTGTAATAGAGAATAAAGACGTTGACACAGCTCTCGATATTATTCTTAAAAATGCGCGAACTGGTGCTATAGGGGATGGAAAAATATTCATAAGCGATATAAGTGAATGCATTAGGATAAGAACAAATGAAAGAGGACAAGGCGCAATATGATCGATCAAAACATTAGCAAATAATGATTGTAGCGGTTTGGATTATGCCTTCCTAAAAAAAGAAGAAAATTAAAATGAGAAAACTATCTCGAGATCATTTTAGATTTTAGAGGTCTAGGAGTCTTACGAGGAGGGACATTATCGATACATCGCCCGCGCCCACACTACTTTTTACTTGATCTGCTATAAAACAGGGGATTTGGACTATAGTGAGATCGTTTTCTTTTTTTCTTATGAAGGGATAATCAGTTCTTTTCCCGTCCCTTATCTTTTTAAGTATCAAGTCGGGAGGAGGAGGTTTTGCAATTTCAACGCGGACACATCCTGCTGCAGCTGAGAATGTCATCGATTCCACTAATTTTTCAGGAGAAAATTTTTGCTTTGTTGCTGCTATTTGCCTCCCAGCTTCATGATAAAAGAAAGTTTGAATTTCTGAATTTACCATAATCTTTTTTATCATGTCTTCTACGTTGCCACTTGAAAAGTCGATGGTTTTTGCGAGGTCTACTAGTTCGTATTCATTGGCGCTTAAAACGCTTACTTGAAAGTATATTGTTTCGACAAGTCCTTTAATCTCTTCTTTGGTGAAAACATTAAAGCCTCCTGTATCCGTTACTGTAAGAACTTTTTCTTTCATTTTTTCTAAAACTTTTTTCACGCGCGGTAAATAGTCCCAGTCTTTGTCATAGAAAAGTACATGCCATCCAACTGGCACAATAACTTCAACACTCTCATCAGTGGATTCAGACAGATTTTCTAAAAACTCGATGTTTTTTGTTATCCTTCTTGCCTCGCCAACATTTAGAATGAAACGTTCTCCAACCTCTTTTGGCTGGATTATTAAAGACATGCCTTCTTCTAGGGCAACTACCCATCCTTTGAAGCCTACGTGTTTACTGTTAAGACGACCAACTTCGTATTCGTTAGCAGCATTACCACCAGTTATTATGGTTATCTCTGTGCCAGGAATTCGCTTGAGAGTATCCATGAAATAGGGAGGTAATATTTTTACTGGAAGTTCTCCACCAATTCCTTCCTTGAGGGAATTGTAAGCGCTTTTTAGTGGTTCAAATTCGGGATATTTTTCACTAGCCATTTTTAAGCTTTTGAGGGGTAGTTTTATAACTACGTCTTTTACCTTTTCTCCGACGCACCATAGTTTTTCTTGGTTTATTGGAATCACACTCCTTCATAAATGGAGGATGGCTTAAAAGTTGTTTTTTTTTCTTTTTGTTTTTTTTGCTTGTTTTTAGTTTTTTATTGATATGATTGTTAGAGAGATTTTGGAGCGGGATTATTTTTTGTTGTTTTACTGTTTTTGATCAGAAAAGTTTTTTAACATGTACTAAAAATATATATTTTTAGGTTATCCTAAATTTTTAAAAATCTGAAAACCCTTTATTCTTGAAACTTTCGGGGGGTAAAAAAAGCGGAGGGTAAAAAGTGAAGTCAAAACAAAAGAGTGAAGAAAGAATATGTCTCAGTGCGACGGAAGAAGACTACCTAGCGATGCTCTTGAGATCTCTTGAGAGGGGGGTTAAGAGAGTTAGAACCACAGAGATTGCCAAGGTACTTAAGGTGAGTCCTGCCACCGTAACCAACATGCTTGATAGGCTAAAGAGAAGGAAGCTTGTCTATTATCGTAAGTATCATGGTGCTCAGCTGACAGAAAAGGGCAAGATTTTAGCGGCTAAAATTATTAGAAAACACAGGATAGCCGAGAGATTTCTCGTAGATGTTTTAGGAATGGATTGGACGGAAACACATAAGGAAGCCCACGAGCTTGAACATGCCTTAAGTGATGAATTATTAGAGCGTTTTGAGAGGCTTATATCATCGACCACATGCCCGCACGGGCACCCTATACCATCAAAGAAAGGGGAGATATTTCATGATTGTTCGCAACCGTTAACCGAGTTTGTGGAGGGGGAAGAGGTAAGGATCGCAAAGGTAGCTCATCATCTTGAAAAAGATGTTAAAACGCTTAAAAAATTGGAAAAATTAGGATTAGTTCCTGGAATTGAAGTGAAAATTAAACAAAAACAGCCTGTAAATGGTCCCATAATGCTTCAAGTAGGCAACAAAAAGCATACGAGAACTATCGCGATCGCTAAAAAGATAGCGGCAAACATTTTCGCAATACCTGCAACAATAAAAGATCTTTGCTTGGAGAAAGAGGCTTCAAAAGATGAGAAAAGATCACAATAATCAAAACAAGAAAAAGAAAGGAGAAATGAAGAGAAAAAGGTGGAGGCGGAGAGGAAAAGGAAAGGAAAAAAAGGATAAGAAAAAGATCTCTTTAAAAGTCTTTTTAGCAGGACAGCCTAATGTAGGAAAGTCTGCGCTTTTTAACAGGTTAACAGGTCTTGGCGTTGATATCAGTAATTACCCCGGGACAACTGTTGAAGTTATGAGAGGAAAAACTTCCTTTCATAGAGAGATCTTGGAAATAGTGGATCTTCCGGGGGTATATGCCTTTGGTGCTACTTCTGAGGATGAGAGAGTTGCAATAAAAGCTATTTTAGAAGAAAAACCAGATGTTATAGTAAACGTTGTAGATGCATGCACCCTTGACCGTGACCTTTTCTTCACCATGCAACTTCTTTTATTAAAGATACCCGTAGTTATCGCTTTAAACCAAGTCGATCGAGCGGAAAAATTGGGTTTATATGTAGATAGTGAAAAGTTGAGTAGAAGTTTGGGTGTTTCAGTGATTCCCATCATAGCCACAAAGGGTCTTGGGATAGATTCGCTTTTCCGCGTGGTATTAAGGGAAGGGAAAAATGGTGAAGAAAGGCCTATAAAATTAAGACTTGGATATGATATTGATAAAAGAATTAATAGTTTAGAAAAAGAAGTTAAAGGGAGAGTTTCAAACAATATAATAAGTGATAAGTTGATTGCTCTCTGGTTGCTTGCTAGTGAAGATTATGCATTAAAAGAGGTAATAGATCAAAAAACTTGGAAGGAACTAAACTTTTTAGCTAAAGGTTATCAGGATGAGATAGAGAAAATTCATGGGGAAAAAGCTTTTTTTAGATTGGCAAAGGAGATTCATGCCTATGGGTGGGTAATAGCTGATGCGGTTACTATGCGATTTAAAGAGATTAGGAGAGGGTTAAAAGAAAGATTGGATGAATTAACGACAAGTTTTTCTGTGGGCATACCTCTTTTAATCGCTATTTTTCTTGCTTCTTTTGCCTTTATAGTTTTTGTGGGAGGGATGCTTGAAGAGTTGATTGTTTGGATGTTTGAGGATAATATATCGCCCGTTGTGGAGAGTTTCTTAAACAATTTTATTTCCCCTGAAGGAATTCTTCACGACATAATAATGGATGGAGTTATTTTGGGGATAGAAGCAGGGATGGCCATAGCAGTACCTTACATCCTCACGTTTTACATTATTTTAGCCCTTTTAGAAGACTCAGGTTATCTCCCCAGGATAGCTTATCTTCTAGATAACCTAGCGCATAAGGTGGGGCTTCATGGTAGAGCAGTTATTCCCGCCCTTGGAGGGTTTGGGTGTAGTGTTCCAGCCATTATGGGAACACGGATTTTGGAAACACGGCGTGAAAGAATAATAGCGGCTTACTTAATAGTGTTAATCCCTTGTTCTGCGAGAAGCGCGGTTATTTTTGGGGCAGTAGGTTATTACGCCGGATTCCTTTATGCGTTAGCTGTTTATCTTATAGACTTTCTAATAGTGTTTCTTGCGGGAATAATTCTTAATAGGATACTACCAGGCACCTCTACAGGGTTTCTCCTTGAAATACCGCCTTTCCGAACTCCAGACGCGCTTAGCGTGATGAAAAAAACATGGTTCAGGATGAAAGACTTCGTCATTATAGCTTTTCCCATATTGATTGCTGGGAGCGTTTTATTAGCATGGCTTAGCAGTGCAGGATATTTGGATGTGATTACGGATCCGTTAGAACCTGTGACTGTGGGCTTGTTAGGGCTTCCATCAGAAACTTCCGTACCGCTGATTTATGGCATATTAAGGAAGGAGATGGCCTTAGAAACCCTCGTAATTTTACAAGGAGTAAGCCTTTCAGGTATGACGGCTAAACAACTCTTTATTTTCAGCACAGTGATTACGTTGTGGTTTCCTTGCATAGCATCTCTCGGTGTATTGTCCCACGAATTGGGGAAAAGAGTAGCGGTCCTCATAGCGATTTCAACAATGATGACGGCTTTGGCCGTTGGAGCGCTTTTAAATTTCATCCTATAAAATAAATAAGTAAGGGCTTAACAAAAGAAATATAAAACGTTTTTAAATGAGGTTAAAACGGGAAAAATGCCACACAATACTATTATAAAAGAGCTTATTAGATGGGGGTTCAACTGAATAATAAACAAGAAAACAAGGTTTTGGTTTTAATTGATGGAGATCACACTGCTCCTGTCATTTCAAAAGGTTTAGAAAAGCTTCGAAAAAAGGGAAAAAAGATAGTCGCAGGTTTATTTGTGGGAGGGGTTGAAAAAATAGGGGACATTAAAACGTTAGAGAATAGGTTAGGGATCCCTGTAGAAATATTAAAAATGGATTTTCCTAAAGTGCTTCAATTTTTACATGAAAAACATGGGTCTTTTAACACTATTTTTGACCTTTCAGATCATCCGATATTAAGCCCAAAAGATAGGATGAAGATCGGTGTTGAAAGCCTTATTAGAGGTTATAAGTATGAGGGAGCAGATTTTTCCTTCGGTCCTTTGGAGCTGAAAGAAAACGTTTTGGATAAATTTTCTTTGGGAGTGATAGGTACAGGGAAAAGGACGGGAAAAACAGCGATCAGTGCCCATATCGCAAAGATCTTAAAGGAAAGGGGGGTTGAGGTGTGTATAGTGACCATGGGACGTGGAGGCCCAAAAAAACCAGAACTAATCAAGGGAGAAGAGATTGAAATCACGCCAAAATTCCTCGTAGATTTGGTAAAAAAGGGTTATCATGCAGCAAGTGATTGCTGGGAGGATGCTTTAATCGCAAAAGTTGCGATTATTGCTTGTACGAGGTGTGGAGGGGGCTTGGCTGGCAAAACTTTCTATGATAACGTTTTAGAAGGGGCGAAAATGGCTAACTCGCTTCCTGTAGACGTTGTTATACTTGAAGGAAGCGGTACCGCGATGCCCCCAGTAAAAGCAGATAAATATGTGGTGGTAGTCTCCGCATGGCAACCTGAGTATCTAATTTCAGAGCATCTTTCCCCGATACATATAAAAATTTCGAGTTTAGCGATAATAACAGGGTGCGAGCCACCAATTGCAAGTAGTAAGAAATTGGAAAAAATCGTGAAGAAGATAAAAGCCATTAAACCGGAAATAGAAGTAGTAAAGACTGTTTTCAGACCTGTACCATTAAGCGATATAACAGGTAAAAAAGTGTTTTACGCCTTTACAGCCCCTCCAGAAATCACAAAAAAGAACATAGATTACCTAGAAAAAACATTTAATTGTTCTGTTCCATACTATACCAATCAGCTTGCTAATCGGTTAAAGTTAAAAAATGAAATTGAGAAAAATATCGAGAAAGTAGATGTTCTCCTCACAGAGCTTAAGGCGGCAGCTGTCAATATTGCTACAACTACGGCGCTTTCTTTTGGAAAAGAGACGGTTTACGCCCATAATGCTCCTGTTTTTATAGACGGAACAGTGGAATCTTTGGATGAAGCGATTCTTAGCCTTATACCGAAAAATAGAGGGATAAAAGATTGGTGATTAAAGTTTTGGGGAAGGGTTTCTCAACACCCTTTTCTAGAGGTATTTTAGCTCAAAGGCTTTCAGCTACAGGCTTGGACCCGAAAAAGGCTTATTCCATAGCGGAAAGATTGCTTTTAGAACTTCAAAATAAACAAGTCCAAGAGATTTCCACAGAAGAGTTGGATGAAAGGATAATTGAGATTCTTTTGGGCGAAGTGGGAGAAACTACTGCGAAAAGATTTTTAATGTATAGGAAGCTCAGACAACTCGAAGAACCCATCATAATTTTAATATCTGGGACGACGGGGGTGGGAAAATCAACCATAGCTTCCATGTTGGCAAGCAGGCTTAACATCCACTACGTCATAGGAACAGACATAATAAGGGAAATTTTTAGGAAAGTGCTTTCAAAGGAGTTGTTTCCAAGCCTCCACACCTCCACATATATGGCCTGGAAGGAGTTAAAACGTTACATACCTCCCACATATTCAAGGGAGATTTTAGGGTATGAGGAACAGGCAAAACTTGTCACTGTGGGTATAGAGGCAATCAGTCAAAGAGCATTCGTAGAAGGAATTTCTATGGTTATAGAGGGGGTGCACATATCCCCAAACTTGATAGCAAAAGAGTTCCTTGGAAATCTTAACACGATTTTCATGTTCTTGAATCTTAAGGATGAGAAAGTACACAGAGAAAGATTCCATTCTAGAGCGACAAACGTGGTTATAAAGCGTCCTATAGAAAAATACTTAGAAAATTTTGATAGTATTAGAAAGATCCAAGATTATCTTCGGGAACAGGCAAGGATTACAGATATTCCAATAATTGAGAATCAGAACATTGATGACACCTTAAAAACGATGCTCGATTTTGTATATCATGCCATTGAGTGTATCGTAACCTCAAAGCTATCCCCAGAAGAAATCGAACTCTTAAAAATAACTAAAAAATCTAATTTTTGACTACTTTTACGCATAAAACTTCTTAATTTTCAGGGTACCACATCGTGAAAGTTTAAAATGATTGAAGGGGAAGGCGCAAATATTTAAAGAGACAAAAACTTAAAATATTTAAGTAAATCGTCCCCTTATATTAAAGTTAAAACATTGGGTCGGTAGTCCAGATTGGTTAAGATGCCAGCTTGGGGTTTTATGAAAAACTTTTCTTGGAACAATGAGTTGGTGATCGCGGGTTCAAATCCCGTCCGACCCACTTACAAACACCCTCTTTTAAACCTCTTAGAGATGTTATTTTGATTATCGGGGGATTTTTAAGAGAGTTATGATTACCGGTCATAATTAGTATCACTTTTGTAACTGAACTAGTGCGGTGCTTATAAACGGTTTTTTGTAATGTTATATAGAAAAAGTTGTTAGTGGGAGGGAGGGTGGCGCGGTTTTTATAAAAAGACGTATGGCACAAAAATGGCGTTCTGTATAAAAAACGTTACCGCGTCACCATGTAGAATTTTTCTTTTCTAGGGTTTATAAGGGTTTTTATTACACGCTTTTTATTTATTTGAGGGTCCTTGAGATCCTTGAAAAATCGGGATCTACATAGACGAATAAACTCAATCGTTTTCGAGAATAATTTGCGATATCTGCGGATCGTTTTGAGAGAACATTTTATTAGAATTAGTCCCTATAATTAATTGTAGAAGTAAGTTTTCCCTCGATGGGTTTTGGAGGGAGAAAATTGGTTGATAATGAGTATAAAGATAAAAGTGAAATCTACAAAGGTGAGAAAACGATCATACACTTTACCTTTGTAATGGCTTGCAACGATCCTCAATTTGCAGCCGACTTCCTCTACAAAGCCCTAAAAAAGGAGAGAAAGGAGAACCTCTTCCCGATTTTCAAGGAAAGAGTCGCAAATCTCTTGGAACAAGAACGATATAATTATGAAGCCAGCTGTCTGAGAACAATAAACAAAATAAAAATGGAAGAAAAATAAACACTTCTTAATTATTCTTTTTCTTTTTTTAGTTTTTCTAGGTTTTCTAGTAGGCTGCCTTCTTTTTTCTTGGTGATGGCGAGGGGCATTTCTTCTAGATTCTAAAAAACATGTTAACTTTTGCCGGCAAAATCTTCTCTATTTCTGCTAATTTTTCCACGATTTTTCTCCTTTTTCTGTAAGTGAAATCTTCCTAAAGGATTAGGAAAAATAATATGGCAAAGCTTGAAGCTTTTGCGGTATCTGCGGATTATTTTGTGAGATCATTTTATTATAGTTAAATCTAATAATTAATTGAAGAAGTAAACTTTTGTAGAAATAGGGCTTCCCTCGATGAGTTTGGAGGGAAAAAATTGGTTGATAACGAGTATGAGGATAATTATGAAATCTATAAAAATGAGAAAGCGCTCATAAACTTCACCTTCTTTGTGGCGTGTAAGAATCCGCAGTCTGCAGCCACTTTCCTTTACAGCGTTCTAAAAGGGGAGGAGAAAAAGAAACTATTCCCGATCCTCAGGGAACGGATCGCAAAGCTTTTGGAACAAAACTATTGCCACTACGAAGCCGCCGTCCTAAGAACAATAAACATAGAAGAATAAGCTTTTTATTTCTCTTTTTTCAGTTTTTTAGCTCTTCAAGTAGGGGTTTCTTTTTTTTACTGATGGTAAGAGGCATTTCTTCCAAGATCAGTAAGATTATTAGCCATTTTAAATGATGAAATTTTTGGTTTTTTCTAGGTTTAGGAGGGTGAAGAAGAGTGTTGTTTCATGTTTTTTGTGGGGAATGGAAACTTATGTTTTTATATGGGTGGCGCTTTTAGGATATATTGTTTTTTCATGTTTTTTAGGGGGTGTATAGACTGTTTGTGATGGGGGTTATTGGCTGATGGTGGAGTGGCAGAAGAGGATAGTTGAGAATCTTGAGGGTATTACTGTGTCTCTTGATGAGGAGGTACCTTTTGATGGAGATAAGTGTTTAAGTGAGTGTAGCGGGCTTTGTTGTTTTGATATTCAGGTTATGGTTGATCCTTTTGACGTTTTTCGTATTACGCGTTCAAAGCATGTGCATGAGAACCTTGGTATAACGGATACTACTAAGCTTTATGAGGGAGAGCAACCGCTTTTATTGTACTATGTGGGGAGGACTTCTAACATGCCTTTTGCCATAATTAATTTTCGACGTGTAAAAGTTCTTGGAAAAGATGTAAAGATAAAGAAATGTCCTTTTCTCGTGCCAGCTTTTCCAAAATTATACGCAGAAAAGGAAGGTAATAAGGGAAATAAAGGGGGTAAGGGAAGGTATTTTGTCGTGGCGAGGGCGGGGGAACCTATGATTTGTGCCCTTGAAAAAGCTAAACCCACCATTTGTAGGAGTTCTCCCATAGGCAGGGCGTTAATATTTGGTGGGAAAGATAGGAAAAAGGAGTACAGGTTTATTTATAAGCCCCCTGACCCTAATTGTCCTGCTTGTAAGACGGAGAAAAAGGTTAAAGTTGGGGATTATATAGAGGAATGGCATCTGATAAACTCCTACAAATATAAGGATCTATTCTTTGATTTGATTTGCTGGCTTCAGGAGAAAAAATTTCAATTTCCAAAGGATTTAATCTACAAGTTGGGGCAGATTCTATACAATTTTGATAACCCCCTCACAAAAAATATTATAGAAACTTATCGAAAGGCTAACGGCCGAACTAGCGGACTAGAATTTGCAGAACTTTACGAAGTTTTTAAAAAGATGGCAGAAATCGTTCACGAAGAACGGCAGAAAAGATCCTTAAAAAAGCAAGCAAACAGTAAAAAATAGTAGAGCTTATAACTGTTAGAGGAAAAAAAGGGGAATTTTTCGAAATTTTTTATAGGAAAATTATTTATTCCTATTTCAGGTTTTAAGGTTTGTTTCGTTTTTGGTTTTTGGTGTTTTTTGATGACGTTATTCGGAGATATTTTTGAAGCGCTTTATTTTATTCTGCCCGCATATTTTGCAAACAGTTCACCGACAGTTTTAGGTAAAGGATCACGGTATAACTTTCCCCTTGACCGGGGCAGGGTTTTTTTCGATGGCAGACGTATTATCGGTGATTCTAAGACTGTTCGAGGATTAATTGGCGGTATTTGTGCAGGATTGTTCATAGGGTTTATCCAATTCTTAATAAGGGATCCTGAACCTGTTTTAGGGTTTTTGGACACTATGAATCGAACGTTTCTTCTTGCTTTAGGAACCCATTTAGGGGACCTTTTCGGCTCTTTTATTAAGCGTAGATTAAATATTAATCCAGGAGGATCTTTTCCCATTATAGATCAATTGGGTTTTCTAGTTTTTGCTTTGGGCTTAACAGCGATATTTTATGAGGTACCTCTAAAATACGTGTTCATCTTATTACCGCTCACGTTAGGAGCCCATTTAGGGGCTAACATTTTAGCATATAAAGCAGGAATTAAAGACGTTTGGTGGTAATTGTAATCAATTTATTTTTTTAAGTTTTTTATCAAAATAAGTTTGAAGAGGGATTTTTGGGAAAAACTGTGCTATTTTCACTTTTTATGAACCCTTTCCAAGTTTTTAAAAATTTTTAATGTTAGTTAACGTATCTTTTTATTGGGGTATTATTATTGTATCAATTTTTTATAGGGAGTTTTTGTTGGCTTATGGTAGTAAGGGTTTGTTTGTTGGAGGTGTTAAGGGTTTTTGTTTGTTGAAGATCTTAATGTTCCTGATGTTGTTAAGAGGATTGTTTTGGATAGTGGGGTAAGTGAGCTTTATCCGCCGCAGATAGAGGCAGTTAAGACAGGGTTTTTGGAGGGAGAGAATTTGGTTTTGTGTATACCTACGGCTTCTGGTAAGACTTTAGTTGCAGAGCTTGCTATGGCTAAGCGTATTATTGAGGGGGGTGGGAAGGCTTTGTATCTTGTGCCTTTGAGAGCTCTTGCTAGTGAGAAGTATGAGGAGTTTCAGAAGTGGGAAAGAGCGGGTTTTAAGGTGGGGATTACGAGTAGTGATTTTGATTCTTCTGATGCGTGGCTTGAGGGGTATGATATCATTGTTGGTACTAATGAAAAGCTTGATTCTTTGCTTAGGCATAGGGTTAGGTGGCTTAGTGATGTGAGTCTTGTTGTTGCTGATGAGGTTCACTTGATTAATGATGGTAGTAGGGGTCCTACCCTTGAGGTTATTTTGTCGAAGTTGAGACGGATAAATAAAAATGCTCAATTTTTAGCTTTAAGCGCTACTGTAGCTAATGCTGATGAGGTTGCCGGTTGGCTAGGCGCTAAGCTTGTTGTTAGTGATTGGAGACCTGTTGTTTTAAAGGAGGGAGTTTATGAGGATGGGTTTATTGAGTTTGGTAGGGGGGAAAGTATGATGATTCCGAATCTTACGGGTGAAGATATTATCGATCTTGCTGCGGATACTGTTAAGGGAGGCGGTCAAGCTTTAGTATTTAGCACTTCAAGGAGGAGCGCGGTTAGTGCCGCTAAAAAGCTTTACACTCACATAAAATCGTTACTACCGAAAAAAGAAATAAGTCGATTATCAGATGTTTCAGAAGAGATTTTGAGTGTAGGGGAGAGAACAAGAATTTCTGAGCTTTTAGCCAAGCTTGCGAGTGGTGGGGTTGCCTTTCACCATGCAGGACTTAACTATAACCATAGAAGATTGGTAGAAGAGAGTTTTAGGGGTAATTTATTAAAGGTTATTACGGCTACTCCCACCCTTGCTGCTGGCGTGAATCTTCCGGCTCGCCGCGTAATCATTCAGGGTTATAGGCGTTATGATACTAAAATGGGTTTTTTGGAGGAGATCCCCGTGTTGGAGTATAAGCAGCAGGCGGGTAGAGCTGGAAGACCTAAATATGACAAGCTGGGGGAAGCTGTTCTTCTGTCGAGTTCTGAGGAGGAAAAGGAGTTTTTAATGGAGAGGTATGTTTTAGGGGAGCCTGAGAGGATAAGGTCTAAGCTGGCATCAGAGCCTGCTTTAAGAACTCACGTACTTGCAACTATTGCTACAAATTATGCGCGCACAGAGAAGGGGTTGTATGATTTTATAAGGGGTACGTTTTACGGTTATCAGTATGATCCTGAGAGCGTTTCTGGTATTTTGGATAGGATTTTGTCTTTTTTGTTCGAGGAGGGTTTTTTAGTAGAAGAGGGGGGTAAGTTGAAGGCTACAAATTTTGGAAAACGTGTTTCGGAGCTTTACATAGATCCTCTTTCTGCTAAAATTATTAAAGATGGCCTTATGGGGGCACCGGAGGATTTAGTGGGCAAGGAGGTAGGGTTTTTACATCTTGTCAGCGCTACACCGGATATGCCTAAGCTTGGTTGGAGGAGGAGAGATGAGGAGTTTGTATTAAGTTTTGTAGATCAGCATGAGGAAGAGTTTTTACATGAGCCACCTGATATAGGAAGCATAGATTATGAGTTTTTCATGTTACAGGTAAAAGTGGCGATGTTGCTTTATTCATGG
>Ga0209636_10005284_pt1 | contig 13206 bp, 7 predicted proteins | sample DeeMarSWOR152_54_FD_187464 | JGI IMG/M metagenome (GOLD analysis project Ga0209636, IMG submission 187464) | Marine sediment microbial communities from White Oak River estuary, North Carolina - WOR-1-52-54 (SPAdes) (version 2) | ecosystem: Environmental > Aquatic > Marine > Intertidal zone >...
CAGAAGGCAAGTGGCTAGACTATCGAATAACCAAACCTATTTTTATCAAGCGCCAGTCGTGCTTCTTGTATTACATGATGCAGGTAAGGAGCTTGTGCCTGAAGGAGTTGCGCCAGATATCCCTGCTATCAACACAGGTGCTTTTGTCCAGAACATGCTTCTCCAAGCTCATTCGATGGGAATCGGATCCCTAGTCGTAGCGGCGATAACAAAGAAAAAAAAACTTAAAGAACTTTTGAAAATCCCTGATTGCTATGAACCTATGTGCTTTGTTCTATTCGGGTACCCGGATGAAAAGCCGTTCACTCCTCCTAGAAGAGATGTAAGCGATTTTGTCCATTTAAACAAATTCGGAAATCTCTTATCTGGAAAAAGAAGAACAGGTTCTCTCTATCCGAACTCGCCCGATCCAGAGAGATGGCGCTGGGAAGAATACATCGAGTTCAAAAGAAGAATATTGCATTATGCTGGATACACTGGGAAGTGTGAGCCAATAGATATAACATCATTAACTATGAGCCTTCTAGACATAGTGTCCATGCGTGTAAAGGCCCTTAAAATTTCAAAAATACTGGATCTTTTTCCCACCAATGGGTTATTCCTTCGCCCGTTAGCCTGGCGAATTCTTCCCGATGACGGTGCACGACTCTTTGCCATAGAGTTTTCAGACGGAACCGCAAGATACATAGAACATGTTCTTAAGCGAGATGGATTACTAACTCAAGCAAAAGCACTCAAACTCACAGAAAGCAATGAGGTAATGTTTCCGTCTGAAGAAGAAGCATTTGACGCTGTCACCTGCTTCTTTAGACTTGAAAATTTACCCAGTCGATTGCCCATCCTAAGAGAGTCATGGAGAGTTCTTAAACAGGACGGAATTATGTTCATTGCGTTCTTCAGAAAATGGGCGGCCCATGACCTGATTCGTCGTTTAACGTCTTTAAACAAACCAAACGATTTCAATAAACGATGGCACTGGAAACTGGGGCCCTGGAAGGCTCTCCCAAAAAGACTGTTAACAGAAGAGTTGAAGAGAGCAGGATTTGAAACAATACGTGAGCATCACTTTTACGATTTGCCTTCAATCCTTCGGTCTCTTATTGCCGGGCTATCTTCCCTAATCGGGATTTCATCACCACTTAAAAGGAGCACTTATTGTGTCCCAGTCAAGCCAACGGGTCTGCTTTCCAGCGTCATATTGCTGGAAGTTCACAAGAAGGGAGACTAGTAAATTGACAAATGTTCATGACAAAATTGGTCTAAGCGTATCAATGTTATCTAAATGGTTCGATACTATGCAGATATCTAAAGGAGCCTATGGTGGTCCGATTGTCCATTGGTGGCTTTGTTCTTTCATCTATTGCGGCCCTGGGGCGAACTGGACATACGAAGGACTAATAGAGGCATATCTTGAGCTTCATAGGAAAACGAGAAACGAAGTTTGGCTTAAGCATGCCATGCATGCAGGGAATTATCTTGCAAGCGTTCAGATGCCCGATGGAACATACAAAAATTCTTTCTTTGAAATTAATCCCCTCTATGGTAGCTCATCCGTCCATGAAGCCGGCGTAGATTTAGGCCTTCTTTCCCTAGCTTTTTATTTAGAAGGAATCGGTGAAAACATACGCGCGCGCAAATACCTCGATGTGGCGATGAAGAATGCAGAAATGAGTCTTTATCAGCGTTTGTGGGACCCCATTATCAAAACGTTTAGGTCTACGGATGACAGATTAGTCAGGAGTACGTACGTCATTAACATCATGGCAACAGTAGCCCAAGTCTTCCTTAAATTGTATTCATATACAAAAAAAGCGAAATACCTAGAATTAGTTTCATCCACACTGTTTTTCATATTACGATATCAAAGAACGAACCCAAATAGCGTATTGTTCGGAAGTTTCCCTCAAGGGCTACATAACGGTGACGCATTCGCATTATATAGCGCACGAATTGCATCTTTCTTAATTGATGTTTATGAAACTCTAGGAGAAGAAAAGGCTTTAGAAGCCGCTGAATTCTGCGGAACTTTCCTAAGAAGCCTTGAGCAAAAAGATGGTGGGTTTGCCTGCTTTGTAGACCGGGGAGGAACAATCCACAATTATCCGAAGTTAATAGGAGGAGTAGCAGAGACAACAAGGGCGCTACTCAGACTGAAAAACCGGTCTGCTCATCATTCTGATTTTGAGGAAAAAACACATATTGAATGGCTCCTAAAATTTCAAGATTCAATTGGAGGATTCAGAACTGGGGAGGGATTCCATTACAATGTTGAGAAGAATGACTACAAAGATCTTTTTCATGTTTGTGGATGGAATGATAAAGTTTTCCGCCTATTAGCATCACTTTTTCGCGGTCACGCCTTAAAAGATGAAAAAATAAGTCAAATGGAAGAAATTTGCTGGATCGGACAAGCTAAAGCACTTTTTACAGAAAATGAAAACGACGTTATTATACAAGATCGAGACGGAAAGATTATCTATAGATGGCTTAAAGGCGATAATTTGGCTTTCGTAGATAACAACTATCTTGAGTACTTTTTGAGAATGAGTCCTGCCCAGTCAACCGCAAAGTCCGCTATTCGCTCTACAGTTGGCGTATTTCTCTAGTAGTCAGAGTTGCTTTCACACGCCTGCGTATCATTAACGTTAAATTTAATGCGGCCAGCAGTCCGAAAAAACACAAGCATTTAAGAATCTTCTTCATCTAAAATTACCCTTGCTATTATAATCGCGCTATATTACGAAAATCACGCTATATACCACGAGCGCGCGCCGCACGAGACCCTAGACGTGATACCCTATTCCAAGGTATCGAAAACCGTGCTCTCTCGCCTCTGTTGGATTTACCACACGTCTCCCATCGACAATAATGGCATTCTCATTCATCAACCCTTTAATCCTTCCCAGGTTCAATTCTCTAAACGCTTGATGATCAGTAGCTATGATCAAACAGTCTGCTCCATCTACCGCTTCCAAAAGCCCTTTCGCCTTTATGGCTCCAAAGGTCTCTTCACAATAAGGATCATAAACCACAACCTCGGCACCTAAATCCAACAGAGCACGTACTATTTCCTCTGATGGGCTTTCTACTGCAACATTCACTTCTCCCCTAAACGCGCTTCCAAGCACCACCATTCTGGAGTTCATAATATCCTTCCCGACCATCTTCACAGCTCTCACAGCAAGCTCTATTATGTGCCTCGGCATGCTCTCATTCAGCTCAATAGAACGCTTGATCACTTTAGAGCCTAAACCACTCTTCTTAGCAGTATGTAAGAGTAGGTGTGTATCTTTTGGAAGGCAAGGCCCACCCACTCCAGAACCAGGCTTATGAACGGCGACCCTCGGATGCGTATTTGCTAGCCTTATTACCTCCATCGCATCCGTGCCCGTGCGCTCGCATATCAGCGCTACCTCATTTGCAAAAGCAATGTTCACATACCTAAACGCATTTTCTGCAAGTTTAGCCATCTCCGCACTTGTACAATCCGAAGTCAAGAGCTTCCCCTTAGTAACCACCTTATACAATTCAGCCGCCATCTCAGTGCTCTCCGAGTCATATCCGCCGACAATCCTAGAAGTCTCAATAAAGTCTCGCAGGGCGCTCCCTACAGTTATCCTTTCAGGACAATGAGCCAACCAGAAATCACTCCCACATTTCAACCCACCTTCCTCAAGTATTCTGGCAACAACACCCTTTGTCGTACCAGGAGGCACGGTGCTTCCGACAACAACAAGATTTCCCTTTGAAAGCCCTCGAGCAACAGTTCTGCAAGCATCCTCAATGTATGTTAGGTTTGGTTTTTTCTCCTCACCTACTGGCGTCTGGACACATATTATATCAATATCTGCCTCTCTTACTGCTTCTAAAGCGTTAATCGTGGCTTTGAGCTTCCCCTTTCCAACAGCCTCTTTCAGCAAATCATCGAGTCCGCGTTCTTCCAAGTAGTTCTTCCCACAGGAAACATCCTTCACCACATCCAGTTTTACATCCACACCTACGACTGAAAAGTCAGCCTCAGCAAAGATTGTTGCTGTGGTCAGGCCTAGGTGTCCGAGTCCTATTATGGCAATGCGGGCTTCCTTTCTCCTTATGTTCTCAATCAGAGTCAAGCAACTCTCTCCAGATTGTGAGTTTCCATACTAGTGTCCAGAATAAGATAGACATGGTGCACTATAACGCTTTTTAGGTTAGCCATGGCTTAATGAAGAAGGACAACATATGATGCATGCAAATGGGCAACATGCTGCCGTGCATGCATGCAAATGGGTTCTCGCACAAAATTATAAGAGTATAATTCACATCAAAAGTCAGGAGAGGAGACTTGACGAAGGCTAAGATATGCTATGTCAGCCCTCTTTCAATTCACAGCTATAGATGGATAGAGGCATTCTCTCGGAAAGGCTACGACTTGTCCTTAATCACCGATTCCAGCTATTGGGTGGCACCGAAACCTCAATCAATACCTGTATACGCACTACCATGGCTAATGAAGAGAAACTTCTTTCGATACTTCATTCCGAACACGCTCAAGATTTCAAGAATTCTCAAGAAGATTAATCCCGATATCGTACATCTTCATGTCCAACATTGGTATAGTCCTGTCATTATCCTAGGTGGCTTTCAATTCATGCTGACTTCTTGGGGAGACGAAGTACTTCTACTCAAACGCATAAACATTCTAGAAACAGGGCTGGCGAAAATAACTGCTACAAAGGCTTGCATGGTAACTGTGGATGCTGAATGCATGAAGGAGAGATGGAGGGAAATGGGAATTCCTGAAACTAAAGTCAAGGTAATTCCATTTGGGGTCGATATTGACATATTTAATCCTACTGTTGACGCCCACGCCCTCCGCAAGGAACTTCAAATTGGTGCAAATGACATTGTAGTAATAAGCACTAGAGCGTTATACAACAACCATTATAACGTTGAGTGCTTGATTAAGGCTATTCCTCTAATTCTAAAAAGCCATAAAGATGTCAAATTCATAATCAAGGGAACAGGACCCTTGGAAGCTTACCTCAAAAGCCTGGTTGAAAAACTAAATGTGTCCGAAAATGTTCGCTTTTTTGGTTTGGTACCATACAATGAAGTCGCTCGGTATCTTGCCGCATCGAATATCTACGTAGCCACAAGCTTCATTGACTCCACTTCAGTCTCTCTGCTCGAAGCCATGGCCTGTGGAGTACCCCCCATAGCCACGGATATTCCTGGAAATCGAGAATGGATAAAAAACGGGGTGAATGGACTCTTGTATACACCTAAAGACCACCTACAACTAGCGGAGACAATAGTACGACTCATAGAGAACGAGCCGTTGAGGAAACGCTTCGGCGAGAGGTGCTCAGAAATAATAAAGCGAAAGGCAACATGGGAAAAATGTGTAGCTGAGATGGACAACATCTACAAATCTCTCTTGTAAAGACAAGAAGGTCACTGAGCCTTTAGAAGACTAAAAATTCACTGGCCGCAGCGATGATTCGCACCTGTAAGGATGCTTTTATAGATGTTCGATACATTAAGACCCACGGAGTTCGCATCATAGAGAGCTGCTTTCCGTCTAGCTCTCAGTCCTAACTTTTCTCTCAGTTCTGGAGCATTACAAAGTAGCAAGAGAGCGTTTTGCAATTCTTCGATATCGTGCGGGTTTATAAGTAGTCCATCCTTGCCGTGCTCCACAATTTCGCGAACACTAGGTATGTTACTAGCTACTACAGCTCTGCTAGCTGCCAATGCTTCAAGTAAGGATGTTGGACAGCCCTCTGTAAGAGAGGGTAATGCAAAAATGTCAACTGCGGCTAATAATTTGTTCACATCATCTCTAAAGCCCGTGAAGACTACCTTGTCATTGAGACCTATTTTTTTCACGAACTCTTCCATTCTCCGTTGCAAGGGTCCTGCTCCAACTAAAAGGAGCCTCGCTTGAGGAAACCGCCTTGTTACAACGGCAAATGCTTCTAGCAAGAACAGTAGGTTTTTCTCAGGCGAGAATCGCCCAACGAAGCCTATAACTACTTCGTCACCACTGAACGACAAGCGTCGACGCATGTGTTGGCGAGTCCGTTCGTTTTCGCTATATCTTTTTATGTTCACACCTGTCGGAACAACGAAAGTTGCAGTTTCTTTCTCCAAAGGGATAAAATGCTTCTTCAAGTAGCTTTCCGTGTGCTTGTTTACTGATATTATAGCGTTGGCTCCTCTACAGACAAACCGATCGACTCCTCGCTCCAGTGCTAGTTCCAAGGGCTTCAAGAAACCCTCCAAAGAATTGAAAAGAGTAACTTGTCTTATGCCGTGAGACGATATTACTACAGGCACATCAGTTATTTTAGCAGCGACAACTGCAGCTAGACCTCCATAGCCAGTATCTTGAGCATGAATAAGAGTGATTTTGCGATTTTTGTTTAGATGTATGATTCTCATTGCTGCGGCTAAACTGAAGAATAACATTCCAAGCATAAAAATCAAGTAAGGTCCGGACAAAATCACTCCAAAACGAACTGTAGGTTTCTCCTCTATCCTCTTTTCCTCCATAATGACCCCAAACAAGCTTCGATAAACGACTGTGACATCATGTCCGTGTTCACGAAGCCACGCCCTGAGGAAAAGGGTGAAATTCTCTTCGCCGCCTAACGTTTCTCTCAATCGAGCGATCGTCACTAGAGACACATGCATAGTACACACGCACCTAATCTAGAACTGCCATAAACTCATTGCCTTGAAAATTCTTACACGGTTCCTTTTAATTCCTTTGTACCGAGCTGAAAATAGTCGGGTCTAGTGTCAAACAAATTCCAAAGTTGTTAGATTTTGTTAAACTATGTTAAGTAACTGTGTTCTTCAACCTACGCAATTGAAAATTTAACGTTCAACCTGTCACTAGTATATGATCTATGTATACGGTTTGGAAACCTGAAATTCCTTTGCTGGTCAAGTTAGTTATTCCTACCATGATATACGCGATCTTTTTCCCTTGCTGCAATTCTTCTGAGACCGTCACAGTCCATTCATCGCTTCGACTACTATAGGTAACGACGGTGTGTTGGTATTCTTCATCCTCAGCATACGCGAAGGCTACAACAGCGACTCTGCCTGTAGATTTCCACCGCACTATTATGTGTTGATCATCACTTGTCACGTTGATGTTGCAGCGGTTTGTGTGGTAATAGTACTGGTACTTTTCAGGGTCGAAACTGCCAGATATGCTCAGTATATTTCCATCCGTTGCAACCTCTGGTGTTACAGTGCCAGGGTACAGCGGATGTTCACTCCATCCAGTCTTGAAAGAATCCTCCTTCCATACGACGTCTGGATATTCGTTGTTTGCATGCCATGTCACATCCAGTATTTCACTGCGTTTAAGTCCACCTAAATACGTGAACTTATTTACGTCGCTAGATTCATCCAATTGAGTCTCTGAGCCATTAACTGTCAGTTTTAGGAATGTCCAATGTCTTGGGTAATTGGTCATGTTATAGGTCACATGATTGGAAAGTGTAAGAGTATAGTTTACATCACTTTCATAATAGTACCTAAACTTGGTTTCGATGTTATCCGTTGACGCGCCATCGTCATAAATCACCTCCACAGTTGGACCAAGCCCCTCATTGACCGGAGGAAGAGGATACGGATACCTAAACACGTATAGGCTTCCCATATTTTTTGGGTATTTGTAGTCGTCATCGTCGTAGTGGCTGGCGTTGCCAAAACTTTTCACTACTGGCAGTACATTAGATACTCTTTGAACGACGTCCACAAAATCATATCTTCTAACTGATACTACAAAGTAGCTGACATTGGCATTTGCTCGGATCATTGCGTCCTCCATGATTTGGATGGAGGGATTTACACACATGTGGTCATAATATTCTACTGTCCAATACTCATTACCACCGATTAGCCCTTTAGGATTAGCGCCATAATGGTAATCCGTGCCCAGCAAACCTGTAGCCAATTTTGCGAAACCAAGGTCACACAATACAACAATCCGACCAGTCTCTTCCCACTTTTCAAAAATATACTGTATGGCTTCAATTTCAAACACCGCTGGCTGCACCTTCGGTTCATCCTGGGGATGCGCTTGATACAAAGCGAACAAAGTTTGAGACGCTAGAAACAAGCAGATCATAAGTACACTCACAACGCGAGGGCTTGCCTTTCTTGGAGAACCCCACTTCATGCGTGAAAGCCCTTCTTTCAGGAAGCTTGCAGTGGTTAATAGACCAAGTGCCACAAATGGAATTGAGATGAAATCCGCCACAGCAAGTATTCTATGCGCTCCAAAAGACATATCCCTCATTCCATACTCCGTTATGTAGTAGCTGACTATCACTGCAACGTAGAAAAGAAATAGTATAGTGGCGCTCTTTCTATTGACACGTTTCCCCTTAATACTAAACAATAATCCAAGAAATAGGAAGATGACCGGCAAAGTAAGAATGCTCGATAGAAATGAAAGAAAATTGTCAAGAGACAAAAGACCCTCAAGTGAAAATGTAGCTCCCTGTATGTGTAAAGCAAGTGGATATAAGATCCAAATTATGGGGTAAGAAGTGATCTTGACTACGCGGTTCCTGCCTTTTTGCATTATTGTCATCCAGGTCGTGAAAAATAAAGCGAAAATCCCAACTTGCGGATGGGCAAGGAATGTTGCTAAAGCGGTGAGAAATGATAGAATCCACAATTGTTTCCTACCGCTTTTAACCCAGTAGAGAAGAAGCATTAGGGTGAAAAACAACAAAAGGAAACCAAGTGAGTTTGGGACTGAAATTGCTCCCCAATAGATCAAGGTTGTGAAAAACCCTGTGCTGGCAGTTGCTATTAGGGGGAACAGGGTACCTTTGCCTCGGGCCAATAGTTGGGCAATCTTGTAAGAAAATATTGGCGTGAAAAACGACCAAAGCAACGGAATGAAAAAGACGTGAATCCAGTAAATGTCTGTGCAAAATGTCCTGCTAAGGAACACAACGAGGGCATAGTGCGCTTTGTACTTGAGAACGTCTACGACAAGCATGGCTTCAATAAACCAGCTGTATGCATAAGGCATTCCAGTCTTGTCTATGAATCTTGACGCACCGATATGGATCCATGGATCTCCATGCCTTCCGGGGTACAAGACCAATAGAAAGAGGCTATGAGAGAGAAAAGAATGGAGGACGAAGAGTATAAGTTTCAGCTTGCTATTTGTGCTCGTGAATAGAACGATTGTTAGTAGTAAAAGGGAAGAAAAGAAAAAAACGAGTAGGAAGAAACTAGGAATCGTCGACCAGACCGAATAGCTTCCTTCCCCAGTTCTAGCACGCAGTAACCCAAAGAAAGCTATCGCGACAAACACCAGATAAGAGCTGATAAGCACGTACGAGTTCAAATTTTTGCTTTTATCTCTTCTTGGGAGATCAAATACTGTTTGACCATGAACCTCTCTGTGCACCGAAACAAAATAGAGAATCATACTGACCGATACAATGCAAGCGATTGATAATATCGCTGTGAACATACCCAGCAAAATTAGAAAGGCACCCAAGAGAGCTATTAAGGCGATAAAAGTTATCAGTCCCAGTATTCCCTTGAAAAACGGCCTTTCATCTGGATAGAATAATTTGCCCAAAGCCATCGACATAATATAGAAAAAGATTGGCAACGCTATGAAGCTGATTAGAGGCGATTTTAATGTTATGGAGTTCAACGCTACTGTTGTGGATGATAACAGTAAGAGAATGACTTCAATTGAAGCCCGTCTATTCATTTTCTGGATTCCTCATTAGTTCCATTAAGAAGTAACTCGTCAAGAAAAGTGGCGTATGATAGACCTCAACTTTGTGCAGTCCGCTCTGCAAAACCTTGGGTAGGTTGCGCACGGTTGGTTATGAGCCCAAATAAATTCAGAAGATAGTCGGCTAGCTCGTCCCAATCGCAAAGATTATGGGCGTATTCCTTAGCTTTAGCTCCTAACATATACGCTTTGTTAGGTCTACGGTAAACATTGTAGATTGCGTGAGCCAATTCATATGATCTCCCAGGCTCCACTAGGAATCCACGTTCGTGGCCCACAATTTCACGAAGACTTCCAACTCTAGTAGTTATGACTGGTTTCCCTAAAGCCATCGCCTCCAAAATTGTCATAGGAGGCTCCTCATCTATAAACTTAAATGGTAGTGTAATTACGTTTGATGCCCTTAAGAAATTCATCAACATAGTTCTAGGTAAAGTATCAGCAATTAATTTTGCCTTGTCGGCGACATTGAGTTTTAGAAGTCTTCTTTCATAGTACCCAAGCAGAGGGGTCTTTTCCTTTGGATTCTGACGAAATAGTAGAAGCAGCTTTACTGGAATCTTATCCTTTAGAATTGCGATCGCCTGAATCAATTCATTTATGCCTCTTCTGATGTGCGGAGGACCGAAATAGACCACAACAAAATCTGTTTCGGAAAATCCCAATTTTTCTAAAACACTCTTTCGGTCTAGGCTATTATAGTCATAGTTCAGAACATCCTTATCAAACGCTATAGGTAAAACTTCTATTTTCGATCCTTTTACTCCGCGATTCTCCAGACTTCTTTTCACAGAAAGACTGGGAACTGTAACCATGGCAATTCCCCTTTGGTTAAGTAGTTTGATTATGAACTGGGCTAATGGTGAGTTGAGAAAGTAAGAATAGGGTGACAATGAAAAATAATCATTAATGGAGAAAAGGAGTCTACTTATGGAATGCAGATTCTTGCTTACATGTAGTAGTAAGGGCACATTAAGTCTTTTTAGCCGTTTAACATAATACCCGCTAAGTGGATCACCAAATAAGTACACTAAATCAGGGTTGAACTCTTCAATTACGTGCCTTACTTCACCAGGATCCATAATATATGACGCGGTCGGGAACTGAAATGTCCTTGGCACCAAACGGATAGGAATGTCGAAAGAACTATTTCTTTCAGCAAACGTCACACTCCTGCAGGACGTATCGGTTAGCAAAGTTATGTCATGACCCATTGTAATTAGACATTTCGTCAGCTTGTATACATATTTCCAGGGTAGTGCACGAATTCTATCCTTGCTGAAATCAGAAACTATGAACAAACATCTCACAAATTTAGCTTCCTACCTCTTACTTTTGCTACAGCACTTTAGATATGGACTTACTTTTTCTCATAGAATATTCTTAGCACAGCTTCCAGCAACACTAAATGGTTTTTTTCTATAGAGTGTTTTGTGTCCAGAATGTAAGCTCCCCACTGTGCTCCCCAAGTTCCATAAGCTTGGAGTTTGAGTTTCACGGCATTTATGCTTGATTCTTTAGGCCGCCTCTCTAATAGAACGTCAGGGTCGGTCTTAAGCATGATTAGTAAGCTCGGCTTAGGGGCCGCTATTGATATCATTTTAGAAAGCGAGTTCGAGAAAGAACTGTTGTACTTCTCACCATAGTGAAGCAACGAATCTATGAAAGTATCATGCATATATCGATCACACACTGTAACGTTATTTGAAAACATACTCAGAAATAGCTTTAATCTAAGCTGAATAGAGTGTTCAAGCAAAAGTAACACAACCAATGCTTTTCTTAGGAAAGAACCACGCCTAGCTAAGGTTTGCACAACGTCTTTTTTCAAGTCTTCATTTAAACGGTTAGTGGTTGATTTCTCCACGAGCCTCCTTATGAAACTGAGAAATGGACCAGTTAAACGAAAAGTGCCTCTAGTCCAGATATGCGAAGCTTTGTAACCCCTTTGGTTAAAATCACTAACCAACCTAAGAGCGTGCGTCGTCTTTCCGACGCCATCTATCCCTATTATGGATATTAGAAGTGAGGGACCAACCTTGGACTTTGGTAGAATGCCTTTGAAAAAGGTTGAGAGTAGATAACCTAATCCTCTCATCTTACCTGATGGCTTTGATTTGTTAGAAATAACCTGTGAAATTAGCTGACGTCTTCGAACTCTTTGTAATGGAAGCTCGGTAGGCAGATAAGGTGGCTTATAATGAAGCTCGATTCTCCTACGCAGTCTTTCGATTTTCTTCAACTTCTTTTGGTCTAAGTTATCTAGGATTGCGTGTTTGAGTTGAGTACTCGGAATGATATCCAAGCCGTAAATGTCATTGTGAACTTTGTTTCCAAAACTCACCATTGCGCGAAAAATTGTGTCCCAGTTCATTTCTTCGGATAATGGTATTATTTGCTCAAGGCCTGCCTCTTTAGGGTAGAAATCATCGGCTAGGAACAATAAGTCGCTCAGCTTTAGCGATGCATTCTCAAAAAATGCATGAGCAAGAGTGACTAGAACGTGATGGTTTGGATGTATAAACCCTACACTTTCGCCGTCAAGAGCTTTTAGTGTAGACCTTTTCCAGACTCTTTCAGTCTGCAAGAATTCAACGCCATACCAAGCGATTTTCGTGTGGAGGTGCAGAGCAAGATTGTCTTTTCCGTTCTGCACCCTTCTGTAGAGTACCTTGTAGGGCTCATTGCTGAAGTTGACTTTTGCGAAACCGTTTCTTCTTAGGATGTACTCAGCCAACTTCAATTGATTAGGATGAACAAGTAAGTCAAAGTTATCGCTATCTAGTGGAAGGATGCTGGACGATTTTATGAACAGCGTTTGTATTTTGTATTGATTCAACAATCTAATAGCGGTGAGTAGCCCGTCCCTAAGGAGTTTATAGAATTCATAGTAACAATTCATCTCTTTGGTCTCTGTTAAAAGGCGAGAAAGAAATCTACTCTTTCGAAGAGTAGCGTCAATTTCATATTGTGCGAATGATCTGAATAGGACCTTATTTTCTACCAATACCCGTAATATGTCTTTGGCGGTTCTATTCTTACTAACCAAGCTATGTGGTAAATCTAAATGTGGATGGGCAATATAGGCCGCGCAGAGATATGCGTTTTTTTCGGGTACGATGAAGGGGTCATGTCCCTGATGAAGGAGCTTGTGAAGGCGCCTTCCGATCACAGCTTCAAATGAAGACGGTCTATCCATCTTCTGTAGCATCTCTCTCTGAGAGGACCAAATTAGTGTATAGCATCTTCATTGTTCTCCTCATGATCTTTTGCCTGTCGTAGTTTCGTCGAGTAAACGCGTATCGCGTATTTCTGTGATTACTGTTGAACAGACTTTCAGCATTTCCAATAACCTCAGAAAAGGCGTGTGTGAAGCCTTCTTGGCTTGGTTGGATAAACAGACCTTGTTTAGGATCTTGGGATAAGAACGC
>Ga0209636_10005287_pt1 | contig 13203 bp, 14 predicted proteins | sample DeeMarSWOR152_54_FD_187464 | JGI IMG/M metagenome (GOLD analysis project Ga0209636, IMG submission 187464) | Marine sediment microbial communities from White Oak River estuary, North Carolina - WOR-1-52-54 (SPAdes) (version 2) | ecosystem: Environmental > Aquatic > Marine > Intertidal zone >...
TCTTGGCTCTCAGTGCGACTTCACCCAGTTCCTCGATATCGTAGCACAATCTCCGTGCTTGCTGGTCAAGAAATATCCCGGTTCCGGCCGCGCAAATCGTGTTCGAGGCAAAATCCTTTATCCCGTTTTGGATATTGATCAGCTTTGAATCCTCGCCACCAATCTCGATGATTGATCTAACCGAGGGATTGAAATGTATGACCCCGGTTGCCGTGGCTTCAACTTCATTGATGCGTGTTGCGCCGAGAATATCAGTGAGGGGTTTAACGAGCTGGCCGGTCAAAAATAAACGGTCGATTTCTGACTGCTTGAGAATGTCGAGCAGCAAATTGTAAGGGCGCCCCCGATGTTTTATGTAGAGGGTGCGTACGAGTTTTTCTCCCTCGAACCTGGCAAGCTTGAGGCTTACCGAACCTATGTCAATACCGTATCTGTGCATCCGGGAGATTAAGGTGCGTAGTATAATCCAACAGAAAGGTGATAATCAGTGTACTTGTCGTTTTGATCATCAGATGTTGGTTTTATGTTCGCGGTGAATTCAGGGCAGATCCGTAATTTGGTGAATTTTATTTCAGCACCCAGACCAAGAATGAAATAGGCATTAGTGGCACCCTCGAGCTCTGTTTCCACGGCAACACCATTGGGTTCCCATCGCCTTACACCTTCAAACTGTACATTAATACCGAGACCAGCGCCGATATAAGGTGATATCAGAGGTAACATTGCTGCCTTGAGGGAGAGGAAGATCGGAAAGTATAGATTGTTGTATGAATGGGTTATGCGGCCTAATGGTTCATCTCGGCTGTATTTGGTTGTTCTAAATTGCGCACCAATGTCAAGCGCTATCAAATTCAGGAAATCAGTACCCATACCAATACCAAAATGCACGCCAGTACCTTTCATCGCATCCAGGTCGTCATTCGGGTCATAGGTACCTGGATTGATTCCGGCTTTCAGGCCGACTCTGGTGCTGATCGGGGCTGATAGACACTGCGCAAGGCATACTGTTGTTAGCAACAACATGGGAATTATGATTTTTTTCAAGTTACCTCCTAGGACTCTATTATACATGCAAAAGGGGTGAAGTCAACGGAGGGGTAAAGTCAATGAAATTTAAGAGTGCTCTTCGAGCTTGTCGGGAAGTTCCTTGTTTCTTTTTTAAGGCGCATATAAACAAAAAGGGCGGGGTAAACCCGCCCTTTTGCTGTTTGCCTTGTAAGCTTAGTGAGCCATTAGACGCAGTCCCTGAACGGCCTGAAACCAAGATTCAACATTGATGGTTCCGATTGTTGTATCTATGCCATAGAATTTTACCAAGCCATAATGCTGTACCGCATCTAAATAAACACCGATGTACGTTGTGTCGTTCTCAATACCGCTCCGTGCCTTTCGGTATGTCGTTGGAGCAAAGTTGGGTAGAATTTCTTGTGGGTCAAGAAGAGGGTCTGAAAACCAGGTTTGACGCCAATCTGCCTGAGGAACAAGAACCCCGCCTGGGTCGTTGATTACTGTGTCTGGACTGGCTATGCACCACGGAGTAGGCCATGGACCGCCTGTTGAATCATTCATGAAGTTAGTAATGTAGAAATCGATGAGGGAATCATTTGTCGTGACGGTTATTGCATAGGTAGCGCCGGTGAAGTCGCCAGTCGTGGCCCAGCCATAACCTTGATCTCCGGGAGCGTTCAATTCGGACAAGGTAAGGGCATCGGTATGAACTGGTATGGTCGTCGTCGTGTCCGAAGCGTATTCAGTGCTACCGAATTCAGCAGCAACGTAATAATCACCGGTTAACTCATTAGGGTTGTGAGTGTGTTCCAATGAATCGGCATCAATAGTGGCTACAAGTTGAAAATCGGTTTCAGTTAACTCTCGAAAATAGATAAGGTAGCTATTTGGCGTTCCTTCAACAGGTTCTTCCCATGCGAGTAAAACCGCCCGGCCATAATCGGTCCCAGTGAGTGAAATATTCTGAGGCTCGCTACCCCCTCCTTCTCCTTCACATCCGGAGAGAACAACGAAAGCAGTTGAGGTTATTACGATTGCCAATATTGTTGCGAAAATTTTCATCATACCTCCTTATTACAGACGGACTCTGTATTCTTTTAGAGGGCGTATTATACAAACAAATTGCAGACAAGTCAACGGAGTGTGGATGTAGGCGGATGGTCGTAATGCGATTAATGCAGCCTTTGTCTCTTGATGTTGCTTAAGATGACACCCAAAGGTGAATGTCTTTATGCTTCGAGCGAGCAGCATAGCTGGGGTTTGTTCTCGACTTCGCTCGAACAGTAAGCTTCTTATGGTTCGAGTAAGCGAAGCGCATCGAGAAGCACCTATGTTATTGATTCACCTCTCGATGAACTCACGGTTCACTCGAACTGCAATTCTTACCTTTTTACAAACAAAAAAGGCGGGCAAAGCCCGCCTTTTCTTGAACGAATATTCTTACTAGGTCACCAACCAGCGCAGTCCAGTAATAGTCTGATATGCTACTGTGATCGTGACAGTTGTGCCAGCAATACTTTCTACCTTCATTTTGCCGAAATGATCGCTGTCTGTATCCCAGCCATCGTCATCCTGGTCCATAAATAGGGCGTAGACAGCATTGCCTTGCAACGATGTTTGAGTACTGTACACCCCTGGTGCATTCGCAATGATAACGGCGTCAAAGTCTGTTGCTTGGGCGTCCACACCCATATTTTTCTCATCGTTGTACACTGGAGTGTAAGCATTTGGTGACACGAGTGTCATTGTAGTGAAGGGTGCTCGATCGTCGAATATATAATCAAGATCAGGATGGTTTGCAGTGACTCCTATAGCAAGGGCAACAGCTGTGCCACTGGTCGTAAATGAAAGACCGCTGGGGTGGGCAGTATCCGGGTCACTTGCACCGTAAACGATTACGTTTGCAGTCACTTCTGGGGCGCAATCAACGTCGTCTGTTGCGCTTTCGTCGTCAGCATTGTATGCTGAGACTCCATACACCTGGGCTGGCTCAGTCGCATCGTATTCCGAATCAGTGGTTGAGTCTATCAGTACGCCATCAGCATATATATAATAACCTTCGGCATCGGTGATGTCATCCCAATCTAATGCGAGGGTTCCACCGTTATCCGTTACTGTATATGTTACTGAAGGCATTTCGATCGCTTCTTCCCCTCCACAGCTTACTAACATCAGCAGTCCTGCCAAAGATAATGTTATGCCTAATAGCTTTTTCATTTTTCCTCCCTTAACCTTTTTCTGGCGGTTTTACAGTACGTCCTGGTTCTGCCGGTTTTGGTGCTGGTACAGCTTTACCACCCTTATGATACTTCTCAATGTGCATGTTGTACTGCTCTATGAAACCGTCCATTGCTTCCTGCATAGTGGCCACGTCAGCTTCAAGCATCTCGACTTTTGTCTTCAGCGCGTCGTATTCTTCCTTTGTCACGCCGGCCATGCCTTCTGGTGGCTGGCAACCTATTACTGCCAAGCAGGCAACTATTGATAGTAGTGCTGCTATCCTAAGCATACTTCCTCCTTTTTTCTACCATTCAGGGCACATCAAAATGCCCTGTATCAATGTCCGATATTGTACCAAAAATTGGCACAATCTGAGCGTGGGTAGCAAAGATGTCCTCTTGAGGATTTACCATACTTTCTACCCTTCCACTTATGGGCCTAAGTGGAATCGAACCACTCACCTCACGCTTATCAGGCGTGCGCTCTAACCAACTGAGCTATAGGCCCATTTCTCCATGAATATAGAGAAATGTATGAGAATCTGCATCAATTTTAGTTTGGGCAATTATACTCATTACGTGTATCTTGTCAAGAGCACAGCCTAGCTGTGTGATTAAGGTGATATTAACCAATATCACGCGGATTTTCAGCGGGTCTGCGTGTTAAGATCAGGGAAATGAGTGTCTATTATATGTTCCAACCATTGCCGACGCTTTTCTTCATTGTACCTAAAGGCTGATTCCAGGGCATTATTCAGGGACCCTAAATAAAAACGGTTGAGGAGAAACATAAAAACGAGCGTTGCATCCACGTATTTATGTTGCCTGAGCGCATTATAAAACAGGTATCCAGAACCCAGATTTAGAAAGAAATCCCTGAATCCAAGGCCTGGGTTGCCGGCATAGAGGTTACCTGCACCAGGCATGAAGAGTGATAGTAGAACTGCGGTTCTTTCAGATTTGCTTGGGTGCTGCAATTGCTTCTCAATGAGACTAGCGATTTCGTGATCTCCGCTTTCAATAAAGTTTGCGAGTGCATAAGAGAATTGACCGTCCAGCAGATAGGCCAATCCAAGTAATTTTTTCTCTTCGGTAGCGCTGAGCAAGTCGATTGCCAGATAATACCTTTGTGTCTTCATAAATTGTTTGGCGATTTCAACCAGGATGCTGCTTGGTAATTCTTGGAATTCATGGATTAACGTATGGAGTTCAGCAATACCTTCGGACTGGTCATTGTTGAACACCGATATGGCATAGCGTAGTCTTACTTCTGCATTTTGGAGCAGTTCGGGGTAGAAGAAGAAGGTTCTTAGGTACTCGACGCGTGCTTCTTCAAAATACCCATGTGCATATAGGGAATCAGCAAGCGGTAACTGGGATATCAATACAAGCAATATAATCATTTACTCAATCCTCGGCTGCGTTGATTCCATAATTTGCTCTAAGTACTTTTCACTCTCATAGTAGTTGTAGTTGCGTACCGCATTGATGCCACCGTAGATATTGCCCGCGTAAAGCAAAATTGCCGCGCCGAGAGAGAACCCGAATTTAAGGTTTTCGCCATGGTCGTAATAATAATAGGATAACAGCGCCGCAGTGCTCACAATCAGAAGTGAGTATAAACCGTCACCAAAGCGGCCCGTATAGAAATGCCCTCCGCCTGGAAAAAGGGATAGCAAAGCACCGATTGTTGGTTTCTTGTATGCAGGTTTGTTCTTGGGTAGCTGAATATAGGTAGCTGCTTCATTAAACCTGAACTCGTATGCGTACCCCAACCCCATGATTCTACGCGCATCACTTTCGTAAGGTACGTCGACAAGGTTCAAGTATATTCGGGAAGAATCTAAATCACTCGCTGCGAAGTAGACCAAGCCCTTGGTGTAGTTGCGCTTGTTGATATCGCTAAGATTTTCTGTTTCCGTGATTGCTTCGCCGTATCTTCCCAATCGGGTTAGGCATTCAATGATTCGCTCGTGAATATCTTGTCCGACCGAATCGGCGAGAAATATGTAACGTCGGTATTCATGAAGTGCCGCTGCGTAGTCCTCCTGTGAATATAAATGATCAGCGAACCTCAGCATATCCTGTGGCACGAATAGCTCACTTTGACACAAGAGTAGTATAATTGTTATACTCATATATAGCGCTTCGTGTGCGGGAGCAGCCACATTGTCATTTTATCTGGTCTGTGTGTTCTTTTTTGATCGTGCCAAAAATGTAGTTGTTCTTGACGGGATCGTATATTTTGTGCCCCTTAATTCCTTCATAATATGTGTCAAAAAATTCGAATGCCCATGGATTACAACGTAGTAGTCGATCTGATGCCATGAGCGAACCCCAGAGAATTCCGTATTCCTCTATCGACTCCTTGGCAAAGTGTGAACAGGATGGTGAGAAATTGCAGACGTCACCTTGAGAAGGAGAAATGAGCTTTTGATACAGCTTAAAGCTGCTGCTAGTCACAATTTTTATCGGATCCGTTTCGTAGGGTGCTTGGGTTAACAGGAGGAATGCAAGAATAACATGCACACTGTATTTTAGTGAAATCTATCCAAGAATCAAGCTATGTGATTGTTAGGTATGCGAAGCAAAGGATAGCAAGATAGCGACTTCTCGATGCGTCCGTCATACGACGGACCTACTCGAAGCGTAAGTTGTCTGTATTACTTCATAGATACGGATTGTTATACTTCGAGTGGAGGCGGCCATGGCGCCGAAATCGAGAAGCACAAGGAATGTTTTCGGTTCTTTCTTGATTGCTACACGCTGATATGACCCCATTGATTACCCTTGAATAGTATGTTGTCAGCTGTATAATATGCCATGCGGCGATTGCTCACGGACTATTTGAATGAGCTGAAGAAAATAGACCTTGAAACCGCTGTTATCATAATTTACTCTTCCCTGATTCTGCTCTTTGTTTATTTCTTACGCCGCACACATTTCATATTACCCAGAGACATATTCCTGGAACGCCTCATCGTAGTTGGCTCCATATATGTTGTCACTCCCTTTTTGCTCTATTTCATTTTCAAACACGGTCCAAAGGATTTCGGGATCAGCCTTGGCAAACCTAGAGTATGGATAAAGGATGTGTTGTTCTTCTATGCCATATTCTTAGTCATTCTCGTGGTCGCGTTCAAGTTCACGAATCTCAAAAGCGTCTATCCACTGTATCGTAGATCGACACATGGGCTTAGTTACTTTTTATTCTTTGAGTTGGTCCAACTCTGGTACATGTTGGGCTGGGAGTTTTTCTTCCGGGGATTTATGCTATTCGGCCTTGAGCGCACATTTGGACGGATGGCAGTACTTGTGCAGGCTATTCCCTTTGCGGTTGCACACTTCAAGAAGCCACAATTAGAAGCCTACGGTGCGATCTTTGCCGGAATATTTTTAGGATTGATCGGTCTACGCGCGCGTAGCTTCTTACCATGCTTCTTGTTACACTACTTGATACTATTGACCGCAGATATACTGGGGATACTTCTTTAAATTAGGAATTCGGATTTCGAAATTCGATACAAATTCAAAACAGTTTTGTCATTTGGTATTCGATAATAGAAATTCGAAATTCTATTTAGCTGTTTCCACCACCCTCTTTTCCCTTATCACCGTCACCTTTATCTGACCAGGGTACTGCGTTTCCTTTTCAATGCGCCGTGCGATGTCATGAGCCAAACTCTCAGCTTCGAGGTCAGATATTTTATCTGGATGAACCATCACCCTTATCTCACGTCCTGCCTGGATGGCAAAGACTCGTTCGACACCGTCAAACGAGGAAGCGACTTCCTCGAGCGTGTTAAGTCGTTTTATGTAGGCCTCGATGGTCTCGCGGCGTGCTCCGGGTCTTGAACCAGAGATCGAATCTGCGATCTCCACAATGGCTGCGTACGGTGATATGGGTTTTATTTCCTCATGGTGAGCAGCTATCGCATTCACGATTATCTCACTTTCCCCAAACTTGTTGGCGATCTCAGCCCCTATGTGGGCGTGGGAACCTTCAAATGTGCCATCCGCGACCTTACCCAAATCATGCAAGAGCCCTGCTCGCTTTGAGATGTTTATATCCAGCCCCAACTCCTGTGCCAGCAACGAGGATAGATTGGCAACTTCTTTCGAATGCTGCAGCAGGTTCTGTCCGTAACTGGTGCGGTACTTCATTTTACCAAGGTACTTGATGATCTCCTGTGCGACGCCAATAATTCCGAGTTCAAGGATCACCTCCTCGCCCGTATTCTTAATTATACCTTCGATCTCCTTGCGTGCGGTTTGCACCACGTCCTCGATTCGGGATGGGTGTATTCTGCCATCAGAGATCAGTTTTTCCATCGAGATGCGGGCGACCTCTCTTCTTATCGGATCAAAACAGGACAGGGATATCATTTCGGGCGTGTCATCGATGACGACTTCTACGCCTGTTAGATTCTCAAAAGACCTGATGTTCCTTCCTTCACGTCCAATTATCCTACCTTTCATTTCATCAGATGGAATTGGCACGACTGATATCGTGGTGTCGGCAGTGTGCGACGTAGCGCAACGCTGTACTACTTGTAGGATTACTTCACGGGCACTTTCTTCAGCCTTCGCTTTTGCCTCTTCCTTTATCTGGTTGATCAAAGATGCAGCTTCGTGCCTCGCTTCGGCTTCGAGGTTCTTCATGAGCATGCCCTTGGCTTCTTCTTTGGAGAGATTGGCGATTTTCTGGAGTGCTTCATTCTGCTCTCTTATCATTTGGTCGAGACGCTCGGATTTTGCGTGGATGATTCTTTCTTTGTTCTGCAGATCATGTTGCACGGTCATTAATTCTTTTTCTTTATCAACAATGAGGTGCTCATGCCGATCCAGAACGCGTTCCTTCTCGGCGAGCCTCTTTTCGATCTTCTCAAATTCCTTTCTTTTTGATGATGTCTCTTTTTCAAATTTGGCTTTTTCTTGATACCAATGTTCTTTAGCGGAGATTTCTGCGGATTTGCGGCTGTTTTCGGCTTCTCTTTTTGCTTCTTCGATTAAGCGTGATGCTTCGATCGAGGCGTTTGCAAGTTTTGATTTACCAGAGCGAAGGTACAGAAAAATTGCAAAAACTACCGCCGGAATTAAAACGGCGATTGCGATAATAACTGATATAATCATAAAGACTCCCTGCCTCCACCGGAGGCTAATTATTTAAAGCCCCCCGCAAGTGCCGTGTGGTAAAAAGTCTTTGAACCCAAGGTTAAGGTGGGTGCCAGTCGACTTCGGGTAAAATCCCTGGTCGAACTTGGCTCCCTTAAGATGGGTGTTGGCTCAAGACTTGATACCGATCACGGGCACCGCAGGGAACGAATTAAGGAACTGCTTCGTCTATCGTGAGGATTAAAGATCTAATCCTCTCTTCCATTTCAGACAACTTCTTACTCAATTGATTCTCGCGCTGGAGATAGTCGTCAACCAGGTTTAAACAAGCGAGAACCGCAATTTTGGTTGTCGAAGGTAAAGGAAATTCGCGATGGATTTCTTTCATCTTAGCATCGACGATTTCGGCGACTTCCTTTATTCGTTCTGTATCAACATCGTCGGAAATGACGCGATAGTCATTGCCAAAGATGTTCACGATAACCTCGGTTTTCTTCAACATATCTCCTAGATTATTAGGTCATCAACCTTCTCAATCAAGCCATCAACCCTTTTTTTTACTTCCTGTTTTGTATTTTGTAAACGACTATTACTTTCTTCTAAATCCTCAACTTTCCGTTTAAGCTCGTTGATTAAAGTAATCAACTTGTCTATTCGTTCTTCAAGCTTAGTCAATTCGTCCAACTTTACTCCTTTGTTCGTAGACTTGCCTTAAAGGTCTTCAGCAACTCTTCGATTATCTTTTCGACAAAGACGTCTACTTCTCTGTCGGTCAACGTGCGATCGGGCGCGCGGAAGTGCAGACGGAATCCTAAGCTTTTCTTTGTCGGGGGCAGAATATTCCCCTTATAATAGTCGAACAGTACAACCTTTTCCAGAACCGGACCTCCGACTCTGGATATTACATCTACCATGTCAGGGACTTGCACCGTTTCTTCGGTGACAAAAGAGAGATCTCTTGTATTTGCTGGGAATTTTGGAGGTGGCATGTAAAAGGTGTCGCCAATCATGTGCCATATAGGATCCAATGCGAGTTCGAAGTAGTAGTAGGGCTCCTTACAGAGGCTGGTATCGATGGAACCCAAAAATCCAAGCTCTTTACCCGACGCCTTGATAACGACACACTGGTCAAAACCTTTTCTCGCCGCCGGGTTGAAAGATGCTTCTTTTATGTGGAATATACGGAAGATGCTTTCGATTACACCTTTGATATCAAAGTAGTCAAGTATATCATTATGTTGAACCCAGAAATCCTGATAGCGAGCACCGCCTAGTATTGTTCCCAGCCTATTTTCCTGGAATGGTGCTTTGGACAATAGTATGTTCCCGACCTCAAATAGCTTAAGGGATTTATTCCCCTTTGATAAATTGTACTTCAAAGTATCCAACAGCCCAAAAAAGAGCGTTGGTCTAAGTGCATCAAACCGCTCGTTGAGCGGATTCAGGATTTTTACAAAACCAGCAAATCCAAATTTCTCGAGCAACGTGCTCGATACTAACGAAAGGTTGTAAGTTTCCTTAAACCCTTGTCCAACTAAATAATTCTTGAGCGTTTCTTCATAACCGAGAGTCTTGTTAATCTCTGCGTGGCCAGACCATTTCTTGGGTAAGGTTTCCGGAATTTCCATATAACCGTAGACACGTGCGATCTCCTCATAGATATCTTCCGCAATCGTGAGATCGCGACGGAAATGAGGAATCTTGGCAGTCAATGTTTTTGTCCCCGTGACCTGAATGCTGATTTTATTCAGTACATTCTTGACCTGTTTGGCCGTAAGATTCAGGGAGAGTATTTCGTTCATGTGTGAAAGTGAGAATTTCACCTTTTTAGGCGTCGCTTTTTTGCCTTGGCCGATGAATTCCACTTCCCGAGAACCATGTTTCTTGAATAGCTCTCCTGCCATGGCCGATACCGCATCAACAATTGCCATGTCAGCGCCCCGTTCAAATCTCGTGGAGGCATCGGTCATGAGGCCTAAACGGCGTGCCGTGTGTCCAATGCGTTTCGGGTCGAAATAGGCGCTCTCAAGCAGTACCCGTTTCGTACGATGAGAAATCTGGGCACGCTTGGCACCAATGACGCCAGCCAGTGCGATTGGACCATCATTGTCCGCGATGACAACATCATCTTTGTTTAGTTTAAACATCGTGCCATCCAGAGTGATAAACCTTTCACCTACTTGCGCTCGCCTGATGATAATGCCGCCTTGGAGTAGGTCAAAATCAAAGGGATGCAGAGGTTGGCCAGTTAAAAGCATGATGAGGTTTGTGATGTCCACGATGTTATTAATTCCCTTCATGCCCATACATTGCAGACGCCATTTTTGCCAAAATGGAGATTCGGTAACAGTAACATCATCGAAGACACGGCCCGTATATCTCGGACAGCCGCTGATATCACTGATTTTTATTTTAAAATCACCGTTTCTGTTGCTTTGTTTAGGTCGATATATTCGATCCAGAGAATTCAATTTGGAGTAATCAACACCCAGCGCACTCGATATCTCCCGGGCAATGCCTTCTAATGAGAGCCAGTCGGGACGGTTCGGCGTTGTCGCGATGTCAACAACTAGGTCATCGAAGTAGTCTTTAAATGCAGCTCCTGGTTTTCCTCTGTCCACTACGATAACGCCGGTTGAGGCTTCGGCCAGATCGAGTTCTTGTTCACTTACTAATACACCCTCGGACTTGACGCCACTGAAGTCTTTCCCGGTTACAAGGGTGTCGTTGAGCTCACCACCGGCCTGAACAGTAAGGATAAGGTCGTCTTTTTTTATGTTCTTGGCTGCAGTAACGATTTGAATACGCTTCTTAGCCATCACCTGCAAAACATCTAGATTCTTTTGACGGGGGTGCGGGGTTATTGATCTGACTTGCCCAATGACAACATCCTTTGGTGCGTATTCTATTTGATCCTCAACCTCTAGACCCAGATTCAAACAGATCTGTTCTAAATCATTGATATCGATTTTGGTTCTTAAAAATTCCTCAAGCCACCTGATTGAAAACAGCACTCCTACCTCGCTCCCTCGCTTCGCTCGAAATGATAACAGAGATGACAGAAAAGATTACAGCGATGGCTATTCAGGCGTATTGCGTCATCTTTGATCTTTATTATCTCTGGTATCTGCTTTTTTATCTCCGTAATCATATTCTCTATCTCTGTAATCATCTTTTTATTAAAATTGTTCCAAAAATCTAACATCATTGTTGTAAAAGACTCTGATGTCATCGATGATGTATTTGACCATTGCTACTCGCTCGACACCCATACCAAGCGCATAGCCTGAGTATTTCGCAGGAGAGATCTTCACATTCTTAAGCACATTGGGGTGAACCATACCACAACCGAGAACCTCAAGCCAACCACTATTGCTACATACCGAACAACCTTCACCGTTGCACACCATGCAGCTTATGGCCAGTTCACCAGACGGTTCGGTGAACGGGAAGAATGAAGGCCGGAGTTGGTATTTTGTTTTCGGACCAAAAACGTATTGTACGAATTCACTGAGTAACCACTTCAGCTCTCCAAAGGAGACACCTTTATCTACATACAAAGCTTCTACCTGATGAAAAACCGGTGAGTGACTTGCATCAAAAGCGTCGTAACGGTAGCAGCGTCCCGGACAGATTATCTTAACCGGCGGCTTCTGTTTTTCCATAGTCCTTATCTGTACTGGAGAGGTATGACTGCGCAACAGCAAGTCTTCCTTGATAAAAAAACTCGAGAACATATCACGCGCCGGATGATCTTTTGCCATATTCAGGGCTCCGAAATTGTACCAGTCATACTCGATCTCAGGCCCGGTAGCAACCGTGAAGCCATGACTCTTGAAGAATAGTACGATTTCATCAAAAACCTTTGATAGGGGATGAAAACGTCCGACCGGCAGAGTCTTTCCAGGTAAGAGAAGCTCGAACTTGCCCTTTGATTTATCTGTGAATCTCTCCAGGCGAGTATTCAACTCATCAGCAACCTCGGTTTTCAGCTTATTAACAGCCTCACCAAACGTCTTCTTTTCCTCAGGTGTGAATTGAGATATTTGTTTGAATAACCTGTTTATCTCTCCTTTACGCCCCAGATATTTGATTCTAACCGCCTCTAGCGCATCAATATCGGCCGCTTTTTCGAGAGCTTTCCTTATTTCATTGTGTAGGCTGTTCAGCCTTTCCTGCATCCTTTACCTTGCCTTTCGGCGCCTTTTCCCAGCAAATAGCGATTAAAGCATCAAATTGCTCGGGATATTCATAAGCAATACTGGCCAGCGTTTTCCGATCCAGCTCGATGCCATTTTTCTTCAAATTGTGGATAAATTGTGAATATTTCATGCCTTTGCTCCGCAAAGCAGCATTTATTCTAGTTATCCATAGGGCACGAAATACCCGTTTTTTGCGTTTTCTCTCGCGATATGCAGATACCCAGGCCTTCATAACAGCGATACGCGCGGTCTTGTACAGTCTGTGCTTTGCACCCCAGTAACCTTTTGCCTGTTTCAGCCATTTTTTTCGCCTTTTTCGCGTCTGGGGAACATTTTTCGTTCTTGGCATGCTAAAACTCCTTTCTTCTCAAATTATAATCATTTTAAAAATCCTGTCAATATTTCTGCAAAAAAAAGATGCACTGATCCTCTATCAATGAGTCCCATCTTGGTCTTTTCTATAAGCAAGTTCCGCTCGTGGCGGAACGCGTGGATTTCTGGAGCAACCAGAAATCGTGTTATATAAGCGACTTAGTTCTTCTCAGATCGGACTTCGCTACCTTTGCGGGTTTACGAAGCCTACGTTTCCTCTTTCTGGACTTTGACGACAAGAGATGGCTTTTACCAGCCCTTCGCCGCATAATTACACCACTTTTCTT
>Ga0209636_10005288_pt1 | contig 13198 bp, 5 predicted proteins | sample DeeMarSWOR152_54_FD_187464 | JGI IMG/M metagenome (GOLD analysis project Ga0209636, IMG submission 187464) | Marine sediment microbial communities from White Oak River estuary, North Carolina - WOR-1-52-54 (SPAdes) (version 2) | ecosystem: Environmental > Aquatic > Marine > Intertidal zone >...
ATCCGAACCTTTTTCAAGCGTGCCATTGGAAGTGCCTAATTCGTCTGCTACAGCTGTACCACTGGTTTCATCGAGCTTCCAGTGAGCTACCAACCCGAGAGTAGGCAATTTAATTACTTCAGTGCTAATTTGGATCTTGTCGACCGCAAGCCAGCCCCAGCCACCTTCAAAGGCATCGACAACCTGGAAAACGACCTGTTGACCGGCAAATTCAGACAGATCGAGTGAATCCACTCCAAAAGTTCCTTTGTTTCCCATATGCATACTGGCAAGGAGCGAGCGGTCAACGGCTGAAAGCACTGCAATACCGGAAGAACCGGTCGCATATCCCTGGGCCGAATCTGCGTCAAATTCGGGTGCAAGAGCGCCCCCGCCACCCCATGACGCTGCACTCAACCACATGTTCCCTCCGAGAACAATAGGAGGTGAGGTAGCAATCTGGTCATTATCCGCATTATGGACAAAATCTCCGTGCATGTTCAAAAGGTATGTATTGAGACTGCCGGTGGATTCAACACCAATCCTTGCCTTGCCAAGGCTATAATCCAACACACCATTCGCGTCGATACGCGCGTGAGCTGGATCGGCTCCTGGTAACTGCCCATTAAACATTTTGGGGGATCCAACTGTCCAGGCCACACCAGCCTCCGGCAGGTTAGTTAGGTTCCCTACTTCAAATCCGCCTGTTAACGATTCATCACCAGCGGTGCTGGGATCATCAGCAGCAGGGCTTGCGGGTATTAAACAACCCAGGGTAAAGCCTTCGTCGTTTCCGTTCTCAAAGTCCCAGGTTACCATATTGGTGGGAATAAGCTCGGGTGTTTTTGACAGCCATTCGATTGTGGCGTCCCAGAGGGCCCAGGCATCGTCGGTCATTGCGTCGGCGGCATAGGCCTTGTCACCCGGTATGGAAAAGCCTGCAAACCGCGCCGGAGCCGCACTGCCGTCGACCAGTCCCCAACCTTTATCAATCGTGAAAATCAACGCACATTCATTGCTGTCGGCGTCTACTGCCTGACCAATAATCTTTGCACCAGGGGCCAGCGCGCTGACTAACTCGGTTGTCGCGCCGGTTGCGGGGTTGAAGAATGACACTGGTCCCGCACCGACACCCGCATTCGTGGGAATCTCGTGGTCAGCATCGACAATGTCCATGTCTCCAACAGTCAGCCAGGCGGACTTCGTTTTTATTGTCGCAAGCCAGTTATCCCAGCCATAAGACTCGTTGTGCATCGTCGGCGTGATCGTGCCGATGAGTTTATCAGCACCGCTGGAGCTGATCGTCTCGGAGACGAGCAACAGGTCAACGGCATTGGCGTCGTCGATCGTAAAGGCAGTGCCGACGTCACCCACAGGTACGACCGTGACGTCGTATCCCATCGCTACGAGACGATCGTGCATTGCCTGATCAAAGCCGCCCGACAGGTCGGCGTTCGCGACAACCATCGCCGCGGTCTTTGCCGTCAGCCAGTTGATTGTGGCATCCCAGAGTGCCCAGGCATCAGCAGTCATATCAGCACGGTTCGTCCCGGTACCTGGTATGGAGAAGCCGGCGATCTTGTTGGGCGACGGTTTTCCATTGGCCAGCTCTGCACCCTTGTTAACAGCAAAAATAACCGAGGCAGTGTCAGTGGTGTCGATGACTACCTGAGCGATGTTCACAGCGCCCGGAGCAAGCGCGCTGACCAATTCGGTCGTCCAATCGCCATCCGCAGGACCGGTGTAGAATGCCATCGGTCCCATGGCGAGTCCGGCAGCCACGGCGATCGGGTGGGTATCATTGACGATTTCCACATTGATGCCATTCGCCCATTGACTTTTCGTCTTGGTAGTGAGGAACCAGTTGTCCCAGCCGTAGCTTTCGTTGTGCATCGTCGGCGTGGTCGTGCCGATGAGTTTATCAGCACCGCTGGAGCTGATCGTCTCGGAGACGAGCAACAGGTCAACGGCATTGGCGTCGTCGATTGTAAAGGCAGTGCCGACGTCGCCCACGGGTACGACCGTGACGTCGTATCCCATCGTTACGAGACGATCGTGCTGTGCCTGATCAAATCCAGCAGCCAAGTCGACGTTCGCGACAACCATCGCCGCGGTCATATTATCTTGAGCGATGGCCAATGACGAGGCACTCAAACTCAACAAAACCGCTATCATTAGTAATGACATTTTCTTAAACATAATTTATTCCTCCATAATAAAATTTGGTTTAATTCAGTAATTTAAAGCATGATTGATTTTTTTGTTTAGTAAACTTAAATTTAAACCGATAAATATCCCTCCTTTCAATATTATGTTATTTTAATCCGCTTTAACTGAAAAGTGATACAGAGGTTTGAAATGATCTTTAAGGACCTCTTTTTTTGGCATCATTGGCATTGCCTGTTCCTCCTTTCATCTTTATCATTTGATCTAATCCAACAATAGTATCCAATGATCTACCTTGGGTAGTCATTTGATGTTATTTAACCAGAATCATCTTTTTCGATTCAACTAAGTCTTTTGTTTTCATCTGGTATAGATAAACACCGGCGCTTGCTTCTGAAGCATCCCAAACGATCCTGTGACTGCCGGCATTTTGATATCCATTCACCAGCGTGGCGACTTTATGCCCGAGAAGATCATAAACAGCAATTTCCACTTTCGTATTTTTGCCCAATGTGTATTGAATCTCGGTGGTCGGATTAAATGGATTTGGGAAGTTTTGAGCTAGTTCAAACCGTGCCGGCAAAACTTGTTCTTCAGATACACCTGAAGGCTCAGTCAGTACCCAATCTATTGCAGCTTTCATAAATTTAAAGGCATCTTCTGTAAGTGAAGGATATCCAGTTGCATTAATACCAACTGTGGCTATCCTGTTCTGTATGACGGTGTCAAGCAAAGTATGGGTGCCCGCTTCGATTCCATAAATAACTTTCAATGTATCATTTGAGGCTAGATTCGCAATCGGTATAATGGGGATCTTGGGGCTACCGGCAACGATAAATCCAACAGTTATATCTGTAATTAGTGTAACAGTGGCACCAGTTGCGAATCCCGCAGCCAGAGGATGATCGCCGTTCACAATTGTAACGTCCCCTTCTGGGTAGTTGTTAACAACCCTGGGATCCTCCCAATTCATTGCACCTGGCTTTGCTGCCCAGCCTTCTAAGTTTACCATTGGAAGAGGGGCAGAAGCAAGACCAGCCGCATTGCCGGAATTTATGGATTCAGAAATAAATATGAAATCATACTCGGCATAATCTTCCGGAAATAAAAAATCCAAATCAGCGGGGACCATAGGTGTAACGTCGTATCCCCATTCTACCAGTTTATCATTGATAATCTGATCTCCCTCTGATAGTGAAGTACTAACAACAATATACATACATTTTTGCTGTCCAAATACACTTAGACTGAATAAAACTAAAATTGCAACTACTCCGATAAATATTTTACCTTTTTTCATAACTTTCCTCCATTGAATTTAATTAAATGTGAACTAATTAATTGATCCGTGGAATGAATTAAGTACCTCGTACTTTTCTTCGTACAAAAAGAATTTTATTCACCTCCATTGAATTTAATTAAATGTGAACTAATTAATTGATCCGTGGAATGAATTAAGTACCTCGTACTTTTCTTCGTACAAAAAGAATTTTATTCACCTCCTTCCATGATTGGTTTAAAATTTATAAAAAGAAATGCGCTACTTCGAGCCTTATTTAAGATACAATTTTCACAGAATACTAAGAAAAATGGTCTCTCAATATTCATTTCAACTTATTTTAGCCTGAAGAAAATCAAAAAATCCTGACTATTGATCATAAATCAGAAGATGACGGTATTTGGTTTAAAGACCTGCTGCCATCTTCACCAGTTTTATAAAATCTTCATTAAAATGCCAGTTTAAACGAAAATCGATTAACGCTATCAAAGAACTCCATACTGGAATAGGAGTAGCTCAATTCCATCTTCGATCCCATTAATTTAGTCGTGAGTCCCACACCAAATGATAATCCTGCGATATCATGATTTGTGATATAACCGGCTCTGATTGAGAATAATTTTTTCAAAGAACAGTCGAGTCCCAAATGATCGCGTTCGGTGTAGTTAATCGGATGAGAAAACTCAATCCAAATGTTCCAACGTTTACCCAATTCCTACTCGCAGCGGCGGCTACGTAATTAATATCCGCGGTCCAATTGGTTTTAGTTCATATTCACGTGAATTTAACTTCCAGAAATAAACCCCGGAAAATAAATTAAATAGTGTAATGCAGGCAGCATCACACTATTCAATAATTAAAAACCTACAGTTAGTGCAAAGCGGTTTACAGCATCAAAATATTCGGCATTGGAATAAGAATAATCTATTTCGATTTTTCTATCGCCTATTGAGTAAGCAAATCCGATTCCGCCTGACCAGCTAAGAATATCATGATTAGTGACATATCCTGCTCTCAGAGAAACGAAATTCATAAAAGTATATTCAAGACCTGTTTTTACCCTATCGGTGTAGTCATTTGGATGCACAAATTCAGCAGTTAAAATAAGAGCATTTTCCTTTGAAATATCCTTGTTGATGAGATCCATCATATTCATGCCAAGTCCAACCGAGAAAGCAATTGGAAGCGGGGATTGGAAACTGTGATATTTTACAAAAGTTGAAAAGTTTCTCATTGACATGCCTAATCTTAAAGATTCGATTCCCGTGAAATATTTAACACCCAAATCGAAAGCTAATTTATTCGCATTATTGTCGGAAACCTTTCCTTCAGCATCAATGCTTTGACCGAGTTTCTGACCAACATATTTGATTGTACCACCTATTGCAAATTTAGTACTAACATCTTTAACATAGGTTAATCCTAGTGAATAGGCGCCAACATTTTGAATATCGTCGGTAAGTATATAACCGAGAGGGTTGGAACCGGCTTGATCGTTGGGAACCAAATCCGCACCCTGAATCGTACCGTAATCGACCGCAATATAGCTTAATCCGATGGACCCATAGAGATCCGACTTCCAAGCAACTGCGCCAGCAAGATATTTTATGTCTGCAATCCATTGAGTTGATGAAATAAAAAATTCGAAATTCGTAGACATCTCCGGTAAGCCAGCCGGATTCGTAAAGATACTTTCAACACCCTGGCTTAAAGCAGTAGAGGCATTGCCCATAGCAGAAGCTTTGGGAGATACCATTATCTGAAGAAAATTAAAGGTAGTTTGTCCAGTTTTCTTCAAATCAACTCCGCTTTGACCTACCCCACCTAAATCAGTCTGGGCAAATAAGCTGAAAGCGGACATCGATAGGATAGTGACAATATATATTATTTTTCGCTTCATTTAATTAATCTCCTATAATTTTTTAACGAGCAACGACTAGTTTTTGATATGATAGACTACCGTCAGGTTTTTGGAACAAAACAATATAGATACCGCTTGCTATGGGCTGCCTGTTTTCATTTGTCATATTCCACTCAACGCTGCCCGTTTTTGTTATCGGCTCATTGTGTTCAATTGTTTTAAGCAAATTACCTGACTCGGTGAATATTTTTATTGTAACCTCATATGGCAAGTTGAAGAATAATATTCCTCTATCTTCTGTAAAACCGTATCCTTTCAATTTAGGATCGTTGTAGTTATATGGATTAGGCGCGATTACAATTTTGCTAAGATCATCTTGGGACGTTCTTTTAGCAGACGCCGGTGTATTTTGCGGGAACCAGATTCTACCAGTCCAGATTGTTTTACCTCTGTCAGCGGGATATGCATTCTGATCATTCTCATCAATCTTAACACCGGCTTGAACATAATAATAATAATTCGCACCAAAAAGAATGTTCGTAGTATCCATATAAGTATGCGTTGCTGCCTTATCAGATGCGGGAATGGTCGCTGTTTGCTGATAGAAAGTCGTATCAAGGTTTGATACCTTTCTCATGATTCTATATCCCTGGAATCCGCTCATTGCTTCAGCTTTAGTATTTGACCAGGTTAATTCAATACCTTGACCGGTACCGAGTACTTTAAATGAATCCTGGGGCGGAGGTGTAACCGGGATATTGTACCCGATCTTGAAATTACTTATTGCACGTTCTACGGTTTGTATTACAGAGTCTATTCCGGTACTAAACCATTTATTTTTATAAATATCCTGCTGGGTTGCAGAAGATGGAAATGCAAAATTATCAGGGAAATTGCCATTGGGTTTATCCGGCATCGGATCAGTCAAAGTATTTGCCTGCCATTGCCTGCCAACTTCCAATGCTTTTTCTCTGCTCAATCCTGCATAGCCCATTATTTTTACAACTCTAACTTGCTGACCAGGCTGCAAATCATAGGGACCGTAGCTTAAACACATGGATTCCCAAGAATCTGCATTCGGCGATATTCCGGACTGACCGCCGGCGTTTGCCAAACCCAAATCGTCAAGATTTTTCCTGAAGTGACCGGGTCTGACATCAGGTCCGGTCTGGTCCTCAGAGCTCAGCAAATCACCGGCAATAAAATCATACATAATGGTAGACTCGGGATTATTTAATGGATAGAGTGGCAAACTCAATATCTGGTCATTTCCAATCGTGGCAACGCTTGGCTGGCTCAAATCATCCACATCGTTTTGATCATGGTTATCAACCATTATTCCGCTGGGAGTATAAGGTTGCTTTGAAGCCCATAAAGTAGCAGTGAAGGCAAAGTCCTTTCGATTCAAACGTCCGTATTGCTGGGTTAATGGCTGCCCCATCTGATCACCGACTCTATTAGGATCATCAGCATCATATTGATACATTACTCTAATATCATCTGAAGTTTTCGCTCCTATGTAATGCCACCAACTGTTGCCTGCTTTACTATCAACATTAGCTATACTGGGATTGCGACCGTCGGCAAAAAGATTATAGTTGATCTGATCACGCAAAGAAACGTACATGCCCGTTACAGGTTTATCACTTGTATTCGTAAATGTCATATCAACAACAACATAATTATCATGAAATTGCTGACTCCATCCGAGAATCTTTCTTTCAAGCTGCATACCATTGGCATATTCTGTAGTAACTATAACGGATTGATCACTTGTACCGATACATTTTGATGGATCAACAGTACCGAGGTCGGTAATAATCGGATCAATGCTTTTTTGTTCAACAGTATAATCCGGGTTATTATACCTCACATAGTTTTCAAGTGGTTTGATTACTTTGCCGTTAGGCAAGTAACTATTGGTAGGTGTTAGAACTGTAAACGGAATGACTTTTCCGTCCGGTGCTGTCCAATCAGTTTGAGTAATCGCTATAAAGCCGCCGAAATTTGTTTCAGCTCCTTGAAGACGGGCTCCATAAACAGCATAATCGGCAAATAATCCAATGTTAGGATGACCGAAACTTGTTTTTGCACCTTGCTCACTTACACCGCCCCAATACCTATTGATCTGGAAGTTAACGATCTTGTCTTGAGCGGATAGCTTGATACCGAAGGTAAAAAGCAAAGTGAGCAAAAATACAGTTCGAATTGATAAAATCCGAAAGGTTTTATTTATTTTGTTCATTTTTTTCTCCAATTATTTTGTTTTCAATGTGTGACATCAGCAATTCTTAGAAATTAAACCTGATTCCCAACCAAATTTGACGTGGATTGCCGTATGTAAAGATATCGTTATCCGGATCATTAATATGCAGTTTATCAGCAGATCTTAAATCGCCAATTTTATCTTCGCCTGTTACAACATCACCCTGTTGATAGGTTTTTCCTGACCATGGATTGGTTACATCTTGTGTATATACATATCCGGCATACAAATACTCACCTTTTGTTTCATCCCGTATCTCATCATAATAAGAATCTTTGTAGTCAGGCAGATGCAGCGATTTGAAATAACTTAACCTATCGGTGTCGCTGGAAAAGGCATCATTATATAAGAACACTTTTCTGTTGAATAAGTTATTGATGTCAACATAAAAAGTAGCCTTCATCAACGACAAATCAAACGTTTTGCTAATTTTCATATTAAACATCCAGAAATTCGGCCATCTGAATTCTTTAACAACGCCTGCAAGATTTCGAGGATTCTCAATATTGGTCGCAGTAATGATTTGACCCAACTGCCACATCGGTAAGAAACTGAAATTCCAACTCCCAAGAAAGTAGCCCCAACTGTCGGGTGCTCTTAAATTAACATTTGCATTAATTGAAGGAACCGGATGAGGTCTGGATGGATCATCATTAAAGAAAGCAGTTTCAGCCTCATTGGTAGCAGTATTCTCAGAGATAAGCCTTCTGCCTGTATTTCCTGAAGATTGATAGGTATATTTAAGATCTACCCAACCGGTAAGCCAATAACCAGCAGTTTTTGAAACGGTAAGTTCGACACCTTCTACATCTCTATATCTATCATTGGCTCTAAATGGATAAGCGAGAAGACCGCTATTGTCGTTAATAGTCATTTCGCGGCTTTCACCGGAAACATCTTTATAATATCCGGCAATGTGAATCAAATATTCATCCAGCAGGTTATAGTCAACGCCTAATTCATACTGAATCGTTTTAATGGGCGGCATATTGGGATTTCCGAGATTATATGTTCCTTGTTTATCCCATCTGCAGTTATAAAAATACAATTCACTGAATGCAGGCATCTGCCTGTAATGACCGTAATTGAAATAAAATTTGGATCGTTCGGTGACGGGGAATGAAACGCCAAATCTGGGACTGAAAACCGTCCAGGATTTTGTCGGTTGTAAAAGTCCGGGTTCGCCGGCAGCTCTTAGTTCTGCATCGACCTCTCTCCAGCGATCCCAGATAACCGAACCGCCGTTTTGAAGGATTTGAAGCCAATCTTCCGAAGGTTTTGTCGGACCGAATGCAATAGTATTGAACGGCGCGCCTGTCGGCCAGCGCAAGTCGCCATTGCTGTAATGATCCATACGGATACCAATATTGGCAACCATATCTTCAAATGTAATTTGATCCTGGATATACGCACCAAAAGAACGCGGGTACACTTTAAAGTTATATTCATAGGCACTTAAGTAATCCTGAGCTGGCCAATATGCATATCTGTTGTTGTCAAGATCAACATAATTGAATTCCAAACCGGTTTTGAAAAAGTGCATTTTTGAAAGCTGGCTTGAGAAATTCAATTTCATTCTTAATTGCTGTGTTACAGAATGATCATAAATAACACCGCCTTTACTATCATATCTTTCAGATAAACCCGGAACACTTGAAAACTGATCAAAAGTAACTCCGTTAAGATCATATGATGATGCGTTTATCGGAAGAATCATCTTGCCATAAGGCATTTCATTAACCGGGATGGGGCCAAACATTGCAGCAACATCATTACTTCTTGGTGTGCTTAAACTCGGATCAATATAATCTTTGGTCCTTTGATAACTAACAGAAAAATCATAGAATGTTTTAGCGCTTAAAGCATGTGAAATATTGGCACCGATCAAAAGGTTCCTTTGTTCATAGGGAGGTACTACTGTTGGATACCACCAATATTGATAGTTCCAACCGCCGCCCTGTCGCGTAAATAGCGGTATATTATTCTCCGCCATCATTACACCTTTATCTACCCCTCCCCCGGATTGCGTATTACCCGTTCCGATATCATTGCCCAATGTAGGTAATTCATCATCGGCACCTCTTGCTGGGCTCATACCTTTTTCATAAGAATAAGATCCGGTAAGTTTTAAGCTGATCGATTTTGTAATGTTGGATTTGATCGATAAAATCGTATTGGTACGAATATCATAATTTAGATCCACCGGCTGAATATAGGAAGTACGGTTTGTTACGTTGGACAGAAAGAATGTGGCGTCTCCAAGCGCATGCCCTATCAAAGGTACAGGTCCGCCGAATCCGCCGTCGAAATTAAAATCTGCATATTGCCCTTCTTTATTTTGATGATCTTCAAATGCCTTTTTCAACGATTGATCGGTGACTTCCGAGCCAAGACGTGCTTTCTCTTCTTCAGACAATTGATCCGAATTTTTTAATTCTTGAATTTTTGCATTTAATTTATCCCAATTGGGATTCACCATATGCATCCAGGCATCATAAAGATAAAGATCGACAGCGGTAATCACTTCATCGGGTTCCAAGCTCGATCTCCAACCAGCCGGTAATACCCTGGTATTAGATAAAAAGATAAATCCTCTGCCTGAACTATTGTTATAAAATTGCTGCTTATCGTATTCGGTTATGTAACCTTGGTTAACTGCTTCTTTAACGCCGATGAAAGCAATATCCGGATCAAGATGCGATCTTAGCAAATTATTGTAAGGATCGTAAAGTGATTTACCGAATCTCTTCATGTGTGCAGGACTTCTTGTAAAAGAAAATGACCCATGATAACCGTCTTTGGAACCGGTTTTTGTAGTAACATTAATAATACCGGAACGGAAATCACCATATTCGGCAGACATACCGCCGGCTTTTAATGAAACCTGTTCAACAGCAGAAGTCGGTATCAAAGATTCGGCTTTACCGATTCTTGCATTAATAAAAGTTAAACCATTTACAACAGTACCTGTTTCACTCGCTAAACCGCCGCGAATATTTAGATACTCGTTTTTAGTAATAGCAGCTTGAGTAGAAAGGAAGTCCTGCAATGTTCTTACACCGGCTGCTTCGGTAATTTGCTGATTATCGATAACAATCTGGCTGCTCGATACCTCTTTATGCAGAATATCGCGTTCTGCAACGACAATAACCTCTTCTCCCTTAATTAACTCAGTTTCTAACTCGAAATTAACTGTTGAGATTTGATCAATGGCTACCCGAACATTTGTTTTTGTAATTTTTTTATACCCCATCATGGTGACTTGAACATCGTACATGCCAGGAGGCATGTTCACGATATGGTAATATCCCTCTCCATCAGTTGCAGCTCCCCGAAAGGTACCAACGATAGCAACATTGGCGCCGGGCAAAGCCTCTCCATTTGCCGCGTCTTTAACTTCCCCAACTATTTTCCCGGTGGTTTGGGAATAGGATGGGATTGCCAAGATTAACATGAACAAACTCAGCAGTGCAATAAATAAAGCGGATTGAAAGTGAAATTTCATTTCGTCCTCCTTATAAGAAATACATTAATTAATTAGTTAAAAAAATTCCAAAAATGACTTGCTATGCTAAAAATTATTTTTTTGAATCACCTCCCTTGCAAAAAGTATTTTTAAGTGAAAAAATAAAATAAGAAATTTGCATAATTCACAATTACACCGATTTGAATTTCTTTAGAATAACCCGTCGCGGCGATGTTCTTCATACATATATTGATTTGTTTTAATACTCTTTGGATAGCTGTGTTCGTGTTTTCCCAGATTTCTGTTGGATTATGTTCCACCCAGTCTGGCTGCGGATAAAATTGCTGATGAGTTTCAGTGCATCGGTGAACTATCTGACCGACTGCTCTTAGAAGGAGCGCTTTAGTAGCGCTGGTACTTTGATCGATCGATAACATCTTTTTATCAATAATCATTTTTTTTACGAGTGGTAGATGATGTTCCACTATTTTTTGTACAGTACTATTTTAACTTTAGAAGGATTGGTTTTATAATGCAACTGTAACTTTTATTCATGTATTAAAAAAAATGACTTGACACTTTTATTAAATATACTTAATTTATAATACAGATACAATAAATACTACCTTTATTTGAGGCAAAATATGCAGAATTCCGAGAATTTAAAAATTTTCGATAACGGTCGCCCCGAGTTCAAACCTTATGGATTTACGGTGGAAAAGTGGACGCCAAAGCTTATGTCAAGACCGGATAGACATAATGAAATTGAAGTTAATTTACTAACACGGGGATCAATAACCTATTTGATAAATGATAGAAAAATCACGGTTACCTCCAAACGGCTTGCAATTTTTTGGGCGCTTATCCCTCATCAAATAATACACTTTAATAATGATGCGCCATATTATGTGTGCACCATACCTTTTGCTCAATTTATGCATTGGCAGCTTCCCTCCTCATTTGTCGATCATGTTTTAAAAGGCGATGTTGTGAACGCGACCACCAATAAAGATTATCAATATGATAAATATTTAATGGAAAAGTGGCTACAGGATATCTCAACAGGGGATTCAAAACATATAGAAGTATCAGCAATGGAGATGTGCGCTCGATTGCATAGATTTACCCTTAACTCGATTCTCGCTGAATGGGATGAAGAGGAAGGGGTTCACGGATTTTCCATGATTCATTTGGTCGAGAAAATGATAATCTTTATAGCACGTAATTACAAACGACCAATAAAAAACGAAGATATCGGAAAGGCTGTCGGACTTCATCCGGATTATGCAAATACTATATTTAAAAAATCTTTTGGTATGACGTTGAATCAATATTTACTCCAGCAAAGAATTCTTGACGTTCAAAGGCAGCTCTCCGTATCCAATGATAGTATCATCGAAATTGCCTATGAAGCAGGTTTTAATTCTTTGAGTCGATTTAATGCCGCGTTTAGGGAAAAGTGTAAATGCAGTCCCAGAGAATACAGGAAAAGGTATTCTTCTTATTGATATTTAAAATTCACAATATGGAAAATTATTATAAGCAGTGGGCTTATTTTATCCATCTATATTAGATACTATTGAAATCCGCTTCCAGCCCAGGATCCAGATACATGTTTATATAGGCGCGCTTAATATACTTCTTGATATCGTCATCCGAATACAGCGATTTCAGTTAATCTAATTCAGAGTATTGGGCTACTGTCCTGCTTGCAACGATCAAGATTAGCACAACTTATTCCCTATCTTTCATCCGGTAATGATACGCACGGGCTTGTTTTTAATGTACAATTTCGGATTTCTCAAAAAACGAATCATTTCTGAACCAGCAAGCAACGCAGGACCATATCCATGCGTATGTTCAAACGAGGCGGGACGGTGATAATAGTAAACAATATCTCCTGAAAATGTGGTACCCTTACACATATTTTCAATTTTGCCATCAGGAGTGATATATATGGTCAAACCATTCCAACCAGCCTGGGCAACGGATCCATAGATGTGATCAATCCATCCTTCGTTGACACCTTTGGCCATGCTGTAAACAAACATGGCTGTGCACGATGTTTCCGGGAATGTGTCGAAACGATCAAGCAAATTGTGCCATAAGCCGTTACCGCCCTGCATTTCAGCCACACCCTGAACATGTGTGCGGAAGATTTTTAAAACATCCTCACGACCG
>Ga0209636_10005289_pt1 | contig 13196 bp, 12 predicted proteins | sample DeeMarSWOR152_54_FD_187464 | JGI IMG/M metagenome (GOLD analysis project Ga0209636, IMG submission 187464) | Marine sediment microbial communities from White Oak River estuary, North Carolina - WOR-1-52-54 (SPAdes) (version 2) | ecosystem: Environmental > Aquatic > Marine > Intertidal zone >...
AAGCCCTTGATGGAGGAGCCGTCAAACCCCATGCCCTCGTCAAAGGCCCCTTCGAGCTCATCGTCTGTGATGGCAAAGCTCTTCAATTGACCCAGGATGTCCGTAAACCAAAGCCTGATGAACTTCACATCGCGTTCCCTCACGATCTTCAAGACATCCTTTTCGGTCAGGTTTTCGTATGGCATAAGCCCTCCTCCTTTCAGAAAAGAACGATTCCCATTTCTCGGGCCCTTCAAAAAAAGAGGATGTTCAGTGCGAACATCCTCGTTCCCACACCACACCCCACTTAACCATAGCGGGATATTCCTGTCAAGGTATTTAAGTAAGATCTCTGAAGAACCGGAAAAACGAGCTTTGAGCGCAAAATCATAGGGTGTTGCAGTGCTGCAGTCCCCCATGTAATTGGAGGAAGACCATTGTCCCTGAGCGAAGTCTGCTGGAGGAGTGGGGTACCCATCGAGGGTGAGGGGGAAGGGGAAATCTCGGGCCTTGTATAATGGCCCTTCCCGCCATATAATTAATGGGCATGGAAAGAACGTGGGATATTCTCGATTATGTCGAAAACCGTCCGCTTCCCCCTGAGATAGTTTCGCCCTACGATCAGGCTGAAATGGTCCTCGTTCCCGCGGGAGCGTTTACCTTGGGAATCGATGAGAGGGAATTGATGCAGATTTCGGCGCTTGACGGCAAGAAGAACCCGGTTTTCATGACTGAAGTTCCCGCTAAGACGGTTTTCGTAGATGAATACTATATCGATAGGTATCCCGTGACTAATGCCCAATATGCCAAGTTTTTAAAGGAGACTGGGCATCGCAAACCCTTCCTTTGGGGAGAAGAGGCATGGAACGACCCATTGCAGCCGGTGGTCGGCTTGGGGTGGGATGATGCCAGGGCGTATGCCGCGTGGACTGGAAAGACGCTCCCCAGGGAGGAGCAGTGGGAAAAAGCCGCAAGGGGCACTGATCGGCGTTGGTGGCCTTGGGGGAATGACTTCTTTGCGGGCCATGTTAATTCCGGCGAACTCAAGATTGGAAGGACCACAGATGTAAAACGCTTTCCTAAAGGGGTTAGCCCCTATGGGTGTTACGACATGTCTGGCAATGTCTGGGAAATGTGCGAAGGTACTTGGATTGACGATATGCCTTTGATGAAGGGGGGATGCTTTTTAGGACGTGCTACCTTCGTCAGGGCCACCGTCCGCTGGTCCCCAGAAGACCCCGTAAACGGTGCCCATTGGTTGGGATTTCGGTGCCACAAGGAGATACCCAAACGGGAGGGGAATTCATAAAATCCGCTGCCATCGTCCCTTCGCTCACTGTTCGTGTCCGTGTATCACGTGCCCGTGCTCGTTGTCCATGTCCGTTATCAGTTATCGGTCATTTGTCATTTCGCCTCTAACCACAAACCTCCAGCCTCAGGCTCTCTGTTCCCTTAGACATTTGAACTTTCCATTTTTAACCAATAAAACCAATCAAACTAATCCAACCAACCAACTCATCCCCATTTGTCATTTGGATTTTGAACTTTGAAATTTGACATTCTTACCTTCAGCCTCCAACCGTTCCCTTGAAGTCTCGGAAAAACTCGCTCTTCGCCACTCAAACATATTTTTTCGACGATTCAAGCGTTTAAACCTCCTTTAACCCAGAACTGGGTTTTTTCCCGCTTGTGGCCTGGGAGTAATTGTCGAAAAAATATAATTCGAGCTCAGAACTCGTTTTTCCGCTCTCCCAGAGATCTCTCTATTTGGACTTTGTCATTTGAGCTTTTACATTTGAAATTTTGCCTTCCGCCTCCACCCTCAAACCTCTAGCCTCTTCTCCCCTGCCGACTGCAACGCCGCAGCACTGATGTGTGGGCGGCCAAGAGCGAGCTTTCACAGATCTCTTATATTCCCCTTGACCTTCCCCCGAAAAGTTTGGTATCTTGCCTCGACAGTTCTTTTGTGGGCTGAAGGGAGAATGGTTCTATGGAGAGGAGAACACAATTAGCCATCATCTTGATCAATACCCCAGGTGAGCTCGCAAAGCTCTGCGATGTCCTGAGCACATCCAATATCAACATCTTGGCCATGAATATTCAGAATGCCAAAGATGCAGTTAAGGAACTTTTTAAGATTAGGGAGAAAACCCGAAGGAGGATAGCCCTTGCGGAAAGCTACCGTGGTATCCTCAAGGATTCCTCGGACTACTCCATTATTCGAATCCTCGTGGATAAGCCGGAAGAGGCGGAGAGAAAGCTAACGGAACTGGAATACCTTTTGGATTCGGAGCCGGTTTTGGTCTTCACCCTCATCAATAAACCAGGCATGCTGGGACAGGTGGCGAGAAAACTGGGCGAAGCGAGAATCAATATCGACTACACATACGGGTCAGCAATGGAGGATGCCGAAAAATCCCTATTTATCCTGCACGTCTCCGAAATCGATAAGGCGGAAGAATTCTTCGCAAACTCATAATCAAAGGGGGGTTCACCCCCTGTCGAAAATCATCCCCCTGATATCACCGGCATGATAACCACCTTATCCCCGTCTCGAATGACGCCATTGAAATTCCCAACTCGTCCGTTGATGAGCACGATGGAACGGCCCTCGGGGAATTCAACTCCCAGAATGTCCCTCAGTTTCCCCGGTCTTTCCAGGGAGATCTCCACCCTTTTCTTACCGTAGATTTCCGCGAGATAACCGAGAAATCTGAATTCAGCCATGTTCACCCAGGACTCCGACCACATCCCCCAATCCCAAACCATCTAAGGCCTGTTTTAGCGGGATGCCATTTTCATCCCAGCCCCTTATCCCATAATACCGGGAGAGCATCTCATCGTATTGCGCCCTGTCCAGTCTTTGTCCCTTCAGATCCCCCTGGTTCAGAGGTTCCTCAAACCACCTCAATGGGGGATAATCCATCTCCCTCGTCCAGCCTCGATTCTCCCTCACCCAATAAGACCTGATAAGCGCATAAATCCTGTCGCCCAAGTCGAAGATCTCCTCTTGGCTCATTTCCTTGCCCGTTGCCGCCTGTAGAAACTTCGGATACCAATGGATGCCGAAGTCTACCTCAATCCATGGGAGGCGACAGGTGGTCATGCTCTCAAATAATCCCCCTCTCAACCTCTGAAGCTCGACCACTTTCTCCACCTTCTCCTTGCTATACGAGAACCTATCTGTTGAGACCTCCCAGGAGATAACCCACGCATCCTTGTGGTGGGCCCCAATGGGCGACGTCCCGAAGGAGAGGGCCATTCCAGGGCAAGCGTGGCAGTTATATGCGGAAATCTCCAATCCCTTGACGTGCATCGCCCAGCCCCGAGACTCGCCTCCCACGCGCTCGGAGGCCTTTCGCACGCCCTCAAAGATGATCTCCCCGAGGCCCCTCTTCTTTACGAGGTTCTCGATGGCCTTTTTACAGCCCTCAAGGTCCCCCCATTTTATCCGTGCATCGATTAAGCCCTTCTCGGATGCCTCCATCAAGAACCCCAGACAGCTCCCGAGGGATATCGTATCAAGCCCGTATTCATCCGCCATTCGATTGAGAACCCCGACCTTTGCTAGGTCATCCATCCCGAGATTGGGGCCCAACATGCCTACGTTCTCGTAGTCCAGCTCTGTATTCTCGCCTTCCACGTCTTTGATGATGTTCCCGCATTGCATATTGCACAGGGGACACCCCTTACGATCTACCTTGAGCTTCTCCAGCGCATACCCATCCAGTCGTTTTGAGAATCGGAAGGCTCCCTCTCTGAAATTATAGGTGGGAAGGCAACTGTTCTCGTTACACCACTCGAAGACCATCAAGGTACCCTGTCTGATCCAGAAATCATAATTCTCCTTTCCCTTAATCTCCTCATAGGCCGCCTTGCCCATTTCGCGCAATCTCTGCTCGTCGAAGGCGGGGATCTTCCCAGTGCCCTTTACTACGACGGCCTTGAGATTCTTGGAGCCCATCACCGCTCCCATGCCCGGTCTTCCGCCTGCCCTTCCCCTCTGGGAGATTACATTGGCAAACCTGACCATGTTTTCACCTGCCGGACCGATGGTCAAGACCCCGATGTTCCTTCCGTGCTCTGCCTCCAACTTATCCTGAGACTCAAAGGTAGTCCTTCCCCAGAGATCCCCAGCATCAATGATTCTCACCTCCTCATCGTGGATGGCAATATAGCAGGGGGCTTCGGATTTCCCCTCCACGATCAATACATCGTATCCGGCCCTCCTCAGATGCAGTGCTGCCATGGTCCCGATATTCCCATCGCCGTATCCCCCCGTGAGGGGGCTCTTCGACGCGATGACCATCTTCCCGGAGCTGGGCAACGGAAGGCCCGTCAGGGGACCCGTTGAAAAGATGATCTTATTCTCCTCCGATAGTGGTTCGACGCCCCTGACCTCATCCCAGAGGATTTTTGCGGCAAATCCCCTGCCTCCCAGGAACTTGGCCCTCATCTCCTCCGAGATCTCTTCCTTCGCTATCCCTCCGTCGGAGAGGTTGATCCTCAATATCTTCCCGGCCTGTCCTTCCATCTCTCCACCTCCCTTTTCCGTAACATTCAGCCAAACCTACGGGTTCTACAGTGCTCAATAATTCCCGAATCCTACCTCATCCTCTAACAACCGACGGTCCTCATCACACTTGGAAAAAAGGCCGGTATTCCCAAGCCGGACCTTCTCCAAACCCGTGTTCTTAACCTCGAGGAAAGCCTCAACCATCTCCTGAGCGGTTGGGGGCCGATAATCCGTCATCTCGTTTTCGGGGAAGAATGCCAAAATGGTGAACGGGATATCGGAATCTAGTCGAGACAGAAGCCTTCCAACCTCCGTCAGTTGTTGCGTCTCCACCACTCCCGGAATGTAGAGAGAAAGAACCTCCAAAACGAATCCCCTTTTGAGCATCTCCTCCGGGAGGACGAGTATCCATTTGTTGGAGCATCCCGTTAACCACTTGTGGGTCTCATCGTCGAAAGCCTTGATATCCAGCCAATAGGAATCCACCCCCGCCTCCCTCAAACGGTCGAGGTTTTCGAGGGTAAGGCCATAGCCGTTGGTCTCGATCAAAACCCAGAGTTGCGTTCTCTCCTTGATTAATCGGGCACACTCGGCATAGAAATCGGGCTTACAGGAAAGATCGCCCCCGGTGAACCCCACGATATTCCTCGCCGGTCCGAACCCTTGGGGGCTCAAGACAATGTCCTTCGGGGAAAGGATTCCAGGACAGCTCGGCGATCCCTTCCCGGAGATTACACAGGATCCACAACAGCGGCAGGTATCGTGGGCATGCCATGAAGTTGCCCGCTCCCTCGGTTCCCGTACGGTCACCTTTTTATCGTAGTCCATGCACAGCGTTGCAATGTCGGAAGGTGAATACCACGTCCCTCTCGCGACCTTGCTGAAATACCAGGAGTGACACTTTCGGCACGAGAAATTGCAGCCCGATTGATAGACGGAGAGGTAGTTCTCAGGCCTGGAAAGATGAACGGACTCGATGAGCCTCGCCATCCTTCCATCCTCCTCCTTGAGGGTTGCCTCACAGGCCAATGCCTTCTTCCCATCGGTTCTCGTGATACAGCTTCCCCTCGTGTATCCCTGTTGAACCAAATTACATTTGGTTGCCATGAATATCCATCGCCCCTCAAATCAAACGAAAACACCCAATCCGTGTAAATAGTAACACACTTATTCCCCATCTTGCAAAGATAGCCCTGCCGTTTACTATGGCTTTCACCGTCTTTCCCAGGGGGAAAAGAAAAGCATGAATAGCCCCTTCTTTTTGATGTATAATTGGAAGAAAAGCGAGAACAAAGGAAGAAAAGGAGATCTAGATGAAGAGAATCGCGACTGTTGTTTTTATAGGGATCCTTGTGGTCTTCCCCATGAAGGCAGGTGACTCCAAATCGCTGGCGGAGTCGCTCGTGAAACCGGGGGGAACCTCCCCCGTCATCACCCATTGGTTTGCCTCGGAGGAGCTCTCCTACGGCGACATCTGGGAAATCTACTTGGAGGCCCATGATCCGGACGGAGATATGCGGCAATTTGTATGTGCCTTTACCCAGGTAGCCCATGGGCCCTATTCCTCCGAATACGTGATCATCAAGAAGCGCCATCGCGAAAGGATGAAGGGATATCTCAGATTTCCCAGCTTTACTGGTGATCGGTTGCCCGAGTGGACTCAGCTCAGCCTGACCATATATATTCGGGACAAAGGCGGCAACACCAGCAACAAAGTCGTTTTGCCCCTTGTCTTTTCCCGGGGGGCCAAACAGGGACCGCCTCCTCCTCCCTTCGATATCGGCGAGTTGGACAAATTGGGAACGATCCCGGTCAAGCTCATCGATCCCCAGCGGGGGAACGGCGACGAACTTAAACCCTGATGGGAATGAAGGGTGCAGTTCACCCATCCCCTTCGCGATGCCAGCTTCGCCAAACGGATAAACCGCTTCCTCGCCTCCGTACAGATCGACGGGAGGGAGGAATATGCCCACGTTCCTAATTCGGGACGAATGGCGGAACTCCTGACCGCCGGAAGATCGATCAAGCTCAGGGAAAGACAATCCCGGACGAGAAAGACTCGATACGACCTCTGCCTCGTCGATTTCGACGGCTTTTGGGTGTCCATTGATGCCAGGCTCCCTGGGACCCTCCTGGCTGAATCCATTGGGAACAAAGCTTTCCCGGATTTCGCCGCATACTCCCTCCTTAAAAGGGAGCCCACCTATCGGTCCAGCCGCTTCGATCTCCTCTTGGGAAGGGAAAGAAATCGATGTCTCGTGGAGACCAAATCCGTTACCTTGGTCAATGCAGGGGTGGCACTTTTTCCCGATGCCCCAACCGAAAGGGGAGCGAGACATATCCTGGATTTGACCGAGGTAATCGGGGAGGGATACGAGACGTGGCTCGTATTCATCTGCCAGAGGCGAGATGCGCGGTTCCTTTCCCCCAATAGATTGACCGATCCCGGCTTTGCCGAAGCCCTCAATACGGGTTGCAGTGTGGGGCTCAAGGTATTCGCCTTCAATTGTGAGGTCAACGAGAAGGAGATTACCCTAAAAGAACGCATCCCCGTCATCCCCTAGCATCTCAGTTGAGCCGGAAACCCAGATCTCATTGGCATATGGATTGCTTATTTATTTTAGGTGACATAACGCTATTCCATGAGGGTAACCGATGAAATTGAGCGAAAAGATCGTTACCGTTTTCGTGGGATTGGGCATTTTTTTCCTCGGATATCTCGTTCTTCTCATTCTCTGCAATTACATCTTGAGCACGACCAAATAGGGGATTAGAAACTCACCGGATAGAAAAGCGTGGTGAAGAGAGTCGAGGGACACGTTCTGCTCTTCGAAAGATCGTGTCCCTCACATTTATTCTTTGACAGGGTTCATTTTTTTACGATACCATTTTGTTCGAAGTACCTCTCTGGAAAGAGGCGATGATCGAAAAACTCCCTACGGTTCTCATCGTTGATGACGACGAGAGCATTCGCGATACCCTTGAGGCGATCCTCAAGAAGGACTATTCCGTTATCAAGGCCGAGGACGGTGAAACGGCCTTGAGGGTTGCAGAGTCTGAAGAGGTCAACGTCATCCTTCTCGACATCATGCTGCCCGGGATGGGCGGCCTTGAAGTGCTGGAAAAGATCAAGGAGCGATTTGAGGATATCGATGTCATCATGATCACCGTGGTGAAGGAAATCGACTCAGTGGTCAAGGCCATGAAACTTGGTGCATACGATTATATCGGCAAGGATTTCGACTACGACGAGGTGATCACCCTAATCGACCGCGTGATCGAGAAACAGAGGAAGGATCGGGAGCTGATCTATCTTCACTCAGAGATGGAGCGCTACATCGAATACGACTTCGTCATGGGCAAAACCCCCCAGATGAAGGAAGTATACGATGTGATCCAGAAGGTGGCCAGACTCCCGGCCACGGTTCTGATCAGGGGGGAGAGCGGAACGGGAAAGGAGTTGGTGGCCAGAATCGTCCACAAGGAGAGCGCACTCTCAGAAAATCCCTTTGTAACGGTAAACTTGGCCTCTATACCCACTGAGCTAATTGAAAGCACTCTTTTTGGGCACGAAAAAGGGGCTTTCACCGGGGCTTACCGCCAACGATTTGGGAAATTCGAACTGGCCCATAAGGGAACCCTCTTTCTGGACGAAATCGGGGACTTGAAATTCGACGTCCAGGCCAAACTTCTCAGGGCCATTCAAGAGGGGGAGATCGAAAGGGTCGGAGGCACAAAGACCATCAAAGTTGACGTCAGGCTTATCGCTGCCACGAGCATCAATCTGGAGGAGGCAGTGAAGGAGGGGGATTTCCGGGAGGATCTGTTTTACAGGATAAATGTCATCCCCATCAACCTCCCTCCCCTCCGGGATCGCTTGGTAGATATTTCCCAGCTGGTGGAATTATTCATCAAGCGGTACAACCAAAAATTCCGGAAAAAGGTAAAAAGCATCACCGAAGGTGCTTTATCAATATTGTGCAGCTACAACTGGCCGGGAAATATCAGGGAACTGGAAAATTTGATTGAAAGGCTCATCGCCATCTCAGATGGGGATATGATTTCGGAGAAGGATATACCCATCGAATATTACTTGACCGAAGTCCTGGCTTCCCAGTTAGGCAAGGAGGATGAGGGCTTACTCACCAAGGCCTCCGAGACCTTTGAGAGGAACTTTATCCTTAAAGTCCTGGAGAAGAACCGATGGAGGAGAAAGGAGACGGCGAGAAGCCTCGGCATCCCTTTGAGCACATTGAAATACAAGCTCAGCAAATTACGTATATACGATTACTTGAATAAGAAAGACAAAGAACCGGTGGAATAGGAGAAGATAGGGAAATAGGGGGCCAACTTTTTGGCCCATGGGGCTGAATTTTTGGCCCTCTTAGGGAAATCCTCTATAATTGAGCGTGCATTTAATATCCATCCCTCAACTACCGTTCATACGGTCAACTTTTTGGCCGTTTTAGAGACCTCAAAAATTCGCTTGTTTCCCTGCCGAGTAGACATGCTGCCTTTTCTCTGACTTTGTTAGACCCACCTATTTCTCCTTTAAATTCAGAAAGTTAAGCCAATATTCAGTCCTTTTAGGCCAATTTTTTGCCCATGACTGGAAATTAATTGACATCAGCCCTTTCCAGCGGAGCAAGCCGCCTGATCTTTGCCTACGGACAAAAAATCGACCTTCTCATATGCATAGAACAAAGACCCTCGCTAGCTCCTGGCATAACCATTGCTCATTTATAAAATAATAATTTCTCCAAGAGGAGAATTAAGGGTGAGGAATTCGAAATTCAATATCTTCATTCCTTCCTTCCCCGAGAAGGGGGAATTTCTGGTTTTCAATACCTTTACCGATTCCAGGGCCATTATAAACGAGGAATTGAAGAAAGTGATGGAAAGAGCGGAGGAAAAACTTTCGTTGAACGGGGAAGAGATCAGGCACCTCGATCAGCTGCGGAAGTTGGGCATAATGGTGGACGACGAAGTGGATGAGGATCGGGAGCTCCAGTACTGGTTTCACAAGTTCAGATTTGATCCGTCAATCCTCAGCATCACCATCTTGACGACCTATGCCTGTAACCTCAGGTGCATCTATTGTTTCCAAGACGGCCTCCAATCCCCTTCCTCTATGGACCGAAAAACCAGCCTGAAGGTGATCCAATGGATCTCCGAGAAATTGCATGCCCTCTCTCCCCTCACCGTCGAGCTGGTCTTTTATGGCGGGGAGCCCCTCTTAAACCCGAAGGCCATCAGGCTCATCAGCAAGGAGATGTCCGAACTGACAAGGCAAATAGGGATCCAATTGAACATATCCATTATTACCAACGGTGTCCTGCTCAATGGGGAGCTAATCGACTTTCTCCTCCCCCTCGGGCTGAAAGATGTCAAGGTCACTCTCGATGGCGACCGAGAGGCCCACGATGCCAAACGCCCCCATCAAAACGGGAGCGGGACCTTCGATACCATTTTCCGGAATCTCTTGCAGCTCAAGGGAAAAGTACCCATTAGCATCGGGGGGAATTTCGACCACTCCAACAAGGAAAGTATTCCCAGACTGCTGGATCTCCTCGATCAGCACGGCTTCAACAGCCATCTGAAGAGGGTGGGTTTCAAACCCATCTTCTCAAGCCTCGAAAATGCCAAGCGTCCCCAAAGTTCCTTTAATACCTGCACCTTCTCCGATATCAACGTCGAGGATTTGCTCTGGCTGAGAAGGGAGACCAAGAAGAGGAGACTTCCCTGCGCAGAAGGTATTGCCCTTGGCCCCTGCGAAGCGACCAGGGAAAATGCCTACACCATCGACCCTCTCGGGAGAATTTACAAATGCGCGGGCTCGGCGGGAATGGACGAGTTCGTAATTGGACATATAAACGGAGATGCATTCAATTACCGCAATACCCAGTTCATGACCTTCGATCCCAGCGAAATCTGCCGGGGGTGCCCCTACATTCCCATCTGTGGGGGAGGCTGCCGGATGTCGGCTTATATCAAGAAAGGCGATTTTCAGGATATCGCCTGCGAAAGGAAATATTTCGACCAAGCCGCTCCGGAGATCGTGAAATACGAGTATCTGGCCGGGTGATTGGTGATTGGCTAAGGGGTAAACCCGTTGGGGTATTTCGAAGAGGGAGCTCGGTAGCCAATTCACCAAGATACCAAGTTATGCCTGGAAAGGGGGTGAAACCATATGAAACTCCAGGTCGTTAAGAAGGGAAGCAAAAATGATAAGAAGGTCTTATGGTGCTTTTGGTATGTCTTCCGGTAGAAGATCCTCTTAGGGGATTGAAAGAAATTTCAATCCCCATTTTTATCAGAAAGACCAACCGAGAACTGAAATTGACATTCTTTGAGGTTAAATATATGCTTTGATAACCTTAAGTATTAAGTAGTTAAAATGGGCTTTCTCAAGTTCAAGGTAGTAATAACGATTTTCCTCGCTTTATTCCAAGTACCCACCCTTGTTTTTTCAAACCCAAATGCTGCAAAAACCTATGGGGATAGCCTCATAATCGGGCATTTTCTCGAACCTACCATTATCAATCCCATCTTGACCCATACCAGCATATCTGCGTCTTTAAAAAGGATTATCTTCAACGGTTTGATCAAATTGAATGAAAAGATGGAACCACATCCTCACCTGGCCCTCTCTTGGGAAAATTCACGGGATGGCCTGACGTGGGCATTTAATCTGAGAAAGAATGCCAGATTCCATGATGGAGTTGAGTTGACGGCTGAAGATGTCAAATTTACCTTTGATAAGATCAAAGACCCCGCTATTAACAGCCCGTATATCAGCATATTCAAGAATTTTGAGGCGGTCAACGTAAAAGACAGATATACAGTAACAATCAATTTAAAAACCCCTTTGCCATCGCTCCCTTTTTACCTTGATGTAGGTATCTTGCCCAAGCACTTACTCATGGGGAAAGACATAAGAAAAGCTGATTTCAATTATCATCCGGTCGGAACTGGGCCTTTCACGATAGAAAGGTGGTCCCTTAATGAAATTATGTTAAAGGCTCATGAAAACTATTTTGAAGGGAGACCTCGGTTGGATAGGGTGATTGTAAAATTTTTCAAGGATCAAAGAGTAGTCTGGGCGGAGTTAATGAAGGGAAATGTGGATTGTGTGATTTTATCTTATCTAAAGAACTATGACGTCATAGAACAAATCCCAAATTTTAACGTGTATTCCTTTTTAAATCCTTATTATTACATTGTCGCCTTCAACGGGAACAATAAATGCTTTGCCAAAAGAGAAGTCCGCCAGGCGTTGAATTATTCCATAGACAAAAAGAAAATGGTGGAGAGGGTGCTGCGTGGGAAGGGTAAGGTGTCAGCGGGGACTATATATCCTTTATCCTGGGTCTATGATTCGCGCATTACACCTTATGCTTATGAACCAAAGAATGCCCTGGAATTACTTAGAAAAGCGGGATGGAGGGATACCAACGGAAACCACATTTTGGACAAGGATGCAAGAGAATTCGAATTCGTATTGTTGATTGTGAGGGGAGATGATGTTGCTCAGGAATGCGCTTTACAAATGCAACAGCAGCTGCTGGATATCGGAATGAGAATGGGAGTGAAATCTCTTCCCTTTCCAGTTATGTATGAAAAATTTCTATCTACAAAAGAATTCGATGCCGTTCTTTTAAGTATCATCTCTGATGACCCCGATAAGAATTGCCTTTGGTGGCATTCTTCCCAGATGAATGGGGGGTTTAACGTATTTTCTTACAGGAACAAAAAAGTGGACGAACTCCTCGAAAAAGGAAGGACGACCTTGGATAGGGAAGAAAGAAAAAAGGTTTATTATGAATTTCAGAGAGAGATCTATAACGACCCTCCCGGAATCTTTCTCTTTTGGAGGGATTATCTAATTGGGATTCATAAGCGATTCAAAGGAGTCAAGATTAGTCCTGCCGGGATATTGAACCACGTCAATGAATGGTATGTTCCTAAAGAGGAGCAGAAGTACAGGTGAAATGGTGAATAGTGTTGAGGTTAAGGTTGAGGGAAAAGAAGACCATAGATGAAGAGGATTTCGACGAAATTGATCATCTTACTGGTTTCCGCCGCCCTCATTCCCCTGGTTTTATTCGGGATATTTTCCATCATGGCATCCAGGGCAGCCAATTACCATTCCGTCTCTGAGGGAAACTTGAACGTGGCCAAGAGGGCCGCGGATCAGATCGAGCTCTATGTTCAGAATGGGACCCAGATCTTCAAAGGAATCGCCGAAAACGTAAATAGAACCCACTTGCAGCCCTGGCAGAAAGAGACAATTATTAAGAACTACGTCATCAATTTCGAGCAGTTCCACGAAATCTATCTGACCGACCGGAGTGGAATGCAGGTAGCCACAACCGAACTGGGGGCGGAACTGGCCGACAGATCCAAGGACACCGCCGTCATAACCGCATTAAAGGGAGAGACTTATCGGTCAGCCGTTTACATCTCTGATCAATTGGTACCCACAATGACCATCGCGCTCCCTGTCATCCGTCTCAACGAAGTCGATGGAACGGTAGCAGGCGTAATTGATTTGGTCGATATGTGGAACCTCGTCGATAGCATCCGCATTGGACAACATGGCTTTGCCTTCGTCATCTCAAGGGAGGGGATGCTTATCGCCCACGGCCGTGATGACGCCAAGCCCAGCGTAATAAAGCAAGAGAACCGGCATCATTGGGAG
>Ga0209636_10005291_pt1 | contig 13193 bp, 12 predicted proteins | sample DeeMarSWOR152_54_FD_187464 | JGI IMG/M metagenome (GOLD analysis project Ga0209636, IMG submission 187464) | Marine sediment microbial communities from White Oak River estuary, North Carolina - WOR-1-52-54 (SPAdes) (version 2) | ecosystem: Environmental > Aquatic > Marine > Intertidal zone >...
CAGCCCCTATACCTCGCCTTGCGGCTTAGCAGAGACCTGTGTTTTTGGTAAACAGTCGCTTGGGCCCTTTCGCTGCGGCCTCCCGCCACCCGTGGAGAGCAAAGCCCGCAGGCTCCGCTCGCACGGGTCGAGAGGCGCTCCTTTTCCCGAAGTTACGGAGCGAGTTTGCCGAGTTCCTTAACGAGGGTTCTCTCGCGCGCCTTGGCATCCTCTGCCCACCTACCTGTGTTGGTTTGCGGTACGGGCACTGAAAGACTCGCTAGAGGATTTTCTTGGCCACTGGTCACGCCAGTTCAGTCCAGCCGAAGCCTTTCCTCCTCCGGGCTCCGGGACCTACTCCAGCGGATTTGCCTGCCGGAATCCCTCGGCCCAGAACGCGCCAATCCAATCGCGCGCTGGCACACCCAGTCACGTCTCCCCATTGCGTCTTTGTCGTCTTCCAGTGGCGCCGGAATATCAACCGGCTGTCCATCGCCTACGCCCTTCGGCCTCGGCTTAGGCCCGGCTAAACCCAGGAGGACGAACCTTGCCTGGGAAACCTTAGGTTTTCGGCGAGAGAGATTCTCACTCTCTTTTTCGCTACTCATGCCGGCATTCGCACTTCGGCCCGGTCCACGGCTCCTCACGGTACCGCTTCACTCCTGGGCCGAACGCTCCCCTACCATCCCTGGCAGGAACCAACAGCAGTCGCCTTCGAAGCGACCTCAGGCCCGAAGGCCTGCCGTAGCCACCCTACTACTGTCAGTCCGGTACCAGAGATCCGCGGCTTCGGTATCGGGCTTGAGCCCCGTTGAATTTTCGGCGCACCTCCGCTCGACCAGTAAGATGTTACTCACTTTTTCAAGGATGGCTGCTTCTAAGCCAACCTCCTGGTTGTTACAGCGGAGCCACTTCCTTTCCCACTTAGCCCGATTTAGGGACCTTAGCCGGCGGTCTGGGCTCTTTCCCTCTCGACTGTGAAGCTTATCCCCCACAGTCCGACTCCCGGGTTGAGATCTCGCGGCATTCGGAGTTTGATTGGGTTTGGTAGCGGGTTGAGCGCCCCTAGCCCATTCAGTGCTCTACCTCCGCGAGCCACCGCCCGAGGCTAGCCCTAAAGCTATTTCGGGGAGAACCAGCTATCTCCAGGTCCGATTAGCGTTTCACACCGACCCACAGCTCATCCGAGCCATTTTCAACTGACACCGGTGCGGGCCTCCACGAGGGATTAGCCTCGCTTCACCCTGGCCATGGGTAGATCACCTGGTTTCGGGTCTGCCCCCAGCGACTGTGGCGCCCTATTCAGACTCGGTTTCCCTGCGGCTCCGGGCCAAAGGCCCTTAACCTTGCCACTGAGGACAACTCGCCGGCTCATTATGCAAGAAGCACGCCGTCACCCGGTGAGGCGCCCGAAGGCACCTCACATCGGGCTCCGACCGTTCGTAGGCACACGGTTTCAGGTTCTATTTCACTCCCCTCACGGGGTACTTTTCACCTTTCCCTCACGGTACTAGTTCGCTATCGGTCAGAGACAGTATTTAGCCTTAGGAGATGGTCCTCCCAGATTCCCACAGGATTCCACGTGGCCCGTGGTACTTGGGAACCAGATCCAGGAAGTCGCACCGCCTTCGCCTACTGGGCTCTCACCATCTCCGGCTGGCCGTTCCAGGCCAATTCGGCTAACAATGCGATTTCTGACTCCCCGGCAGATCCTCAGCTCCGCCCGACCTAGCCCCACGACCCCTGCACCGCAACGGCTGAGGCCTTCTGCACGGCACAGGTTTAGGCTGTTCCCGTTTCGTTCGCCACTACTCAGGGAATCGCGCTTGCTTTCCTCTCCTCGAGGTACTGAGATGTTTCAGTTCCCTCGGTTCCCGCCAACGGGTTATGGATTGGCCCGTTGGTGACAGGATATCACTCCTGTCCGGTTTCCCGATTCGGGGACCCTCGGATCAAAGCTTGTTTGCAGCTCCCCGAGGCGTTTCGCCGCTGACCGCGCCCTTCGTCGGCTGTCTCTGCCAAGGCATCCGCCATGCGCCCTTGGTAGCTTGACCCCTTCCAGACAGCAGATCCGGTCGGGAGACAAGAGAGTGCGGCGACGTCACCTGGCTCTCACGACTATGCGGTTTTCAAGGTTCGCTCTGCCGGAGAAAGAAGCGCAGAGGGGGACGAGCCCCCTCTGCGGGTTGGCTCCTACCCAAGCTGCTCGTACCTATTCAGGTTCGGCAATGAAGGAGTATCGTTTGGTATCCTCCGACAGCGCCCTCTCATGGAGGCCAAAGGACATTATAGCCGGCTGCTTGCCCCCTGTCAAGCACCATTTGGGCTCCGCCTACCCACTTTGGGGGGCTTGGCCGGGCCCCGAAGCCAATTGGGGAAAGTGCTGAGCAGCAAGGCTAGGTCGAGAGCCTGAAGCCACCTCAAGGCAAGGGTGAGCCAGGAGAGCTTGCCACGGGTGCGCACCTGGGATTCCCGCCGTGAAGGCAGAAGGCCCCGGGCAGCGGGCGAGCAGGAGAGCAAGGAGAGGGCAAAGCACAAGGCACCCGGGCGCACTGCGGTGCCATGGCGCCATGCTTCCAGGCAGAACTCCCGCTTGCCATGCTTGCAGAAGCTCTCTATGCGGGTGTCCAACCCACAGTTGCGCAGCATCTCCTTCGTATTCACGAGATCTGCCCTTTTCCGGGATTCCACTGCTCGACAGTCCGGCCCTCGCGTGCCCTCTCCCTCGTCTCCGTTACCAGGTCGCCGTAAGGCGCCGAAGGGCTTGACGAGCTGAATCAACGTGAGTAGACTGTCTGGCGTTTGGGCGCGGGCAGGCAGTGCGGGGCGGCGGTTACGTGGAGCAGGTACGATGGACAACCAGTATGCCTATGTCGCCGTCTTCGCGCTCGCCGGCATCGTTCTCATTGTGGTAGCACTGATCGTAGCCTGGATACTGCGCCCGAGCCGCCCCTCGCCGTCGAAGGCCACCCCCTATGAATGCGGCATCGTCCCCATTGGTGATGCCTGGAACCAGTTCAATATTCGATACTACATCTTTGCGCTGCTGTTCGTCCTCTTCGATGTAGAAGCTGCGTACCTATACCCCTGGGCCGTGCAGGTGGGGAAGCTGGGGACCTATGCCCTCGTCGAAATGGTGATCTTCCTGGGTATTCTGGGCTTGGGGCTGGGCTATGCCTGGCGGAAGGGCAGTCTGCGGTGGGAATGAGGAATCGGCCAGATTCGCCCCCACCAGTCCGCCCAACGCTGGCCAATCGGGCCGCCGAGGTGGTATGTCGTGTCCCAGGGGGCAGCGTGCTTCTCACCACCGTTGACTATGTTCTCAACTGGGGAAGGGCTTCATCTCTCTGGTATCTGACCTATGGGTTGGCCTGCTGCGCGATTGAGATGATGTGCGCGGCCGCCTCTCACTATGACCTCGACCGCTTCGGGCTGATCTTCCGAGGCACGCCCCGGCAGTCTGATCTCATGATTGTGTCAGGCACGGTTACCAAGAAGATGGCCCCAGTCTTGCGCCAGCTCTACGACCAGATGCCCGAGCCAAAATACGTAATTGCGCTGGGCGGCTGCGCCTGTGCCGGCGGGCCCTTCCACGATTCCTACTTCGTGGTGCAGGGGGTGGATGAGATTGTGCCGGTGGATGTGTACGTCGCTGGCTGTCCGCCGCGGCCCGAGGCCCTTATTGACGGGATCTTCAGACTGCAGCAGAAGATCCACCGAGCATCCATCCGTGGGGACAAGTCATGCTAGAGACGCTCCAGCGTGAGTTCGGCGATGCCCTCCAAGCGGCCGAGGAAGTCGGCCGGGAGTTGCGACTGGAGACCGCCGCGAGCAGGCTGGTGGAACTCGCCCGCTTCTGCAAAGACAAGAGGTTCAACTATCCCGCCGACGTCACTGCTGTGGACACAGGAACCGAGCTTCGCGTCGTCTACCGGCTGATCTCGCTGGAGACCGGCCAGCACATAGTGATAAGCGTCTCCCTGCCGCGGTCGGGAGGTCGCTTGCCAACCTTGTGCGGCGTCTACCGGGGCGCAGAATGGCCAGAGCGAGAGGTCTACGACCTGTTCGGGGTGCGCTTCGACGGGCACCCGGATCTACGCCGCATCCTGTTGACCGATGACTGGCAGGGGCATCCCTTGTTGAAGTAGATCAGGGCGGGATGCCTCTTGGGAATGAGATGGCCCGGAGTCTCACGCCAACTGAACACGTCACCCTCAACATGGGGCCGCAGCACCCGAGCACTCACGGGGTGTTGCGCCTTAAGCTCGAGATGGAAGGCGAGGTCATCGTCGGCTGCGAGCCCGTGATCGGCTATCTGCATCGAGGTATGGAGAAGATTGGTGAGTCTCGCACCTATCCCCAGTTCCTGCCCTACACCGACCGGCTCGACTACCTGAGCAGCGCCTCCAATAACGTCGCCTATGTGCAGGCCGTGGAGAAGCTGCTCGGGCTGGAGGTTCCCGATCGGGCGAAGTATCTTAGGGTCGTCCTCCTGGAGCTGAACCGGATCGCCAGCCACCTGGTCTTTGTGGCCACTTTCGCCAACGACCTGGCCGCCACCACCGTCTTTCTCTACGCGATCCGCGAGCGCGAGATGATCATGGATCTGTTTGAGATGTGGGCCGGGGCACGTCTGACGCAGAGCTGGGTCAGGATTGGGGGAGTGGCGAAGGACCTCCCAGGCGGATTCGCGGAGCGAGCCCGGGAATTCTGTAGACTGCTGCCGAAGCGGCTGGACGAGTACGACCGCCTCCTGACAGGGAATCGCATCTTCCGCGTACGCACCGAGGGGGTCGGCATCTTGGCACCTGAGATGGGGGTTGATTATGGATGTAGCGGACCGACGCTTAGAGGGTCTGGGGTGGCGTTCGACGTGCGGCGCGCAGAGCCGTACGAAGTGTATGAACGGCTTGACTTCGAGATGGTCACCCATCCCACTTGTGATTGCATGGGCCGGTATCGGGTCCGGATGGAGGAGATGCGCCAGAGCGTCCGCATCATCGAACAATGCCTTGCAGAGTTGCCGAAGGGCGAAGTGCTGGCCAAGGTGGGGCGGACGGTGAGGCCTCCGGCGGGCGAGGCGTATGGGCGAGTCGAGTCTCCCCGGGGCGAGTTCGGCTGTTTCGTGGTGAGCGACGGCGGCCCCCAGCCGATCCGGGTGAGACTGCGCGCGCCGTCTTTCTTCCACTTGGGGGTACTGCCGCAGATGCTCCAGGGCTGGAAAATCGGGGACGTAGTGGCGATTCTGGGGAGCATTGATATCGTGCTGGGAGAGGTCGACCGGTGAGCGGAGGCGTCTATCGTCCCGCGATGGACTGGTGGCAGGCACATGGCCTGCCAGTCTGGATTCTCGACGCGATCTGGATGGCGGTCATGGCCGCCATCGTGACGGTCTTCGTGCTGCTTACCGTCCTTATCCTGGTGTGGCTGGAGCGGAAGATTTCCGGCGACCTCCAGAGTCGGGTCGGGCCGAACCGAGTCGGCGGTCGGTTTGGACTGCTGCAAACCGCGGCCGATGCCCTGAAGTTGCTGATGAAAGAGGATCTGATCCCCGCGGGCGCCGACCGGATCGTATTTGTGCTTGCTCCGTTCCTCGTCTTCGTGCCGACTCTGGTGGTGTTTATGACGCTCCCGTTCAGCGACAAATGGGTGGTGAAAGACCTCAACCTGGGAGTGCTCTTTGTGATTGCGATTTCTGCAATCCCGGTGATCGGCCTCATCATGGCTGGCTGGGCGTCGAACAACAAATACGCGATGTTGGGGGCGATGCGGGCGGCAGCGCAAAGCCTGAGCTACGAGATCCCGCTGGTGCTGGCGATGGTCTGCGTGGTGGTGATGGCCGGGTCGCTGCGGATCGGCGACATTGTGGAGGCGCAGCGGGGCGGCAATTGGTTCGTGCTGCGCTTCCCTCTGCAATTTGCGTTCATTCTGTACTTCGTCACCGCGATGGCCGAGGTGAACCGAGTGCCCTTTGACCTGCCGGAGGCGGAGAGCGAGCTGGTGTCCGGATACCACGTCGAGTACTCCGGGATGCGCTTCGCCTTCTTCTTCTTGGCCGAGTTCGCCCATCTCTTCTTCGTCTCCGCCTTCTGTGCCACCCTCTTTCTCGGCGCCTGGGACGGCCCTTGGCTGCCTCCAGCGGTCTGGTTCCTGGTCAAGAGCTACGCGGTGGTAATCACCATCATGTGGATACGTTGGACAGTGCCGCGGCTGCGCATTGATCAGATCATGGGATTCTCCTGGAAGCTGCTGGTGCCTGTGGGGCTGGTGGTGGTGTTGCTGACCGGGCTGGCGCGAGTCTGATGGAGCCCACCATGGCCAAGCGGACCAATCTGCTGTCAGAGGTCGCCATCGCGGCTTGGAGCATCGCCAAGGGGTTGTCGGTCACGCTCCAGAACGCGCTGCGGCCCCGGGTCACGAGGAACTATCCAGCGCAGCGCACCGAGATATCCTCGCGATGGCGGGGGCGCTTGGTGCACCTGCGCGGGGAAGACGGACGGCCACGGTGTACCGCCTGTCAGGCTTGCCAAAAGGCCTGCCCCACTCTGGCGATCGGTACCATCGTGGGCGACGAGAGAAAGGGCCGAGAGAGGCGAGCTCGGGGCTATCTCTGGGATGCCTCGCGCTGTCTGTTCTGCGGTCTGTGCGTGGAGGCGTGCCCGTTTGACGCGATTGTGCTGAGCCAGGACTACAGCGTGGTGGTCGAATCCCGCGCAGAGACGATCTTCGAGCTGGCCGCCTTGCTGGAACCAGAGAAGGGAGCGCAGTCGTGATCGCCTCTGTCTGGGAAGCGATCTGGCAGTCCTTTCTCGCCGGGTCCTTCTGGTACCCACTTGCCTTTGTCTGCTTTGCCCTGGGGACATTGATACCGGCCGCGCTGGTCGCGCTTTCGCGCAACATCCTCCACAGCGCGCTGTGGTTATTGCCGTGTTTGGCGAGCGTGGCAGGGCTCTATCTTTTGTTGGGAGCTGAGCTGTTGGCCGCCATCCAGATCTTGGTGTACTGTGGCGGCATCGTAGTTTTGATTCTCTTTGCCGTCATGCTCACTCATGGAGTGGGCGATCCGGATATGCGGGTGCACAACCAGCAGCTGGTGTGGGGCCTGGTGGCCGCCATTGGGCTGGCGGGGATTCTGCTGCACCTGCTGGGTCAGGAGGCTTGGCAGATGGGGCCATGGGCACCATCCGGCGACGTCACCGCGAGGCTGGCAGATGCTCTGCTGCGCCCTTATGTGCTCGCCTTCGAGGTAGCCTCGGTGATTCTCTTGGCGGCGATGATCGGGGCCATTGTCATCGCCCGCGGAGAGCCAGAGGGATGATGAGCATCGCGCCGATTCCGATACAACCTTATCTCGTGGTCAGCGTTCTGCTATTCGCCATTGGCGTGCTCGCTGTGCTGACGCGGCGGAACGCGATTGCGGTGCTCATGGGTGTGGAGCTGATGCTCAACGCGGCCAACATAAACTTCGTGGCCTTCTGGCGATATGGCGGCGGCGAGCAGATGGAGGGACAGGTATTCGCCGTGATTGTTATCACCGTCGCCGCCGCGGAGGCGGCGGTGGCGCTGGCGATTGTGCTGAATGTATACCGAAGGTTCAAGACGGTGAACGTCGACCAGATCAATCTGATGAAAGGGTAGCGTGGCCGAGGTGGGCTACGCACTGTTCCTGATTCCGGGGCTGCCGCTGTTGGCGTTTCTGCTCATCTCGGGGATCGCGCTTAGGCCCGACCGTGAGCGGATTGCGCCGGCCTTCCTCATCCCCGCGCTGGGGGGATCGTTGTGGCTGTCCGTCCGCGCTCTGGTGGCGGTGGCGCGGCATGGCGACCAGACGGCCTGGTGGCCATGGGTGTACGTGGGCTCGATCAGCCTCGACTTTGGCGCGCTGGTGGATGAGCTCTCCGCGGTGATGTTGGTCGTGGTCAGCGGGGTCAGCCTCCTGATCCAGATCTACTCCATCGGATACATGAAGGGCGAGATCGGCTACGGTCGCTACTTCGCCTATATGTCGCTGTTCAGCGGCTCCATGCTCGGGCTGGTGATCTCAGACAACCTGCTCCAGACCTACGTCTTCTGGGAACTCGTTGGGATCTGCTCATACCTGCTGATTGGTTTCTGGTATCGGCGACCGGCCGCCGCGGCGGCCGCAAAGAAGGCTTTTGTCGTGACGCGCTTCGGCGATCTCGGATTCATGGCCGCGCTCTTGGTGCTCTCCTCGCAGCGCTGGTGGCACTTCCAGTTCGGACAGCTCGAGCGCTTGGTTGCACAAGGCATCCTGGCCGAGGGAGTAGTCGCCGCGCTGGCGTTGCTGATCTTCTGCGCCGCGGTGGGCAAGAGCGCACAGTTTCCACTCCACATCTGGCTGCCAGATGCCATGGAAGGCCCTACTCCTGTCAGCGCGCTGATCCATGCTGCCACTATGGTGGCAGCGGGCGTTTACCTGGTGGCTCGCGTCTATTTCCTGTTCGCCGCGGCCCCGGCCATTCTGTTTGTGATGGCCCTGATCGGGGCCTTGACCTTGTTCCTGGCGGCGACCATGGGGGTGGCTGAAAACGACATCAAGCGCGTGCTGGCCTACTCGACCATCAGCCAACTCGGCTACATGATGCTTGCCCTGGGGGTGGGCGGGTACACAGCAGGCGTCTTCCACCTCACTACCCATGCCTTCTTCAAGGCCCTGCTCTTCCTCACCGCGGGCAGTGTGATTCACGCCGTGCACACGAACAACATGTGGCAGATGGGCGGGCTTGGAAGACGCATGCCAATCACCGCGGTCACGTGCCTGATCGGGGCCTTGGCGCTGGCCGGCATCGTGCCGCTCTCCGGCTTCTGGAGCAAAGACGAGATCCTGAGCGCGGCCTGGTTCTCTGAAGTACCGGGACATGAAGTGTTCTGTGGGCTGGCGCTGTTGACCGTGTTCATCACTGCCTTCTACATGTTCCGCCTGTGGTTCGTGACCTTCATGGGTGAGGCCCGCAGCGCGGAGGTGCATGGCGCGCGGGAATCGCCTTGGGTGATGGCCGGCCCGCTGGTGATATTCGCGGCCCTGGCCGCGGTAGCTGGCGGCCTCAAGAGAATTGTCCCCGGAACAGGGCATGGCTTCGGGGAGTTGGTTCGCTTTGGCGAGCCCCACGAGGCCATTTCCTACTTGGTCATAGGGCTGTCCACGGCTGCTGCGGCCGCCGGCATCGTCGTCGCCTGGGCCGCCTATCGCGCGCGCTTGGTTTCGCCAGCGGCCTTCAATGCTCGCTTCCCGGCGGTCTACGCTCTGCTGAAGAACGCCTGGTACTTCGACCGGGCCTGGGAGCTGTTTGCCACCCAGGTGGTGATTGCCGGGTCCGCGGTGGCGGCCTGGTTCGACCGGCATGTTGTCAACGGCATGGTGGATGGGGTGGCCTGGCTGTCGGGCTGGTTTAGCCGCAGGCTGCAGGCGACGGAGACCGGACAAGTGCAGTTCTACGCGATGATCTTTGTGGCCGCTCTGGTGGCTGGGTTGGTGGCGGTCTTCGGGCGGGAGACCTCGTTGCTGGATCTGCTGAGGCTGGGACCATGACGCCTCCCGCCCCCTCGCTCACCATCATCTTGCTCGCCCCCCTGCTGGGCGCACTGCTGATCATGGTCACTCCCCGCCGCAGCCTGTTCGCGATACGCATGATTGCTGCGGTGGCGACTGGCATTGATCTGGTGCTGTCGGGATGGCTGTGTCATGTGTACCTGGGGAACCAGTGGCAGGGCTTGGAGTTTGTTCACCGGGTGGATTGGGTGCCTTTCGGGGGGATCGGCTACTTTGTGGCAGCCGACGGGATAAGCCTCTCGCTCGTGCTGCTCACCGCGCTGGTGATCTTCTGCGGAGTCTTCGCCTCCTGGACTATTGTATATCGTACAAAGGAGTTCTACTGCTTGCTGCTCCTCCTGGTGACAGGGGTCTTCGGTGTCTTCGTGTCTCAGAATCTGTTCTTCTTCTTCCTCTTCTACGAGCTCGCGGTGCTGCCCATGTATCTGCTGATCGGCATCTGGGGGACGGGACCGAAGGAATACTCGGCGATGAAGCTCACTCTGTATCTGCTGGTGGGCAGTGCCTTCATGTTGGTCGGGATTCTGGGGATATACTTCGCCGCGGATCTGCCACCCGGAGAGAGGACGTTTGATCTTAGCCTCCTGTCCCAGGCCACCTACTCCCCAGCCTTCCAAGTGATCGCCTTCTTCCTGCTCTACATCGGCTTTGGCGTGCTGGCCGGCATCTGGCCACTGCATACCTGGTCTCCAGATGGCCATGCCTCCGCCCCTACCGCGGTATCCATGCTCCACGCGGGGGTGCTTATGAAACTGGGGGCCTACGGGGTGCTGAGAGTCGGCTTCGGCTGCCTGCCACAAGGAGCGCTCACTTGGGCCTGGCTGATAGGCGGGATCGCAGTGATCAATATCGTATACGGGGCCTACGTGGCCATGGGGCAGACGGATCTGAAGTACGTCATCGCCTACTCCAGCGTAAGCCACATGGGAGTGGTGATGCTGGGTCTTGCCTCCTGCAACGAGGTCGCGATGAACGGCGCAGTGTTCCAGATGTTCTCCCACGGGATCATGACCGGCCTGTTCTTTGCCCTGGTTGGGCTGGTATACGAGAAGTCGCATACCCGGGAGATTGGCGCAATGGGCGGGCTGGCGCGGCGGATGCCAGGGATCGCGCTCGCCTTTACCATCGGGGGCATGGCCTCCTTCGGTCTGCCTGGCACGAGCGGCTTTGTGGCCGAGCTGCTGGTCTTCCTGGGCGCCATCCGGGCACACGCGGGGCAGTACCTCATTGGGGGAGTGGGCGGCGTGCCGCTGTTCGCCATCTATGCCATGGGAGCGGTGATTGCGATCGTCGTCACTGCAACATATGTCCTCCGCTTCCTCCAGCGAATCTTCCACGGCCCGCTCGAGGAGGCGAAGTATGCCGAAGTGCCTGACGCGCGGACCACGGAGTGGGTAGCCCTGGCGGTGTTGTCCGCCCTGCTGATCGTCTTCGGGGTGTATCCTTCCCCACTGACCAATCTCATCGACAGCAGTCTCTGGCCGCTGGTGCCGTGAGGAAGCCATGACGGAGACTCTGAGACAACTGAGGCCGGAGCTGCTGACACTTGGGGCAGCGTTGCTGGTGATACTCGCGGATCTCATCCAGACCCGTGGCGACCGCCGGTGGCTGGGATGGTTCAGCGGGCTGCTGGCGATGTTGCTTGTGGTGGAGGTGAGCAGGTTCTGGCTCTCACATCCGCGGCCGGTCCAGCTCTGGGACGGCGCTATCTCCCAGGACCGTTTGGGGCTGATCTTCAAGGCGATCTTCTTGCTGGGCGTCGCGGTCGCCTCAGTGGGATCGGTGGATTTCGCCGCGCAGCGATTCCGCCACGTCGGAGAGTACTACGGGCTGCTCTTCTTCTCGGTGCTCGGAATGATGCTGATGGCCTCTGCAGGAGACCTGCTCGTCCTCTACCTGGGTCTCGAGCTGGCCACGGTCAGCCTCTATGCGCTCACCTCCTATGCGAAGCTCAGCCCTCGCTCCGGCGAGGCGGGCCTTAAGTACATTGTCATGGGAGCGACCTCATCGGCAGTGTACTTGTACGGCACCAGCCTGATCTATGGGAGCGTGGGCACCACGCGGTTCGCCTCCATCGCGCAAATGACGACTCCGCTGGCCGGCCCTGGTCCCGGTCTGGCGGCCGGCGGGCTGCTGGTGGTTGCCGCCTTCGGGTTCAAGATTGCGGCGGCGCCGTTCCATATGTGGGCGCCAGACGTCTACCAGGGTGCGCCCACTCCGGTCACGGGCTTCCTCTCCACTGCCTCCAAGGCGGCCGGGTTCGCGGCGCTCATCCGCGTGCTACTCGGGCCAATGGTGAACGCGCCCAACTCATGGCTGGGGGCGGTCATCCTGCTGTCCGCCTTGAGCATGGTGGTGGGGAACCTGATTGCTTTGTCTCAACGCGATATCAAGCGGATGCTCGCCTACTCGGGGATCGCGCAGGCGGGCTACGCGTTGGTAGGTATCGCGGCAGCCTCGCAACTGGGAACCCTGGCGACAGGCTTCTTCCTGTTCCAGTATCTGTTCACGAATCTGGGCGCATTTCTGATCGTCACTGCGGTGGGCTCGAGCGCCGGCAACGACCAGATCGCCGGCTACCACGGCCTCAGTAAGCGCAATCCCGTGCTGGCCCTGGCCCTGCTGCTGTTCCTGCTCTCCCTCGGGGGCATTCCCCCGCTTTCTGGGTTCTGGGGCAAGCTGTTGTTGTTCTGGGCCGCAGCAGAGAGCGGCCTCTATGGCCTGGTGCTCCTGGGCGTGCTGGCGAGCGTGCTATCGCTTTACTACTATCTGATGGTAGCACGGGCAATGTACATTGAACCCGAGGGCGAAAGACCTGTGGTTGGCTTGCGACTTCCGCTGGGGTTGGCCGTGCTGATTTGCGTGGTGGTGGTGGTGGGACTGGCCTACCCGCGGCCTTTGATTGAGCTAGCGCGCAGCGCTGCGGGAGGGTTCTTCTAACCCTCTTGCATGCAGGAGAGCAGCCGCTGGTGCCTCTCACAGTATTCCCGGGGCCCCTGCAGTTGTGCCCGGATCAGCTCGGCTTGCCAGTGCGCGTTGAACAGGCGGCAATCAGGGTCACTACAGAACGCCTCTCCAGTTGACTGGTAGACAATCGCCTGCATTGCGTACCCCTTCGCCACCTCCGTAAGCCGGAGGTCATCGTGATCCAGAAACTGCCCCTTGAACCGCTCCTTCAGCAGGCTTAGCGCATACTCCGAGCGGGCGGCCATACCGAGGTCTTGCTGGGCCAGGTAGAACTCCCGCGGCTTTGCAGGGGCCTCCACCAGTCCTGTGGTCGAGATGATGGCAGGAAGGCCGAGGGTAATCGAGCGGAGGTGGTAGCGAAGATCGTCGCCCCAGGTCCCCAGGGTTCGGTTGGTGAAGACGACGTGAACAAGATCGAGCCGCAGCTCATTCTTCGCCATCACCTCGCGCAGCAGGCGCTGCAGCCTGAACCCATCGTAGAGGATGCCAAACGGCCCCCGGTCTTCGTTGGCCAGTCGGCGGCGCTCGAACTCAAGCTCGGCATGAAGCGGCTCGGTCTCATGGAAGGGCGCCTCAACGTTACGGACTTTCAGGCGAGCAATGCGGTGCGCCAGGTCGGAGAACCGGTCGGGGCCCGCGTGTTCCATGAGGAAAGGGCCGCGCACCCTGACCTCTG
>Ga0209636_10005292_pt1 | contig 13192 bp, 16 predicted proteins | sample DeeMarSWOR152_54_FD_187464 | JGI IMG/M metagenome (GOLD analysis project Ga0209636, IMG submission 187464) | Marine sediment microbial communities from White Oak River estuary, North Carolina - WOR-1-52-54 (SPAdes) (version 2) | ecosystem: Environmental > Aquatic > Marine > Intertidal zone >...
GAGCCGATGAACCTCGATGACGCGATAGCTTTTTGCATTCGGCCTGCTGGAAAGCCTTAGGACGTCCTTGGGGCAATAGTGGATGCACAATCCACAGCCCTTGCAAATGTCTGTTGCGACATGGATCTGCTTCACGCTCACCCAACATCACACTCCCAACGTTTCAAGATGTGCAACGATCTCTGCGGGATTCTTGGCCACCAAGGAGCCGGCCTTTTCCAGCGCGGCGATTTTGCTTACTGCCGTTTCTCCCTCTCCTTCGATGATCGCGCCGGCGTGCCCCATGCGGGCTCCATCCGGCGCGCTTCGGCCGACAATCAAAGAGATGACGGCCTTGGTTGCTGACTTCTCGATGAAACACGCCGCGTCGTGCTCCATGGTGCCGCCCACCTCACCGAGCAATACAACAGCATGGGTCTGCGGATCGTCCTCGAACATCTACAACCCCTCCTTGTGCGCGATATCCCACGGCGGCCCTCCGCCGATTCCGACCAGCGTGGATTGCCCGAATCGGTTCTCGGTCAGTGCCCGGCAGACCTCATAGGATAGGGCACCGCTCTTGGTTGGAGACAATCCCGATGGTTTTCAAGTACTCGATTCGGATGGACACCGACCTTGCATTCTCCCGGAGAGACCAGACCCGGCGTGTCGGGGCGAACGACCCGCATTCGTTTGAGGCCGGCGTAGGCAAAAACGGTGAGGACATCGTGATCGGGAATCTCCGTGGTAGTCAGCACGACCGAGCCGATCCCGTTTCCGATCGCCCCGATTGCGCCATCCTTGGCGAAGCAGGCAGGGCACAAAGCCAAGTGCAACATCATCCTCGCGCTCGAAAAGGGCCTCTTCGATGAAGTCCTAGACGGGCACATCGTGTTCTGTTATGCCGCCTTTACCTGGGGTGACTCCAGCGACGATGTTGGTGCCGAAATCCTGCATCACCTTTGTTTGAAAGGATCCGACCTTGCCCGTTATTCCCTGCACCAATACGCGGGTGTTTTCATCGACTAGGATTGCCATCATCGCCCCTTGGCGCATCCCACCGCGGCGCGAACTGCTGTGGAAAGATCATCAAATGTCACGATGTTCACGCTGCGCAGCTTCTCGCGCCCCACCTCTTCTTGTGTCCCACACATACGAACGACCAACGCGATCGAGGGGCCGTGCTGCTCCAAGTACGCCAGGATCCCGTCCGCCACCTCATCCATTCGGGTCAGCCCGCCGATGAGACTGATCAGCAGCACCTTCACTCGCGGATTGGCAAGCACTATACCAAGGACGTCTCGCATGCTGTCGGTTCCGGCAAACCCACCCAGCTCACAGAAATTGGCCGGTTGTCCACCGGCATCTTCGATCAGATCCAGGGTCAACATGCCGCTGTCTCAATCTCTTCACCGGCGTTTCACACACGAAACACCGCACAACCAAATCTTGCGCGGATTGTCACATTGACATGGCGCGCGATTTCAGAGACACCTCACAAAGCCTGCGGTAGTTTCAGGATGCACCTGTGCGAATCGCATAGTCAATGGCCCGTTGTGCTAAGATCAAGAGCGGATCAAAGAGGGGGCATGCCAAGCCGACGCCTTCTCCGACAATAGAGAGCTCTGTGCACCCCATGATCATCCCTTGCGCTCCTCGAGCTACCAGGCTCTGAGCAACGTCCAGAACCTGCTGTTCAACCCTGTGATCTCCTCCCTTGACGCGGAAAATGGATTGCATTACTTGCACCTGCTCTCGGGGCTCGGGCAAGAGTGTTCTGATACCCTTTTCTGCCAACCTTGTCTGGTACAGCTTCGTCTTGATGGTTCCCGTAGTGGCCATAAGACCGACTCTTTTAAGGGCCTGACTATCCTTCGCTATCTCTTTCACCACTTCTTCAACCATGTCAAGAACAGGGATTGTAAGGCTTTTTCGCAGTTTGGGAAGCCAATGATGTGCTGTGTTGCACGGGATCACCAGAAAATCGGCACCGGCTTGTTCCAGAACCCGGGCAGAACGGATGAGAGCAGGAAGTGGGTCTGAACCTTTCTCCAGAATCGCAGCCGTTCGATCAGGGATTCCGGGGTTGTTGTCGATGATAATCCTTAGGTGATCCTGATCGGTCTTAGCTGGCGTTCCATTAACAATCCGCTTGAAGAGTTCCACAGTGGCTTCCGGACCCATCCCGCCGAGAATTCCAATGGTCTTTCTCTCAAAAGTTATCGCCATCTTCGTGTGGCGTTTCCTTCGCCTTAGCTCAGTCGCAGTGTGTGCCGCCTTTTGCCTCCTGTAACAGCGTGGCATATAAGGCGCTGAGGAAGACATCAATGTCCGTTTTCTCGATAACAAGTGGCGGCGAGATCCTCAAGGTTGACGGTCCGTACACAGTCAGCAGAATACCCTTATCTCTCAAAGTATCTTGTATTCTCATCGCTTTGCTAGAGGCCGGATCGTTGCTCTCGGGATGCACAATCTCAATGCCAATGAGTAAACCCTTCCCCCTAACCTCCCCGATGCAATCGAACCTGTTCTTGAGTCTTCTTAGCTGTGCAAGCAGATCTTCACCGAGTTCAGCCGCTCTAGCGATTAAATTCTCACGCTCTATGACTTCTATCGTCGCAAGGCCACCGGCACAAGCAACTGGGTTTCCCCCTAAGGTGGAAGAAAAATCGCTGTATTCGAAAACATCGGCGATTTCCGGGGTAACGACGAACGCGCCCAATGGCAGACCGCTACCCAAGGCTTTTCCCAAAATAAGAATGTCCGGTTCCAGATTCCAGTGCTCCACCGCAAAGAACGCACCGGTCTTTCCCAGACTAGTAAGAGTCTCATCTGCTACTAGGGTGATGCCGCGACTTCGACATAAACTCTCCATCTCAGTGAAGTAGCGATCTGGGGGCGTGATCACTCCAACATCCCCTAACAGCGGCTCAAAAATGAACGCAGCAACGTTGCCGGTAGTTCCATATTCGAGATAGTCCTCCACGTACCGTGCACATGCAATGTCGCAGCCTGGATACACGTGTTTCATACTACACCGAAAGCAATACGGTGCGGGAAGGTGGTGAACCCCGGGCAAAAGCGGACCGATTCCTTTTTTGTCTTGACCAAGCCCGGTCAGGCTAACAGCGCCCATTGTCCTGCCCATGAACCCTTGTTGGAGAGCAAGAAGTTCATATTTTCGCTTACTTTTTCTCACAAGCCGTATGGCTCCTTCAACCTCCTCGCTTCCGCTATTGCAGAAGAACGTTTTTGTCAATCGACCCGGTGGTAGGGTTGCCAATTTCTCCGCCAAGGCAGCCACTGGCTCAGAGTAGTAGAGGTAGTGCGTTGCGTGAATGAGACAAGCCATCTGTTTACGCATTGCTTCGAGCACATACTCGGTGTAGCCATTGTTATGCCCGAGAAGAGATACTCCGAATCCCGCAGTCAGGTCCACGTAACCTCGGCCGGACGCATCGAAGACCTTTACCCCTTCAGCTTTCTTAACAACGATTGGGTGGATAACCGGCTTGAGAAGGTAGGAATCGTACCGCTGCTTGACGTTGTCTCTGCTCATCCCTTCTCCGTTCAATCCGCCATATCGATCAGAACTCAAAATCGTAATGCCCGTGGAGGACCGCCTGGAATTCATCCCAGTCCGGGCCGATAGGACTTGGAATGCTTGGGAGCGGTGGTCCTCCCAGCATATCCAGGTCCTTGAATCCCGCACCTGTTATTACACAGACGATACGATCTTTCTTCAGTATTCGGCCGTCATTGCGGAGCTTCTTTAAGGCAGCGATGGCCGTTGCAGATGTGGTGCTGGCAAATACTCCTTCACGGCCGGCCAAAGTTCTCACAGCCTCAAGGACTTCTTCATCGTTGACAGACACGGGAAACCCTCCAGAATCGATTAGTGCTCTGACTCCCTTATAGCTTGCTTTTGGCGCGACGGCATGTCGCGCTACAGTCACTTTCGGTTGGACGGTTTTGATCTGCCGGGGTTCCTTGAAATTTGTTTTGGTAAAAGAGCCACCAGCTCTCGATTCCACCCCGATCATTAATGGAAGCGAATCGATCACTCCCAAGTTGTAGAAGTCCACGAAACCGTTCCAAATGCCGTGTAAAGCCAGTCCTTGCCCAACTGGCACGATTACTTTGTCAGGCGCACGCCAACCTAAATCTTCGCATATCTCATAGGCAATGGTCTTTACGCCCTCCTGACTGTAAGGATCTCCAGTTGGAGAAGGGGTATAGCTGGAGAGAGGGTGACAATTGAATTGATCGACACTTTGCTTCATCAGCGTGTAACGATACTCGTAGCGCTGTAACGGCACGGCTTTCCCTCCGTATGTCAGTGTCTGCATAATAGCCGCTTTGGACTCGGCCGGCGTTTCAACGCTGATCGTGGACAGTCCATAGCTCGCTGCATACGCAGCAGCAGCTGCTCCCATGTTCCCACCACCTGCAATAAAGCAGCGAGAGCCAAACTGTAATGCCGCGTTTCCACCAACACAGGCGTACCTGTCCTTAAAAGTTCCTGTTGGATTCCTTGACTCATCCTTCACGTAGAGATTCTTAATATCAAGATCTTTCGCTAGATGCTCGCATCTCACCAATGGGGTTCCACCAGCACCCAAGATTAAAAAAGGGAGATCCAAGTCGATAGGAAGCAAGTCAGTATATCTAAGTAGCCCTTGGCTCTGACGCTTTTGCAGGCTCTCACGGGTAATTGATTGCTTGACACGTTTGTGATCGTAGATGACGAGGAGGTTGGCTGTGAAATTGGTTGTGCGGCAAGCTAGGCACCCTTCAAATAGCCTCTCAGGGGGATATTCCCTGCCACAATGCATACACTGGAGTCCGACTACAGACATGAAGTCTCCCTCCTTTTGTTGGATGCGACGGAACGGCTCCCAGCAGTTGAGTTCGTTTTCCGTCCATTCAACTGACGTCTTTGCAAGGAGTCACGATTATCGTGATCAGCTTGCATCTGGTGGGGCTGGGGCTTTGCCTGTGCTGACTAGCTCGAGTATCTGTAGGGCGTTCATTCCCTGCAGGCCGAGCTCCTTTACAGTGATTCCCTGGCCCCAATAATCCACTCCGTCTGCAATCGACCAACCGGAAATGACCGCCTTTGTCACATGGCAAGGTACGCCTAGGGCAACACAAAGTGAAGCGATGGGTACCAGGCCATAGGGCACATCTTCCCGAATATAGTCAAACACATTTGGCAGCACGTAGCCTTTGTATGCATCACAACTTTGAAAAACATCATAGGTAGTGGCTCCCGAGGCGCCGTAGTACAGCTTAAGACTATCTGTGGCAGGGCCAAGCTTTAGGCCGAGTTCCTGGGCCAGGTTACGTCTTTCCTCGTCCATGCGATCCATAACAGCAGCGATCTTGGGTGTTGTGCCCTCATGATAAAACTCAAAATTCCTTTCTCGTTCCAGGCAACCGAGATTGAAAAGAGCAATCGGAGTGTGGAAAATTGGATTAAAGCTATCTAGATTGGTGTCGAGAACGTTTTCCCCTGGAACCAACTGCGGCAGAGCATCCTTCAGTCTTTCAACAACCTCGTCTGTTCTGGTAGCCGGGAATGCTGAAACTTTAACCTTCGACTTTATCCCGCTGATCTTCACCTCGGCCGGACCGATAGCTTCACTCACCAGTGGAAGCAAGGTCATTTCGGCAAAAATAATGTCCCGATTGAGCCTTTGGAGAAGGTTCCTTAACCGTAGCGATGCCCAGTAGCCAGTAACAACGACAACCAGCTGCCCATCTCTTAGGTGGGGTATGCACGATTCAAACACGCTATGGTGAGCAAAGGCTCTTAACGTTATCAACACAACATCGGCCTCTGGGACGATTTCCCGAATATCACAGGTAGCTTGGGCAAGGCGTGCCTGACCTTCAATGAAGCCCGAGACCTTTATCGCCCGCTCCCTTAGGATCGGCGCAAACCATTCCGCATGTAGGTTGAATAGAGACACCTCAATACCTTTGATGGCCAGATAGCTAGCCAAGCCTTGACCTGCACTGCCCGCTCCTAAGATCGCAATTCTCACTCCCCATCACCTCAACCATTCAACGAACGAGCAACCCTCTATTTGCTATTCACACATATAGCGAAATCAGGGCAATTGAATTCGCACAGCTTGCATCCGACACAATTCTCTGGCTGGTAGACCTCCACCACGTTGTATCCCTTTATATTTGGTTCTTTAGCCAGCCTCAGGACGTCTTTGGGGCAATAAGAAATACATAATCCGCAACCCTTACAGATCTCAACTGCCACATGAACCCGATTTGCAACCATCAATGCTCACACTCCTAGCTTTTTTAGAAAAGCAATGATTTCCGCTGGATTCTTGGCAACATACGAACCGGCCTTTTTTAATGCATCGATTTTGCTTTCCGCCGTCTCCTTCTCTCCCTCGATAATGGCACCCGCATGGCCCATTTGTGTTCCCTTGGGGGCGGAGCGCCCGACAATGAGAGAGATCACCGGTTTGCTCATGCGTGTCTCAATAAACGCGGCGGCCTCGTGCTCCATGGTACCACCGACCTCCCCCAGCAACACGATGACCTTCGTTTGGGGATCGTTTTCGAACAGTTCCAAAGTGTCTCGTTGGGTAATGTGCCAAAGCGGGCCCCCACCTATGCCGACTACCGTTGACTGTCCGTATCCATTCTCCGTCAGTTGTTTACATACTTCATAGGAGAGGGCACCGCTTTTGGAGACGACACCAACAGATCCCTCTTTGAGGACACGATCGGGATGAACCCCGACCTTGCACTTCCCCGGCGAAACAAGACCTGGCGTGTCAGGCCCAAGCACCCTGGTATCCTTGATGGAGGCGTAATTCAAAATAGAAAGCGCATCCTGATCAGGAATCCCTGCTGTCGTCAAGACTAATAATTCAATTCCATTGTCAATGGCCTCAATGGCCGCGTCCTTCGCAAGCCGCGCGGGAACAAAGCACAAAGCGACATCAGCCTCATGGTCGCGAAGCGCATCTTCGACAAAGTTGTATACGGGTACCCCATTGAGACTTGTTCCACCCTTCCCGGGAGTGACCCCGGCCACGATGTTCGTACCATACTCTAACATGATCTTTGTTTGAAACGACCCAACTTTGCCGGTAATACCTTGAATCAATACCCGCGTGTGTTCGTCTATCAGGATCGCCATCAGCCCACCCTCACTCCATCGACAGCGGCACGTACCGCTTCATCAAGATCGTCAACCGTTTCTATCCCCGCTTTGCGGAGCATCGCTCGTCCGACATCCTCCTGGGTCCCACACATTCTGACAACTAGAGGGATCTTCACGCTATGTTCCTTCAGGTAGTTCACAATTCCCTTCGCCACCTCATCCATCCGTGTCAGCCCTCCGATCAGGCTGATCAACAGCACCTCTGCCTTTGGATTTGCCAAGACGACTTCGAGTGCCTGCTGCATGCTCTCTGTCCCCGCGAGTCCACCCAGTTCGCAGAAGTTGGCTGGCCTTCCCCCAACGTCTCGAACGAGGTCAAGGGTCAGCATCCCGGTCCCAGCGCCATCGGATATCAATGCAATGTCACCTTCCAAAGGCACGTACGTGATATCAAATTTCTCAGCAAGCTTCTGTGCTCTGCTTGTTTCCTGCTTTGCGAGCTTATATTGCTCCTCTTTCAAACGGGTAAAGAGCTCACTGTGGCGATACGCTGCTTTGTCGTCTAAAAAAATCTTCGCGTCCAACGCAACCAATCCATCCGGGGTGACAGCAAGCGGGTTAATCTCTACAAGCGAGGCGTTGTAGCCATAGAACACACCAAACATCTCCTCGACGATCTTGGAAAGCTCGGCCTTACGATCCTTCACAGAAAACTGTGTGGCCAGATATTGCAACACATAACCAGGAAGGCCAACGGATGGAGGCGCATGTTTTTTGACGAATTTTTCAGGAGTGTCACGCCCGACTGTTTCGATATCCACCCCTCCTGCGCTACTTGCCATGAGCATCGGCAGCCTGGCCACTTTGTCGATCAACACGGCGAGATAGAGCTCTTTTGCATCCGGAATCTTCTCTTCGGCCAATACCGCTTGGACTCGATGGCCTTTGACCATGGCGTTCAACAGCTCCTCGATCGCCGAGGCCGCCTCACTCGCGGACTCGGCCACTCTGATTGCGCCAGCCTTTCCGCGTCCGCCCACAGCCACTTGCGCTTTCAAGACGACAGGACAGGATACCTCTGTCACGTTTGCCGGTGAGGTGATCAAAACACTTTTCGGTACAGGAATTCCATGTTCCGAAAAGATCCTCTTTGCCTGAAATTCAAGCAACCGCATCGATCAAACCTCCACCGTGATAGCTTCTTCCATGGCCAGTTGCTTGCCTCGATTAGCTGCCTTGAGATTGAGTTCCACAAAGCGTTTGGGGACGCTTTCGCGGATCGCTTTCAGCAAAGTCTCTTCCGAAATCAGATTCGTTGCTTGTCGCAGAAAGCCCAACATCACCATGTTAGCGGTAATCTGCTGGCCGATTTCCTCCACCGCTATCTTGGTAACAGGAACCTCAATAATCCGAATGCCCGAGTGGCTAGGCCGATCGACGTACCGACGATCGATCAACAACGTCCCATTTGATTCCAACCGCGGTAGATACCGTTCCAGGGCGGGCTGTGACATCGCCACAAGCAGGTCAATCGTTCCCGCAGAAGGTGAGTTGATAGGCTCTTCAGAAAGAATCAACTCGGCTTGGCACTCTCCTCCTCGTGCTTCTGACCCGTAAGACTGGGTCTGCACAGCATGTAGGCCGGCGTGTACCGCTGCGGTTCCGAAAACAGTGGCGGATAGAACCAGGCCTTGACCTCCAAATCCGCAGAACTGGATGTTAAGGCGTTCTTTTTTCATGGTTTTCCCCTCTCTTTTAGTGAGTCTCTCCGGCAAAGACCGAGCTGCCATCAAACACAGGTCTCTGATGATCGACGAAATCGCCCAGGATGAATTTGTGAGATCGTTCCTCTTTGGAGAGCTTGTCCGCTTCATCACGGGTGACGGAGTTTTCCTCGATCCATTGAATCCCTTTCCAAGGGTCGCCGCTGCGAAGGGCTCGACGGCCGAAGTTGGTAGGACATTGGGTCACAAACTCCGCGAAACTGAAACCTTGGTGTTGAAGGGCTTTTGCGATCGCATTGGTTCCCTGACGCCCCCGAGTCGTGCTCCACCGACTCACGAAAGTGGCCCCCGCTGTCGTCACCAGTTCGCACAAGTCAAATGGCGGTTCGACGTTTCCGTAGGGGGTTGTCATGGTATGAAGATCTTGCGGGGTCGTTGGTGCAACTTGCCCCCCAGTCATTGCGAAGTTGAGGTTATTTACAACAATCATAACGACATCGAGATTCCTGCGTGCCGCTTGAATGAGGTGGTTTCCACCAATCGCAGCCGCGTCTCCGTCTCCGGCAAAGATTACCACCTTTAACTCGGGGTTGTGGAGCTTTATCCCAGTTGCCCATGGCAGTGTGCGGCCGTGGACACCATGAAGCGCGTCCGCGCTCAAGTAGACGGGTATCCTGGCCGTGCACCCGACCCCTCCTATCGCGACCAGCCTGTCAAAGTCCAGTGCTACCTTATCGGCCGCTTGAAGGAAGTAGTTTATCACTTGAGCGGCACCGCACCCGGGACAAAAGAAATGGGGCAGGCTCCCTTCGCGCAGGTACTTGATGAGGGGATTCTTCTTCATCGTCTAACCTCCTTGATCGCTGCGTAAATCTCGTCTGGGGTATGAATCTCCCCCCGGTTCTTAGTGACGCGAATAACCTCGCAGCGACCACAGCTCACCCGTTCCACTTCTGCTGCGTATTTGCCGATGTTCATCTCAACGGCAAGAATCACCGATGCTCGCTCGGCCGCTTCGCGTATCTCCTTTTCTGGTACGGGCCAAACGGTGATCAGACGCAACAGCCCGGCTTTGATCCCCTCTTTGCGGGCTTGCTGCACCGCATCGAGTGCCGGCCGACTTTCACTCCCATAGGCCACTAAGACTATCTTGGCATCATCCAAGAAGTATCCTTTGGTCTCAACGATCTCGCCGCGGTTTCGAGTGATCTTTCCGATGATCCGATCGTACATGGTTTCGAACACGTCAGGATCCCAGCTGATACCACCGTACAGATCGTGGGGGTTGAGGGAATGGAGTATCCGATAGCCCACTCCAAGATCTGGCAATGGGGGGGTTGCGTCGGGATCTGCCTTGAATGGCACAAAGTCCTGAGGAGGGACCGTCGGTTTTGTTCGGTTGATGACCTCGATGTCTTTTTCATCAGGAATGACGAGGTTCTCACGCATCAGAGCGATGGTGGTCTCCGACATCACGATCACGGGCGTGCGGTATTTCTCAGCCAAGTTGAATGCCTTTATCATGTGATCGAAGAGCTCTTGCACCGAGGAAGGCGCCAGAACGATGATCTCGTAATCGCCGCTAGCGGCCCAGCGCATCTGCATGACGTCTGACTGTGTCGCGTAGTTTTCTCCCCGACATCGCTGCACATCGACGATGACGCACGGGATCTCCGATGCTACGGCATAGCCGATCCCTTCTTGCATGTAATTGAAGCCGGCGCTCGCCGTGGCGGTCATTGCCTTCGCTCCAGCCAGCGAAGCCCCCGTCAGTGCGTAGATGGAGCAAAGCTCGTCTTCACCCTGGAGAAACTTGCCGCCTACCTCGGGCATTCGAGCCGCCATGCGCTCGGAGATCTCATTGGCTGGAGTAATAGGATATCCGGCAAAGAAGTCACATCCCGCAGCAAGGGCTCCCTCAACAACCGCATAATTGCCGAGCATAAAGTGCTTTCCCGTCAATACCCTACTTTTCCTTTTCGCCATGGCTGCTCCTCCGATCTAATAGAGTAAGCTCACCATTCTTTTGGATAAGCTTCCCATCAATTTCAATGGTGGAGTTACGAATGATGAGATCAATGTGGCTCTTTGCTGCCACGTGGCCACCAAAGTCAAGGTTGTTACCGATTCCGATGTGGCAAGTTCCGTAGGCCCCTTCATCCTCCAACATGCTCCCGGTAATCTGTGAACATGGGTTGAGGCCGACTCCCAATTCCGCAATATTGTAGATGTTGGGGTCATCAAATTCCTCAAGGACTCGTTGGAGAATTTTAGCCTGGGCGCCGCCGCTGATCTTGGCGACCTTCCCGTCTTCGATCTCCACCCGGATCGGTTCTCGAATCACTCCCAGGGCCGGATGAGGAATACTCCCGTTCACGATCAAGATCCCCTCGCTGGTTCCTTCAACAGGGCCCACATTGGCCTCGATGTTCGGGGGGCCCGAGATGCTTCCGGGGGTGTGGGAAAAACCCGGCTCCGCAAAGCCTTTCCGTCCAGATATGTCCATAAAGAGGTCAGTCCCTTTCTCCGTTGTCACTTTCGCTGTTCTGCCCTCGCCGAGAACGTTAGCAACTTGGTCCACTGTCTTTGCAATCGATAGGAAATCCGCTTCGATGCCGCCGCTTTCCAGCATGCGCTCCTCAAAATTGCCCATGCTGAGGACACGGGCTCCGTTCTTACGGGCTTCCTTGGTTGCGACTGCGTGGGTCATGGAGAACACAAGCGGCATGAAAATGACATCCGAGACACTCATCGCGTTTGCTATTTGGGGCGGTGGCTCCTCGCCGTGTGCTCTTCTCGGCGTACAGACAGCAAGGACGACCTCGTTTGTAATCCCAAGCGCTTCGGTGGCGATCAGCTCTCCCACCTTGAGCGTCTTTGTGTCGGTGATGACAAGGACTTTTTCTTCGGGCTTCACGCGCGCGCAATCACCCACGATCTTCCGTGCGCCGGCTAGCTTCTTTGCATCCTCAAGCATCTTTATTCCTTTCGTAGAACGATTCCATCCGAGTGAAAGCTTCGGAAATCAGGTCAAGTTCTGTCGCGTAGGAAAGACGAAGGTGCCCTCCCCCGCATTGTCCAAAAGCGGCGCCAGGCACAGTCGCTACGTGGACTTCCTCCAGCAGCTCTTTAGCAAGTTCAGCCGAGGGTTTATTCAGGTTGTAAGAGGGGAAGCAGTAGAAGGCTCCCGCAGGTTCCACCTGGCAATTGAAGAAATCCGACTCGCGAATGTGTTTTAACATCAAGATCCGCCTTTCCGCGTAGCCTTTCACCATCCGTTGGGAGGCTTTTCGGGACTCCTCGCCAGTGAGCGCTTCAATTGCACCGGGTTGTGCAAAGGCCGTCACACAGCTTGTTGAGTGTTGATAGACCTTGATCATTCCCTCAAGCACGTCTTTGGGTCCGGTGACGTATCCCAAACGCCATCCGGTCATCGCGTAACTTTTCGAGAACGCGTTAACCGTGATAACGTTGTCAAATTCCGACGCGGGACTGTAGTGTTCGCCGTCGTAGCGAAGGTACTCGTAGACCTCATCCGAAAGGATCAGCGCATGATGATCCCAGGCGAGTTTGACAATTTCGCGGATCGTCGGGGGGTCGTATACCGCTCCTGTCGGATTGCACGGTGAATTGATAACGATGATTTTCACGGAGTCATCCATAGCGCGGCGGATGCGGCCGATGTCCGGTTGGAAACCCTCTTCCTCCTTGCAAGGAACACGGACGACAGTAGCTCCTGCAATCCGTGCTGCTGGCTCATACGTCACCCAAGCAGGGTCCAGAATCATAACCCGATCCCTCTCACTAAGAACGGCTTGAAACGCCAGGAAGATGGCAAACTTGCCACCAGCGGTGACGATTATGTCTTCGACTGCAGCGTCAATGCCGTTTTCGCGCTTAAACTTCTCGCAGATTGCTTCACGGAGTTCGTAATCGCCGGCCGTCGGTTCATACTTGGTCTTGCCATGTCGCAAGGCAGCACACGCGGCTTCTTTGATGTTGTCCGGTGTGTCGAAACACGGCTCTCCAACGCCTAGGGAAACAATATCTTTGATCCCGGACTGTTTCATGCGCTTGACCAAGTTATCGACTTCCTCGGTAGCAGAGTGTTCAAGGGTCTCAACCTTCTGCGATAGCCAGGTTTCCATTAGCAGATCCCCCCTTACGTTTGTTGCCTGCTAAGTAGTCTTCCGAAACTTTCCGAGGTGCCTTGCACACCCAGCGTTCTTAATGCCGCCCACAGACTGGCTTGGTTGCTAGTCACTACAGGTAAATTCAGATCGTTTTCGAGCAATTCAATAATCTCAATTGTTCTAAGGTTGGTACAGCTGATAAAAAGTGGGGTAGA
>Ga0209636_10005294_pt1 | contig 13189 bp, 12 predicted proteins | sample DeeMarSWOR152_54_FD_187464 | JGI IMG/M metagenome (GOLD analysis project Ga0209636, IMG submission 187464) | Marine sediment microbial communities from White Oak River estuary, North Carolina - WOR-1-52-54 (SPAdes) (version 2) | ecosystem: Environmental > Aquatic > Marine > Intertidal zone >...
TTGCATGTGGGCGTGGGCAAACATTGCATAGCCAGCGGGCATCATAGTGCCGAAAGGCGACTCCCACTGTATGTCTGCGCCTCTACCCATCCTTTCTTGGACCTCTGCTGAGGAAATTTCCGACATCTTCTGGAAACCAACCACTGCAACTATGTTATGAAGCCCGGATTTTATGAAGCTGTACCCAACTTTTACTCCAGTACTGCTTGAAGAGCAAATAGACTCGGCGTAAAATGTTGGCTTGGGGGTTAGACCAAGATATTCAGATATCAATCCGGCCGGGCTTCTCTGCTTATCATACTCTGGAGCGGAACAAATTATGGAGGCGTCTATCTCCTTAGGCGTGAGATTAATGTCTTCTAGAGCGTCCCTGAAAGCCTCGAAGCATAGCTCTCGGATGCTTATCCCACAATTTCTACAAAAAGGGGTTTGACCCACTCCTACAATTGCAACACTCATTGCATCTTCCTCCCATGCTGATAAATACGTTAAGTCCATATAAGATTACTGTGAAAAGAAACTCAACACTAAGGGGGGTCCAAATCTCGCGGGCGCGAAATAAACTTAGACGTTTCAATTCCCCATTTTGAAGCTATCCTAAAAGATGAACTCTTTATTTATCCAATCTGGCAACCAATGATAATATTCTCGTGGCTTAGCTTTCCTCAACCCAGCATAAGTTGCCTTTGCTAATCGAATCGTTCTCTTTCTGTCTCTGTACAGCTTGGCAAGTCCCCTCTCCTCAAGCGCGACCAAGAGCTTGTCTAGTTGTCCGTCGTTAATGTTCACAAATCTTGTTTTAATGTCCTCGCGACCCATATAAAGTCCAGGATTAACCTGATAATCCTCGGCGAAAATCGAAAGCATGCTTTCCTCGTTGATTTCGGTTATAACCGTGGGTTTGGAGGTTGAGGTTGGAACATTCAGTTTTTCATGCATCCTTCTAGCCGGCATTTTCAACTCTTTAGCCAAACCCCTCATTCCCTGTCTGAAAATGACCATCCTCATCACCTCGCTTGTACCAGCGTCTATGTGGTTGATCTTCGCATCCCTCAGGAAGTTTTCAACAGGATAGAATCTTGTCCAACCGTCTCCCCCCACGATTTGCGAGGCGTCTATCAAAACTCGTTCATAAGCTTCAGGAATATAGAGCTTCGCCAGAGTTGCCTCCAACACCGCTTCAGCATTCAAATCCAAGAGGTGAGCGGCATGATACACTGTTAACCGTGAAATCATAAACTTGGCAATCATGTCTGCAATCTTGAACTGGTTAACCTCCCAGTCGATTGTTGGCCTCCCAAATTGGATTCGTCTCTGAGCATGACAAATTGCATATCGCAGTGCCTCCTTAATGGGTCCCAACCTTTCTGCAGAGAAAAGGGTTCTTTCAAAGTTTAAGCTCTCAACGAGAATTTTCCAGCCGTCACCCTCTTGACCAATCCTGTTCTCAACAGGCACCCGGACCTCGTCAAAATCTAGATATCCATTTGGGAGTCCAGCCCATCCTCCAAGCTCGTTTATCCTCTCAACAGTGAAGCCTGGCGTGTCCTTCTCGACAATAAGAGGGCTTAGATGTCGGTATTTAGCCTTATCTTCTGGACGGTCACTAGTTTTTGCATATACCAGGTAGATGTCAGCCAAGCCAGCGTTTGTTATGAAACGTTTCTTTCCATCGATGATGTATTCGTTACTCTCCCGCCTAGCTGTTGTCTCAATGCTTGCTGCATCTGAACCTACACCCGGCTCTGTTATGCAGATGGCTCCAATCACTCCATTGGCGACACGCGGAAGCCACTCTGTTTTCTGTTCCTCTGTTCCGAACTTTAGGAGCTGCTCCGTTCCCCCATACATCGTTACCGAACAAGCTCCGGCCAAAGCGATGCAGACACGACTGAGCTGTTCAGCTACAATGCAACAGCCAGTGACCCCTGCGCCAATGCCCCCATACTCTTCTGGAATTAAGGCGCCAAACCATCCCCTTTCAGCAACCTCTTCCACAAGATCCTTGGGAAACTCCCTTGTCCAAGATATTTCCTCACCTCTCGACAGGTTCTCGTCGGCGAAAGACTTCACCTCTTCCATTAGGTTTTTCTGTTTATCATTCCACCATGGGAAAAACTCCATATTTTAAACACCACGAATAGTATTGGCTAAGAATGCTGTTAATTTTAAGCCTTCGCTAAAACATTAAGAAAAATTTGTTAAATTTGTTAAATTAACCAACAAGGTTCGCGAAGGATAGGAAAACAGAATTTTCTGTGGTGTCATTTCTTGAAAGATACTAGAATAAACTTGTTTCCGTTCGGGTCAGCGAACTCGGCTGTTCGTCCTCCCCAATATTGGTCTTTAGGTTCGGTAACAAACCTTACGCCTTTTCCTTTAAAGGTCTTGTAGACTTCGTCAATGTCATCAACGAGCAAGAACATCATAAATTTTCCTTTGGGTTCTAAGGTAAGTTCCACCCCACCAACATCGAAAATGGCGTAGTTACCCCACTCACCAGTTTTCTTTAAACCCAGAACATTCTCGTAAAAGTCCACAGCCCTTTTCAAATCCGAAACTGGAAATGTGATATGTCGAATCTTTTTAATCAAAAGGGCTCACCTCCCATTACTGCTTTGTTAACAATTATATTTTGAAATCACATATATCGTTTATTGACTCTCGGAAGGAAGCATTGTGAAGACTCTAGACCCAAAATATATTCCCATCTTGGAGGAGAAGTATGGCCGCTACTGGTGGCCGGTAGAATATCCAGAAGAAACTTCAACCGACCCTTTCAAGAATTTGATAATTACTGTTCTTTCTCAGAATACGAGCGAGATAAACTGCATCAGAGCCTACAAGGGATTAACTGCAAAATTTGAAGTAAAACCAGAAATTTTGGCAAGAGCGAATGTTGAGGAGATAAAAGAGGCTATCAGAAGCGGCGGTCTTTACAATGTCAAATCTAAAAGGATTAAAGATCTTTCGCAAGCAGTCTTAGAAAAGTTCGGTGGAGACATATCTTCTGTTCTTGCCTTATCCAAGGAAGAAGCGAGGAAAAGGCTTATGGAACTGCCGGGAATCGGTAAGAAAACAGCTGACGTTTTGCTTGCGCATCGGCATTCATATGCTGAAGTTATGGTTGTGGATACTCACATGGAAAGAATAGCGAAAAGATTGGGCTTGGTTGAGCCAAAGGCAAAATACGAAGAAATTCAAAAAGCCCTTAAAGCCTTCATACCATGGGAAAAGGGAGAAAGAACGGGCGGCTTGTTATGGCTTCTGGCAAAGTACACTTGTAGAGCCCAAAACCCGAAATGTCATGAATGCCCAATCATTGAATTATGCGATCACAGAGGCAAAACTGAAAAGAAAAAGTAGTAGCTGCTCTTCGTTTACAATGTTTGAAATAACTGAAGTATGTCAATTTTTATATTGCTGAATGCAAATTAACAGAATGTAACCTTATCTTTGCTTATTGGAAAGTGCGTTAAATGAGAAAAACAATATTTAAAAAACTTGAGGCTCAAGGATTAATAACGAATTATAATCGTTTTAGAAAGAGTTTACCTCGAAAACTTCCTAAAAAAGTTTTCATTTGGGATGAAACCCTAAGAGAAGGCGAACAAGCTCCAACAGTTTTTTTGACCTATGTTGAGAAGGTTAAACTTGCCAAGATGATGGATGATGTAGGCGTATCCATAATAAACGTTGGTTTTCCTGGACTTTCTGAAGAGGACAAGAAAAACGTTAGAAGAATTTCAAATGAGAGTTTTCAGCAGGCAAGTATAGCTGCTTCAGCACGCATAATTAGAAGCGACATAGATGCTTGCTTGGGATGTGGCGTACGGGAGATTTCAGTTTTCACACCCTTTAACGAGTTGAACCTGCAGCACATGTTAAAAACGACTAAGAAGGAGGTTTTAGAAAGAACCGTTGACTGTATCGAATACGCCAAAAAGCATGGCTTATCTGTGAACTTTGTTCTGGAGGATGCTTCGAGAACGCCTCTTGAGGAAATTTTGCAGATTTTTGAGGCGACAGTAAAAGCTGGAGCAGACCGTTTAGTAATTGCAGACACTGTTGGTTTCTTGAGGCCTTTGTCTGTGCGTTACCTCATTTTCCATATTAGGAAAGGGCTCTCGCAGTTAATTAACAGAGAGGTCCCATTTTCCATCCGATGTCACAACGACTTCGGTTTGGCGACAGCAAACACCCTAGTAGCCATAGAGGAGGGTGTAAATTATCCGCAGATGTGCGTGGCTGGATTTGGTGAAAGGGCAGGGCTTGCACCCATGGAAGAGGTTGTTGCAGCCTTGGAACTGCTCTACAACGTAGATACCGGTATAAACTTGAAAAAACTTTATAGGCTCAGCCAACTGGCTGAGAAAAGCTTCGCGTTACCCATTCAATTTAACCAACCAATAGTGGGCGAGGATGCATTTTCACACGCGTCGGACAAGCATATTCACGGCATGTTGGCTCACCCGCTCATATATGAACCCTTTCCGCCGAAAATGATTGGAAGAGAAACCATGTTTTATCTGGGCAGACAGACAGGAAAGTATCTAATTGAGAATCGATTGGCACTGGCGGGAATTAAGGCAACTTCGAGGCAAGTGGATGAGATAGTTAGAAGGATAAGGAGACGGCAGGAAAACCTAGACAAGGGTGAAATGCTAATGACCTTTTATCAGATTAAGAAGTTGCTGAGGGAAATGCGGAAAGGCTTGACAGAAGAGGACTTCTGGAAGATCGTCGAACAAGTCACAAAGCAAAAACCCAAACTTATGCCAAACTTCAAAAAATAAGACGCACTTGATATCACAAACCTTATCTTACGAGGAATATTTTAAAACTTTTTAGAACTACTGTCTAGAGGTGAGTGAGAGGGATGAGGAAACCGCTTTGGAAGCCTTCTGAAGAACGCGTGAAACAGGCTAATATTACTCGGTTCATCGGCTTTGTCAATGAAAGACATGGTTTTCAGTTTGACTCCTATGATCAATTATACGCATGGTCGGTTGGGAACATCTCGGGATTTTGGGAGGCTATGTGGGACTTTGGAGATGTAAAGGCTTCTCGCAGATACGATTCTGTAGTCGATGACTTGGGCAAGTTTCCCGGCGCAAAGTGGTTTGTCGGTGCAAGGTTGAATTTTGCTGAGAATCTTCTGAAATTTAGAGACGACCATTTAGCTTTTATTTTCAAGGGAGAAACTTGGAAATCGGCTAGAATGACCTATGCGGAGCTCTATGATTCGGTGGCACGTTTGGCTGAGTCGCTACGCAGGTTGGGGGTTGTTTCTGGGGATCGTGTGGCTGCTTACATGCCCAATCTTATCGAGACGGCTGTTGCCATGCTTGCTGCTACGAGCGTCGGTGCGATATGGTCTTCCTGCGGTACCGAGCTTGGTCCAGCAGCGGTGGTGGATCGTCTCAGTCAAATCGAACCTAAAGTCTTGTTCACTGTCGGTGGATATCCGTATAAAGGGAAGGTTTTTGATGTTTTGTTTCGACTGGAGAGGATTGCCACGGGAGTTCCTTCGCTGGAAAAAATCGTTGTGCTTCCTTATGTGGCTGACAGGCCCGATATCAGTCATGTTCCAGACTCTGTGTTTTATGAAGATTTCATAAGTCAAGAAAGACCTATGGAGATTCGGTTTGAGCAGGTGTCTTCTGATCATCCTGTTTATATCATGTTTTCTTCAGGGACTACGGGTAAGCCGAAGTGTATGGTTCAAGGGATTGCTGGGATTCTTGTTAATCATTTGAAAGAGTTGATTCTGCATACTGACTTGAAGCGTGAAGATAGGATTTTTTATATTTCGAGTCCCAGTTGGATGATGTGGAATTGGCTGTTGAGCTCCTTAGCCGTAGGAGCCACTGTCGTGTTGTATGACGGTAATCCACTTTATCCTGACTGGAGTGCCCTATGGAAGTTTGCTCAAGATGAAAAGATAACGATTTTCGGTTGCAGTGCAAGCTACATCAACTATCTTAAAAGTGTGGGAGCTAAACCTGGTGAAGCCTATAATTTGTCTTCTTTGCGGGAGATAAGCCAAACTGGTTCGCCCTTGTCTGTTGAAGGTTTTGAGTATGTTTACAGTGCGATCAAGGGGGATCTGCATTTTAATTCTATTTCTGGAGGCACAGATATTAACGGTTGTTTTGCTCTTGGTTCGCCTGTTCAGCCTGTGTATGCTGGGGAGCTGCAGGGTCCAGCTTTGGGGATGAAGATTAAAGCTTATGATGCCGAAGGTAATGCTGTGGTTGACAGGCAGGCGGAGCTTGTCTGTGAGGCTCCTTCGCCTTCTATGCCTATTTATTTCTGGAACGATCCCGATGGTAAAAAGTATAGGGATGCTTACTTCACTGTTTATCCCGGTGTTTGGCGGCATGGCGACTGGATTCTAGTTCACGGCGACACAGGCGGAATAACGTTTCTGGGCAGGTCTGATTTTACTTTGAAGCCTTCTGGGGTGCGTATAGGTCCAGCTGAGATTTACAATGTTGTGGAAAAGTTTGAGGAAATTGTCGACAGCCTCGTTGCGGGCCAAGATTGGAAAGGAGATCAGCGCGTCATCCTTTTTGTTAAACTTGCTCCAGGATTTGAGTTGACAGATAATTTGAAGAGTAAGATTGGGAGAGCCTTGCGAGAGGAGGCTTCTCCTAGGCATGTTCCAGCCTTAATCATTGAGGCGCCGGATATTCCTTACACCTTCAGCATGAAGAAAGTTGAAAGTGCAGTCGTAAACATACTAAACGGAAGACCAGTCACAAACAGAGATGCCCTAACCAACCCAGAATCACTAGACTTCTATGAAAAAAATCTTCCCAAACTTCAAAAAGAATAGTAAACCATGGTAAACTTCTTATCCTCTTTGTTCTTAACAATCGTGCAACGCCTTATAATTATTTTAGAACTTGTTCTTTTAACGTACAATGTTTTCCAGAGGTAATATGATATACCCGTTAATTGCTCGTCATGCGAGTAACTATTGAGTGTTGGCATATCGTGTTTGGGTTTTGAAAATCAATTTGAATTGTATGAAAATGAAAACCTAAAATCGACAAAAACCTCAGGAATCTAGAGGATGAATCAATCTTACCCGTAAAAACTACCTTAACTTTATCCGGAAGAAACCAAATGAAGTTGAAGAGTGAGTTAAGGAGTGATAAACCATTAACAGATTTTCAATGTGTTGACTTCAAGGTTGAAAGGGAAGAATGGAACAAATAAAGACTTGCAGATAAAACATATCTTAAAATGAAATTTGTGCTAATTAACGTGGTTGCAGAACAAGGATTTAAGCAAAAAATCAAAAAAGCAAAAAAGGAGAAAGGAAAAATTGGAATTGATTTTCAGTTCAATTCTAACGATGATATCAGCATCCAAGCTCCACCGAAATTAAGAGGGAATCCCTCCAACAAACGTTATACCATTGAAGAAAGTCTTCGGTTGTCGAGGACGACATAGATTTCGAAACTGTAAAAGAAACGTGGAACATTTACAACTTAGAAGATCAGCACCCATTTTTTATCTTGTATGTTTTTTTGCTTCCTGTAGATGTGTTTTCAGGTCTTTCATCCTTTTGGCTTCCTGTAGATGTGTTTTCAGGTCTTTCATCCTTTTGGCTTCCCCCGTGTCTCAGGTAGTATATAACTACTGAGATTAAACTTCGTGATGCAATCTGATATGAGTTAACATTAGGTTTCTATGTTGAAAACCTAGAGGGGGTCTATCTTTTTTTGTTTGCGCAGAAAATCTGCAAACATTCTCTTCCCAACCAGAAACTTCCCAGTTGACTCAGCCAACAAGTTTAAGAGATTCTATTGTTACGAATAGTAGAGTTTCTTGAGGTGAAAAGAAATGGTGTTGGTTAGGAAAATGCGACGCGGCGATGCCAAGCAGGCTTCTAAGATGACTAAAGAAATCATGCTGGATTGTTGGGAGAAATACGAAAAGGACTATTATCCCAAAAAGGCGTTAGACTTCGACATATCAGTACACTCGCCAAGATATTATCGAGATTCGCTTAAAGCGGAAACGAACTTCGCGCTTGTTGCCGAAGAAAGCGGTGAAATTGTTGGAATAGCAGTGGGAAGACTTGTAGGCGAGTCTGGTTTAGCAAGATTAGGCTGGATAGGTGTTCACGCAACTCACCAAAACAAAGGAATAGGAAAGGCATTATTGGAAAAGGTGATAGAACATTGTAGAGCTGAAGGTTGCCACAAGATCACGCTTTACACTTTGCCTGTTTTGATTCCAGCAGTGAATCTCTACTTGAAATACGGTTTCGTCCCTGAGGCTTATTTGCACAAAGAATGGTGGAATGTTGATTTCATCAAAATGAGCAAATGGCTATAACACTCGCTGTCTGGTTTAAATAAACTGACTTCATTTTCTTAATGTAAAGCATTACGATTTCGGAAGTATCCTTTTATTTGAAGACAAGTAAATCAGCTGATAGAGGAGATAGGTGAAAGTGCGAAAGTTTATAGTTAGAAGTTTTCATGTGCTTTTAGTACTTCTCATAGTTGCACCAATAATCGTTATAAATGCTTATGAAACGCATAATCAAACCGAATCGGTTGTTTCTCTTTTACAGCAACTTTATGGTAATGTTTCGGCGTTGCCTGCTGAGGCTTTTGAAAACGTGAAACTTGCAGATGTGGAAAAGAATGCGTTGGGCAATAAGATTAATGCTGTGATAAACCAGGTCGAGGCAAGTGCTTATAAAGGTACAGTGAACAAGTTGAGAAATGATGTTGAAAAGGCTGTTAGGAAATGGATTGTTACTCCATGGGAAGATAATTTGCTTGATTTAATCGAGCATATTATCGAGGTTATTGAAGAATGTGTTCCTCCCGTTGATTCGACACCTCCCGTTATTCATGAAGTGTTTCGATATCCAGATGTGCCTGAATATGATGATTCTGTTCTTGTTTTAGCTTATGTTACTGATTGTCGAAGCGGCGTTGCTAATGTAACTTTAAGTTACTCCGTTGATTTAGGGGAAAGCATTAACTTAACCATGTGTAAAATTGATGGTTTTTATGAGGTTGAGCTTCCTCCTCAACCATACAATGTGACAGTTACTTTCTTGATTTATGCATGGGATAACGCGGGAAATGTTGTTGTTTCGGCGGTGGATTCTTACGTGGTGAATGATTTTCATCCACCAGTCATATCATACATCGAACATGTGCCTGCGTCGCCAAACTATAACGAAACTGTTTCGGTTTTTGTTAATGCAACAGAGCCTTCATTTGCCAGCGGCGTTGGAGAAGTTATTCTAAATTACAATAACGGAACTGCATGGATGAATGTTACCCTGAGCTTTCAGGATGGGCTTTATGTTGCAATGATTCCTGCACTTCCGTATGGAACTGTTGTTCACTATAGAGTTTATGCCTTTGACATTGCTGGAAACTGGGCTGTTATGGATGTTTACTCTTATAATGTGGATGATCGGTTCATGCCTGTGGCCAAGATTGACGCCCCAGCTTGTGGAAGTTACTTGGCTGGTTACGTTAACGTAGAAGTCTATGTTTATGACGATAATTTTTCCGGCGCAGAGTTAACAGCTAATGAGACATTTTTAGCTTCATGGAGTGAAACCGGATTGCATACTTATGTGTGGAACACTACTAAAATGTCTGATGGCGTTTATGTGTTAAAGCTCAATGCTTATGACGAAGCTGGAAACGTTGGCGAAACAGAATGTTTGGTGATAGCAGATAATAGACCGTCCACAATAGGCATTCCATCTCAAACCCCAGACTATGCCGCAGTAGAACCTTATCAAAACGTAAATGTCACAGTAGAAGTTACAGATAAAGGAGCTGGAGTACGTGAAGTTGTTCTTTCCTATAGTATAGATGAGGGGCAAACATGGACAAACATTACAATGAACAATGTATTAGGAGATACTTACATGGGAGTAATCCCAGGTTCTGGAGCGGACACACATGTGCAATACGGAATCATAGCATACGACAACGTTAACAACTTAGCCGTAGAAAACAACGCAGGCGAATACTATATCTACACCGTCATCCCAGAATTCCAAGGACTCATATTTCTGATTTTCATGGTTACAACGTTAATCGCGGTTATCCTAGCAAAAAGAAGGAAACAAACACCAACCTCCTAGCTCTCGCTAAGAAATATTCGGCAAAAATTCTAGGACAGTTATCATCGAATTTATCCATCTCAAATAGGCGTTTGCCGCTGCACGCAAAGCAACAGTATCCCTAGCTTCAATCTTCAAAGTCAAGAACAAGCCTTCTTTCTCCAAAAATACTCGGGAACGCATCGTCGGGGGCTTCCTAACTTCCGGTTCCAAAGCCTTAAAAACAATTTCTAAGTGCCTCTCTGAAGGAAACTTCAAACGCACAAGAGCATTGACTTTCATTGATTCAGCTCCCAAACCAAATGCGATATTCTAATCTGCGGACCAACCTCAACAAGCTCTGGGATAAGCTTAAACGTGATAATTATGCGGTTTGACTGATCTGCTAAAACCTGCATTGCAGCATCAAATTCTCTATTATAAATTTCCTTAAGCGAAAGAACTGGAACGCCAAAGAATTCTGATAAAACATTTTCAAGCCTCTCAACCTCTGATGAACTTCTTTGCGAAGCTGTAATTGCAATGGACTTTATTCTCCTTCCTCTAGCCGCATTCTCTCCGAAATCCCTACGCAACTTTACGCTTTTTACGTAAATTAATGGCGGAAGAACATCCAACCCTTTCCGACTTATTCTAAAAAACTGTATTTTTCCAGTGCCTCCCCTCCACCTGTAAACAATCACCACCTTTTCCGCATCAAGCTCTAACGCTTTCTCAGCAACTCCTTCAAGGCTTAGTTTTCCACGGTTTACTCGCACAACATTTGGAAAAGTGTTTGAAAGTTCTCTGCAAAATGTTCTAATGTTCTTTGCGGGTCTTAGCGAAGTAGTCAATAACATAAACATTTTTTCAGCCAATGTCTAAATCCCTAAAAGAGTTAGAAAAAACGGCTACTTGGTTTCTTCCCCTGTTGCCCTACTCTTCCACAACTGCTCCTTTAGCTACACGCTTCGCCACTATTCCAAGCTTAGTAGTTGGAGTGTAGGCTCCTCCAGTAAACGTGAACCCGCATTTCCTGCATTTCCAAACGCCAACACTCACCCTTTTCACTCGCGGAAGCCCACACTGCGGGCATCTATGGGGCTTCTTCATTTCCTTAACTACTTTGACATAGCGTTTTCTGACCATGGCTCCGTAACGGGAGCCCAGCCCGCGTGTTGGTCCCATCTTTTTTGTTCTCTTTCCCACGTGTTCTTCACCATTTTAGTTTTTTGCGGATTTCTTCACTCTTCTCTTTAGCTATTCTAGCAACTTCCAATACTTGTTTCGGCGTGAAGTATCCAGTGCCTCCCTTCTGCATTGCACATACGTTTCCGTCGTCATCAATTGTCATGGTAAGTCTAGTGTCCATTACCTGTTCTTCTTCAATATGTGGGTCAATAATGAGCTTGTCATTTATTTTCGCAAAAGTAACAGCTATCGGATGTTTCATTATCGGGAGCGGGGTGTAACCCGGTTTTATTTTCACTTCGTCTTCTTCTATCTCATAGTTAAACATCTTCGTATTAAGCAATGCCGCAAGCGCAGCCAATGCTGAAGCATCTATCATGTTTCCATCATGGTTAAGCACGTAAACATCCACAAAAATCACGAACACTTTCTTACCAGATTCAATGCACAACTTTTCGAAGTCAATTGCTTTTGATTCTCTTATTCCTCTATCAACAACTCTGGCTAGCTCTATTGCGTTTTCATTCGGTGGTCCAGGCTCGAAGGTTGGTGAAGCTAAAGGCACAAGCTCAACGTTTACGGCTAGAGCACCTTCATCGGGCGTGTCTGGAAACGGTTTACCCATTTCAATTTTTGTTCCAACCATAACTTCTGTCTTTCCAAGAAGAACCCTAGCTGAGCCTTCAGCCCGTTCAATTACTCCCTGTTCAACTTTTACTTCACGATAATCGGTTAAGCCTCTACCATCCAGCCTCTTTCCCTTCGCGATGAGATCTGCAATCTGCTTTTGCTTTACGCGAGCAATTATCGACGACATTATTCTTTAACCTCCTTAACACTTACATACTTGGCTTTTAATGCTTCCTTTTGCATTACATAGATTTTTCTACATCCTTCAAGGGCTAGATTTACAGTCTTTTCGAACTCTTTAAGGGTCAAAATTCCATCCATTTGCAGCAATGTTACCGCGTTAAAATTTGGCATTAAAGCCACAGGGACATCGGCATCGCCTTTTTTGTCTTCAGCATCCATTAAATCCAACACTATGGTGTTGTCAACTTTTCCAGCTGCACAAGCAGTCACCAAATCCCTCATTGGAATACCCGCGTCTGCCAAGGCTAACGATGCTGCTGTAATGCTTGCACATCTTGTTCCTCCATCAGCCTGTAAAATCTCAACGAAAACGTCTATGCCTGTCCTCGGATAATATTCAAGGAAAATCGCGGGTTCAAGAGATTCTCTAATGACTTTTGAAAGCTCTATGTCCCTTCTCGACGGCGCTGGTGACTTGCGTTCCTGAACAGAGAAAGGCGCCATATGATAGCGGCATCTCAGAACTGTTCGATCTGGAAGTGCCAAATGTTTTGGATGCAACTCCCTCGGACCAAAAACGCCAGCCAAAATTTTGTTTTTCCCCTGCTGGATATATGCTGAGCCGTCGGCATTCGGCAAAATGCCTACTTCAATTTTTATAGGTCTCAATTCTTCTGGTTTTCTTCCATCTAATCTTAAACCCTTTTTATCAATTAACTTTTCATGTTTCCGACTCATTCTTTAATTCCTCCTTTTGTTTTGCTTTTTCTTTCTTAATCACCTGGGCTATGCGGTCTGTCAAACCAGATGTGTGGGATTCATCCTCAATTTTATTAATTGCCATAATTGCTAATCGCTCGTCTTCCAAGCTTTTACCAGTAATTAATATGATTCCATTACGTCCAAGAATTATATGGCAACCCGTTTCCTGTTTTATCATGGAGATCATTGATCCTTTTCTACCTATCAAGCGAGGGATTTTAGTCGGAGTTATCTTTACAACTTGTCCACGGGTTATTTTTCCAAGTCCAGGTTCGCTAACTGTTAGTCGTGGGTCGTGCGCTCTGTCATAGGCTATTACAT
>Ga0209636_10005295_pt1 | contig 13186 bp, 17 predicted proteins | sample DeeMarSWOR152_54_FD_187464 | JGI IMG/M metagenome (GOLD analysis project Ga0209636, IMG submission 187464) | Marine sediment microbial communities from White Oak River estuary, North Carolina - WOR-1-52-54 (SPAdes) (version 2) | ecosystem: Environmental > Aquatic > Marine > Intertidal zone >...
GAAAACTTTATTTACAAAGCCGTGTAAATATTTATTGTGTTTCATGGTGGTCATCCATTTGGATGACCTCCTTTAAGAACTTTACGCTTTCAGTTTACTACTTTCGGAGATACTGTTCCATAACAATTCTGTAAATTTAAAGCTAAGTTTTGCATTGTCTTTCGTTTATCAATAAATTTGTCTTCGGAGCGAAGCGGAGAAGACACCTTGTTTTCCCCCTTTTAATAAAGAAAAATTTTTCACTCCTTCCTTATTTAAAAAAGAGACTTGGAAATATGTCCCTAACTAGTTTTTATGCGAAGTTTTACATCCCGGTTAGATTATCGGCTTCAACAACTAAAACACCACTCATCTAATCTGGTGCAACTTCACATCTTGACCTTTTGTTCCTGTAAACCAGGTATTTGTTCTGGTGCACCATAGCTTACAGTTTAATTTCAAGATTCTATGAAGTATATCTCGCTACCCTGGAGAGATTAAGGTGACTTTTTACCCTCAACTTCAACATATTTAAAGAACAAAACCCACAGTTTATTTTAAGGGGATACGGACGTGTTCTGTGCTCCCAACCTCGGCGTCAAGCTTTATGTTCACAGATCCAACAAACCACTCTCCAAAGCTGGGCCCGTAGATCAGACTGGTAGATCGTCCGCTTGGCATTCAAACTTTAAAAAAGTTTGATCAAACCAAAATGCGGGAGGCCTCGGGTTCAAATCCCGACGGGTCCATTTCAAGCTTTAATAATTCTTTTCTTTAGTTAAAAAAATGTCTCTACTACTGACAGAGGATGAAATCAGATCCGTCCTCGACATGGAAAATTCCATTCAGGCCGTTGAGGCAGCATTCAAAGCCTACGGTGAAGGCAGAGTTAACATGCCTCCAAAGGCATATCTTTATCTGCCAAAAGGGGATTTCAGAGCCATGTATGGGGAGATTAAAGGCTTTAATGGAGGGGGTATCTGCGGCCTGAAGTGGGTAAATGTACATCCAGAAAATCCAGATCGGGGCCTACCAACAGTGATGGCAAAAATTCTCCTGAATGATCCGGAAAATGCCCTCGAACTGGCGGACATGGACGGAACCTGCATTACAAATATGAGAACTGGTGCTGCTGGAGCGGTTGCAGCAAAATATCTATCGAGAATTGATTCCAGAATTGCCGGATTCATAGGCGCCGGTCAGCAGGCAAGAACCCAGCTAGCCGGTCTTTTGAGGGTAAGAGCCATTAAAGAGGTAAAGGTCTATGACATAAATAAAGGAAGAGCGGTTGCCTTCTGTAATGAGATGTCAGAGATTCATGACATAGACATCAATCCAGTAGATACTGTAACCGAGGCAGTAAAAAATTCAGACATAGTAACTACTGTAACGCCATCGAGAAAACCCATAGTAAATTTACGGAACATCTCGAGAGGGACCCACCTAAACGCCATTGGAGCTGATGCAAAGGGGAAAGAGGAGCTGGACCCATTAATCTTGAAAAATTCCAAGATCGTAATTGATGACTGGGAGCAGGCCTCACACAGTGGAGAGGTAAACGTCCCACTCGAAAAGGGCATAATCTCAAAGGATGACATCTATGCTACCCTCGGGGAAATAGTCACGGGAAAGAAAGGTCGCACTAACGATGAAGAAATAACCGTCTTTGATTCAACTGGTCTTATTATACAGGATCTGGCATTGGCATATCTTGCATATAAACTATGCAAAGATGAAAACATGGGTGAGGAGAAGTTGTTTTTGAGCCGCAGATAATTCTTTAATCATAAAAATAAATAACTAACCTCGGGGCCGTAGGGTAGCTTGGCATCCTTCCAGCCCGGGGCGCTGGTAACCCGAGTTCGAATCTCGGCGGCCCCATAACCCTTTAGAAAAGGGTTATCATCCCAAAAAGGAATTTCCTTCGGAAATTCAACAAACTAGATTGTTAAGTGTCGTCGAGCGACAGCGAAGACAAGCAAATCACTTCGTGATTTGATGTCTCGAAACTGCTCCGCAGTTTCGCAGATGGCACAAAGCGTGCACCGATTTTGCGGTGCTTTGAATCTCGGCGGCCCCATAACCCTTTAGAAACCAAATTTATCGTTGAACTTCATATAATTAATGTAATCGCCTCCGTGGCTCAGCCTGGTAGAGCGGCAGACTTGTAATCTGCATGTCGAGGGTTCAAATCCCTCCGGAGGCTAACCCTTTTTCTGACCAGAATAGGATATTCGCCCATATGGGCATTTATATACTCTGAATTCTATATAGTACTGATGGTTAAACGCGGAAGACCCAGATGCCTGCGGATGGTAGAGGGCGTACCTGCTGCGGACTATTTCAAGCCAAGGGGTATTCCTTTGATGGACCTTGAGGTAGTTCATATAAATGTAGAGGAGTTAGAGGCTATTAGACTGGTAGATTTCAAGGGGTTGGATCAGGAGAAAGCGGCTACTGAAATGAAAATTTCTCGAAGAACCCTGGCCAGGGAATTAAAATCGGGAAGAAAGAAGATTGCAGATGCGCTTCTTCACGGAAAGGCGATAGAGGTAAGAGTTGGTGATTCTATCAAATTAAAAGAGGTGAGTTAAATGGCAACAAGAAAATTTAAATGCTATGACTGCGGAAATGAATTTGAGGTGCCCTATGGCACGGGGGGCATGGGAAGACAGATGAAATGCCCCAAATGCGGGGGTAATAACATCCATAGGGTCGATTCGGGACCTATGGCCGGGAGAGGTAGAGGTCCGTCTGCCGAAGGCAGGGGAAGAGGCGGAACTGGAAGAGGGCCTAGGTGGGCTTAAGGATAAATTTGGAGGTATAAAATGAAAATTTGCATAGCAACAAATCAGGGGGGATTGGAAGATCAGGTCTCTCCGGTATTCGGAAGATGTCCTACCTTTACCTTTGTAGATGTGGAGGACAAGGAAATCAAGAATGTAGAGGTAATCCCAAACGAGTTCGCTGGAGCGATGGGTGGTGCCGGAATTCAAGCTGCACAATTGGTCGCGAATAAGGGAGCCAATGTAGCGATTGCGGGGAATTATGGACCGAACGCGTATCCGATTTTAAATCAGGCCGGGATAAATGTAGTTTCAGCTCAAGGGAATGTGAAGGATGTGGTAATGAAGCATGCAAGTGGCGAATTACCCGAAATCACCCAACCCACTGCCCCGAGATTTGGAGGAATGGGCATGGGCCGTGGCGGCGGCAGAGGTATGGGCCGTGGTGGTGGAATGGGTCGTGGCGGCGGTATGGGCCGAGGAGGAGGCAGAGGTATGTGGACTACGCCTGCTCAGGCCCCATCAACTGCAATGCCAACAATGACGAAGGAACAGGAACTGCAGATGCTGGAAATTCAAGCAAAGCAATTAGAAGAGCAACTAAAGGAGATGAAGAAGAGAATTGATGAGTTAAAAAAATGATGGGGGTGTAAAAATGCCAGGTTTTGATGGAACAGGGCCTCGAGGTTTAGGACCCCTCACTGGTAGGGGAAGGGGATTTTGCTTAACGGGAATCTCGCCAGTATCAGCCCAACCTGTATCAATATATCGTGGTCGAGGTTTTGGTAGAGGCCGTGGCGGTGGCAGAGGTATGGGCCGTGGAAGAGGCAGATGGTCCTACTAAGGAGGAATTGAAAATGTCGAACGGAAGAGGTCGAATGGGCGGTTTTGGTTTGGGACTTGGAGGAGAGTGTATCTGTCCCAAGTGTGGACAGAAAGTTGCTCATCAGAGAGGAACGCCGTGTTATCAGCAAAACTGTCCCAAATGCGGCAGTAAGATGACAAGGGCATAGAGGGGTATAGATGAAAAATAAACAACTAACTCTGGAGGAAAGGAAGGAATTAATTGAGAAAAGGATCAGGAAGATAAAGAATAAGATAATGGTCATGAGCGGGAAGGGTGGTGTAGGGAAAACTACTGTGGCTGTAAACCTTGCTTTTGCACTTCAGATGAAGGGACTTAATACTGGTTTATTGGATGCAGACATCCACGGGCCCAATGTCCCCAAGATGCTGGGAATAGAGAATTCCAAACTGGGTACCACACCTGAGGGGATACTTCCAGCTAAAATACCCATAGGGATGGGGAGGGCGCTTGAGGTAATGTCTCTGGCATTCTTTTTAGAAAAGGATTCGCCGGTGATATGGAGGGGTCCCTTAAAGATGGGGGCACTGCAACAATTTCTATCCGATGTTGTATGGGGAGATTTAGATTATTTGATTGCCGATCTTCCTCCAGGAACTGGTGATGAGCCATTAAGCATTGCACAATTAATTCCGGATATAACCGGATCGATCATCGTAACAACACCCCAGGATGTTGCCCTGATGGATTCCAGAAGGGCAGTGAATTTCTCGAAGAAGTTGAATATTCCAGTTATGGGGATAATTGAAAATATGTCAGGATTTAAATGCCCTCACTGCGGTAAAGAGATTAATCTGTTTAAGATGGGTGGTGGAGAAAGGGCAGCAAAAGAGCTTGAGGTCCCTTTCCTGGGTAGAATACCAATTGATCCCGTAATTGTGAAGGATAGCGATAATGGAAAGCCATTCATCCTGAAACATCATGATTCAGAGGTCGGGAAGGCGTTCAATGAGATTGTGGATAAAATATCCGGATGGAAAGAGGAATGATTATAGCGATCGCCAGCGGAAAGGGTGGTACGGGAAAGACTACTGTAGCTGTGAATCTGGCATTATCTCTAAAAAATGTTCAGCTTATCGACTGCGACGTTGAGGAGCCAAATTCCAATCTCTTCCTGAACCTTAAGCTTAAGAGGATGGAGGATGTTTCCATTCAAATTCCCATTATAGACGAAGAAAAATGTATCCACTGCGGGAAATGTTCAGAGCTTTGTCAATACAATGCACTTGCGGTTTTGCCTGATAAGGTGATGGTCTTCAAGGAACTCTGCCACGGCTGCGGACTCTGCCGGATGGCATGCCCTGAGGGGGCGATAACTGAGGGGGATAGAACCATTGGAATAATCGAAAAAGGCGAGGGCGAGATAGAATTTCTTCGGGGCGTGTTGAATATCGGGGAGGCTATGTCAACACCCCTGATCAAGAGGCTAAAGGATAAGATGAATAGAGAAAAAACTGTGATTCTGGATGTCCCCCCCGGTACCGCGTGTCCTGTAATTGAGGCAATCTCCGGAGTTGATTACTGTTTACTTGTTACAGAACCTACTCCATTTGGACTTTACGATCTGAAGCTCGCGGTAGAATTATGCAAGGGGTTGAATGTGAAATTCGGGGTCATCATAAATAGGGATGGGATAGGAAACCAAGACACGGAGAATTTCTGTAATGAACAAAAAATCCCTGTCTTGCTCAGAATTCCCTACGACAGGAAGATTGCAGAACTCTACTCAGAGGGGATCCCATTCATCAAGGAAATGCCCGATTGGGGGGAAAGATTCAGAGATGTTTTTGAGAGGATACAAAGGGAAAGATGAATCTAGAACTAAAACCGATAGGAATAATACATTCGCCTTATAAAAGCAGGAAAGGAATACCAATTCAGCCATCTTTCTCGGAGGAGATTGGAGAAATCGAGGTCTTCAGGGAATATGAGCCCGGTTTGGAGGATATGGAGGGATTTTCACACATAATAATCCTGTATCTATTTCATGAATCTAAGGGATATAACCTCCATGTAAAACCATATCTTGATGAGAATTTAAGGGGTTTGTTCGCAACCAGGGCCCCTGCAAGGCCGAACCCCATCGGACTTTCCATTGTAAAGCTTATGGGGAGAAAGGGTAATATTCTGAAGGTTGGGGGAATCGATGTAGTAGATAAAACCCCCTTATTAGATATCAAGCCTTATGTCCCCGAATTCGATCACAGGGAAAATGTAAAGATTGGATGGTTGGAGGGAAAGATAAGAAAATGAAGCAACTCTTAGTTATCAGTGGTAAAGGCGGTACCGGGAAAACAACCTTGGTTGCGGGTTTCGCATCACTGGCAGAAAATGCAGTAATAGCAGATTGTGACGTTGACGCCCCTGATCTGCATATAATCCTACAACCTGAAATTCAAAAAGAGATTCCATTCTATGCCCTCAAGGTTCCGGTGAAAGATGAATCCAAATGCATAGAATGTGGAAAGTGCATAGAGGCCTGTAGATTCAATGCGATTGATGAGAATTTCAACATAATTGACTTCAAGTGCGAGGGCTGTGGAGCCTGCGCCTTTATATGTCCTGAGGATGCTATAGAGATGATTGACAGGGAGGCAGGGAAAATCTATATATCAAGAACGAGATTCGGACCCTTCGTTCACGCTCAGCTGAAAATTGGGGAAGAAGCCTCGGGTAAGCTCGTTATCGAGGTAAAGAGGAAAGCTAGGGAACTTGCAGAGAAAGAGAATAAGGAATTAATTCTCATCGATGGCTCTCCGGGAATCGGATGCCCTGTAATCGCATCACTCTCTGGAGTGGATCTCGCATTGATAGTTACCGAGCCAACTGTTTCGGGAATCCACGATCTCAAGAGGATTCTTGGCGTAACAAGACACTTTGGAATAAAAACATCGGTATGTATTAATAAATTCGACATTAACGAAGAGAAGACGAATGAGATTGAAAATTTCTGCAATGAAAACGGAATTTATCTACTCGGAAAAATTCCCTACGATTCAAGCGTTACAAAGGCAATGATCGAATTGAAGACGGTAATAGAATTTTCATCCTCTCAGACAAGTGAGGAAGTTAAAAAGATCTGGTCAAAAATAATTAAGAGGGTATAAAATGAAAGTGTGTATTCCAACAATGGGGAATAAGGGTTTAGATGAACAAATTGGAGAGCATTTTGGACGCGTGCCAGCCTTTACTATAGTGGATACGGAAACAAATGAGGTTGAGGTAATCCCGAATACGAGCCACCATATGGGCGGCAGTGGATACCCTCCAGAGTTAATGCAGAAAAAAGGTGTGGATATAATGCTCTGCTCTAATCTGGGGCATAGGGCAATAGGTATGTTCGAGGAATTTGGGATAGAGGTCTATATAGGGGCATATGGAACGGTAAAGGATACAATCCGGATGTGGGAGAACAATATGCTTCAGATGGCCACAGATAAGAACGCATGTAAACAGCACACATACAGAAGGAAAGAACACTAATCTCGTGATAAAAATGACCGACGAACTAGATGAAATACGTAAGAGAAAACTTGAGGAATTAAAAGGAAAATTAAGTTACCCAAATGAACCGATTGAGGTAACAGGTGCGAATTTTGCAGAAATTTTACAGAAGTATCCTTTGATGGCAGTTGATTGCTGGGCCGAATGGTGTATGCCGTGCAGGTTCATAGAGCCAGTAATCGAGGAATTGGCTAGAGAATATAATGGAAAAGTGGTATTTGGGAAATTGAACATAGACGGGAACAGGGAAATTGCCATGAAATTAGGGATTCAATCGATTCCAACCTTGTTAATATTCAAAAACGGAGAATTGGTGGACCGGATTATAGGTGCAATCCCCAAAGGACAGATTGAGGATAGGTTGAAGAGAATAGTATAAAATGCAAGACCCTGTTAATTTCAAAGAGATAGATGGATCAAGAAAACTGTTAGGGCTTGGAGAGACCGCAACCCTGAGAGAGGTTAAAAGATCATACAGGGACTTAGTAAAGAGATATCATCCAGATAAATGCAAGGAGAAAGATAAAAAGAGATGTGAAAGGCGAATGAAGGAAATAAATAAGGCCTACAAACTCATAATGGAATATTGCGAGAGCTACAGATATTCCTTTACCGAGAAGGAGGTGGGGGATTTTTACTTGAAATATATGAAGGGTTTTCAGGAGGATTGGATGTGGGGTCCCGGAAAAGAAAAAGATAAGAAAGAGGAAGGGGGTAAAAAAGTTGATCATCGCGGAATTTAGCATCAACTGTCACGCCCAGTTGACACATCAAGATTGCGAAGCAATCTTGTGGCTTTAAAACCGCAAAGCGGTTTTAAAATGCGGGTGCCACAGGCGATTGCTATGCAATCGAGTGTGTCAGACCAAAGGTCTGCCACATCTTCGCCCCCTACGGGGACTCGATGACACTTAAATTTCATTGAAATTAATTCCTCCCATAATCAAGTTAATATCACAGTTAAATATGGAGGATGTGGCTGAGGCAAATCCTCAGACACGTGTCTGAACCCAGAGGGTTCAGCCACATTTTGGATGATAGCCTTTTGGGAGGATAACTCAGCTATCATTCAAGCTTAACGAAAAGGCTATAAAGATGATCATCGCGGAATTTAGCATAATCCCCTTAGGAACAAAGAGTACCTCTGTTTCCGAGTATGTAAAATCTGCACTGGATGAGTTAGAAAAAGATAAAGGAATTAAAATCAAATTAGAAGCGATGGGAACCATAATAGAGGCAGAAAATCTACAGGATTTATTCAATGCCGTGGAGAAAGCGCATGAAGCTGTATTTAGGTTGGGAGTTAAACGGGTTGTCACTGAGATAAAGATAGATGATAGAAGGGACAAGAAGGCATCAATAGAGAAAAAGATTAGGGCATTGAGATGAGGATATTGTTTTTTTTCAAATTCAAATGAAAATAGAAAAGTTGACTGATTTTCTGAACAGGGAAAATAAAATTGCGATTGTCGGCGTTTCAAATAATCCCGAAAAATGGGGTTGTAGGATATACAAAAGTTTAAAATCCGCCGGATTTGATGTTTATGCCGTAAATCCAAAATATACCGAAATTGAGGGTGATAGATGCTATCCCGACTTGAGATCTATATCAAAATCAGAAAAAGTGGATGTGGTGATAACTGTTGTCCCGCCGCGGGTGACCGAGCAGATAGTCGGGCAGTGTAAGAATCTTGGGATCAGGAAAATATGGATGCAGCCCGGTTCAGAATCAGAAGAATCCATAAGCCTGTGCAAGAAGAAGGGGATTGATGTGATCTATAATGTTTGTTTTGTGGTTGATGGGCTGAAACAAAAATTTGATGAATAGCAAATCCAAGATGTCCAAGGTTTGTAAATGGTACGAGTTCTGTCCAATAAAGAGATTCTGCGAAGAGGGTAAACTGGAATGGAGATGGGTGGAAGAGTATTGTAAAGGCGATTACAAGAATTGTGTTAGGTACAAAATGGAGGAAAAAGGACTACCACATCCAGATAATATGCTTCCCAATGGCAGGATCAGGGAATCTTTAAAATGAATTTCAACAAACTCGCAGACAGATATGATTCATGGTACAGAACGGAATTCGGCAGATATGCGGACAGGTTAGAGAAGAGATTGATTCTGAAATTTGCGGAACCAAAAAAAGGTGAAAGGGTGCTGGATGTTGGCTGTGGAACGGGAACTTATGGATTGGAATTCAGTAAAATGGGTTTGGAGGTAACATGCTTGGATATGTCGAAGAGAATGCTGGATATTGCAAAGAAAAAGTCAAGGGACATGAATATGATTTTGGGAAATGCCCAAGAAATTCCATTTAAGGATAACACATTCGACCTCATCGTTGGAGTAACTCTAATAGAATTTCTTGATGAACCGGAAAAGGCAATTCAGGAGATGAGACGGGTATTAAAGCAGAACGGGAGAATTGTTCTCGGGGTTCTGAATAAGTTTAGCTTATTTGCTCTATATGAAAGGATAGGGGGAAATGAAACCTACGCCGATGCAAAATTCTATTCTATCTTTGAATTAAAGAAATTTGGTGTGAAAAGATGGGATTCGACCCTATGTGGGGTCAAGGCGATGCCAAGATTTTTACTAAATTTTCTCGGAGGATCCGACAGAATTTTATCAAGGATCTTTAAGCCATTTGGCGCGTTTCTCGTTGTGGAGATGGAAAGATGATTTCCACTATCGGTGTGAAGGATAGAACAACAGGAAAATTTATCGGTCTTTTTCCCTTTTCAACAATTCGAGATGGGCAGAAGGAATTTTTGGATGACGTTCGAAGGGTTGTTGAATCCAAGGGAATTCTTTTCGCACATGCTCCGACGGGTATTGGTAAAACCGTGGCGGCGTTAGTTCCCGCACTCGGATATGCCCTGGAGAACGATAAGGTGGTTTTCTTTCTAACACCGAAGCAGTCTCAGCACAAGATTGCGGTTGATACGCTTAGATTAATAAAGAGGGTCCGGGGGGTGGATTTCACGGTGGTTGATATCATATCCAAACAGGCTATGTGCCCCAGGGATATTTCGAGGGAGTATTACGCGATTTTTAATGAACTCTGCAAGTTCGAGCAAAAGACGAGAAGATGTAAGTACTTTAGAAAATATGACCGTGCAGTAACGGACAGAATTGTAAGGGAGATAATGCACGTAGAGGAACTGAAGGATCTGTGCACCGTTAGCGGTGTCTGTCCGCACAGGGCCGCCCTGGATGCTGCCAGACATGCGAACGTAGTCATCTGCGACTATAATTACCTGTTCTCCAACATCTCAGAAACTGTGTTGGACTCCCTTAAACTCGGCTTGGAGGACATAATCCTCGTGGTGGATGAGGCGCATAATCTTCCAGACAGGATTAGAAACCATCTGAGCGATGAGCTGACACTGAACAGTTTAAAGGAAGCCGCGAAGGAGATGCAATCGATAGATGTGCCCCTTTACCGTCACCTGAAGGGTGTGGAAAAATTTTTTAGTGAATTTATGAGAGACAGAGATAAAGAGCAGAATGTTGAGAGACAAGCAATAGTAGACGGCGTAAACAAGGTATTGCGGGAAACGCTCGGGGAACCCGTGACCTATGGTGAATTCATAGAAGAACTCAAGGAGATCGGTGTTGCACTGAGGGATGAAAAAGAAAAGGGAGGATCGGCGATATTGAGGGTGGCGGAATTCCTTGATGCCTGGACGACAGATCTTGCCTGTTCGCGGACATTCAACAATGAACCGACACAGAGGTTGTCCTTCAGGTTATTGGATCCCTCGGTACTCAGCAGAGATATAATCTCGAAAGTGCATGCGGCTGTAATGATGAGCGGTACACTGTATCCGACAGAGATGTATGCGGATACTCTGGGAGCAAAGAAGGAGAAAACCCTGCTGAGGGAGTATAAATCCCCCTTTCCAAGGGAAAACCGGTTGATAATAGTAACAAAGGGTCTGACGACCAGATACGCTGAGAGAAATGAAAATATGTACAAAAATATCGCAGAGAAGATATCGAAAATTTCGGATGTGGTGGACGGAAATCTCGCGGTATTTTTCCCGTCATATGCTCTCCTGGAGGATATTGCAAACTATATCTCACAAGAGAAGACGCTGATTGAGCGGAGGCATATGGATAAGAGGCAGAAGAACAGGTTGTATAATCGACTGAGGAGTGGGGGTGGAATTCTGCTGGGGGTTCAGGCGGGATCGCTCTCCGAGGGCATGGACTATGAAGACAATATATTGAAGGCTGTAATCATTGCAGGGTTACCGTTAAGCCCGCCAACACTCGAAGTTAAAAACCTACAACGATACTATGTCGATAAATTCGGTGAGGATAAAGGGAAACTCTATAGCTATATATATCCCGCAATCGGTAAGGTGTTGCAGGCCGGGGGCAGGGGGATCAGAAGTGAGACAGATGTTGGAGTAATAATCCTGATGGACTATCGATTTACATATCCAATTTACAGAAAGTGTCTCCCGCCAGATTACAGCTTTAAGATAACAGATGAACCAGAGGAATTATGTAGGAAATTCTTTAAGGAAACCACTCTGGTTCCGAGGGAGGATGTACGGGATGAACAGAGGTACAGATACGTAGAAACTGAACGGATAAAATTAGAAGATACAAGAAAATTGTCTTTATCCCTGCAGATACTGGAACTGATCGAGGATATAGATGGTAAATTGGGGAAGAATAAAATCGCGGGGATATTGCGGGGTTCGAAATCTAAATACATATTCTGGAGTCATCATGATGAGCACGAATGCTACGGCATTCTCGGTGATTTTACAGATAGAGAGGTGATATCAATTATTGATGAACTACTGGAACGGGAATATATCACATATGGAGGTGATCCGGTCTATCCAACAATAAGTCTGACAGAAAAGGGAAATGTCGCCATCACGGAGATGGAGGATATCGAACTGGAAACCCTGTTCAGGTTAAAACAACAGAAAGAAAAGACTCATAAAGGGATCCAGCGGGATACATTAGATGAGACACTCGCACTCTTCAGGGAGGGGCATACACCAGAGGAAATAGCGAAAATTCGTGGATTAAAGACCACTACGATAATAAATCATCTGGTCAGGTTGATGAAGGAAGATAGAATCGAATTGGATATAAATGATTTCATGAAGCCCGATGTTCAGGAGCAGATAAAGAACGCAGTAATTACTATAGGCAGTAAAAGATTGCGAGAGATAAAGGATTTATTACCTTCCAACATATCCTACGACGAAATAAGATTTGTCTGTGCTTCTCTGCTTGGAAAGCAAAAAGAAACTTCAGATATTATAGAAGAACACGAAAAAACCGAGGAAATATCCGTGCCATTGCAAATATTGAAACTGATCGAGGATATAGACGGTAAATTGGGGAAGAATAAAATCGCGGGGATATTGACGGGATCAAGGGCGGAGTACATCCACAAAAACCAATACGACGAACATAGGTACTACAACAGCCTGAGTAATCTCACAAAGAAAAGGGCAACAGAAATCATCGATGAACTGCTGAAGCAGGGATATCTAATAACGGGCGGCGATAGATTCTATCCAGTGATACATCTAACGGAAAAGGGGCATGCTGCCATTACTGAAGGAAATGAGATTGAGATTAATGCTTCTTCAGTCGAGCAACTCTGACGTAGAAATACGGGTTCACCACGCAGATGTAGGTGTACATATAAGGGCAGACACCTACGGTTTCCGCCCTTATCAACCCCACCTTCCCTTGAATACATCTAAATTTATTCAAAAGTTTTCAGTCGAGCAACTCTGACATAGAAATATGGATTTACCACGCAGATGTATGTGTACATCAGGGATTGGATAATTTTTATAAGCAGGAAAAGGGCGATCGCCAGAAAAGTGATTCCAGCACCCAGTTTCTCTGCTCCAGATATATTTCCAAGGGCGAAGGCTGCAATTATAACAAGGAGGATGAATACATTTAGAAAAATAACCTCACTCCTGTGACGGAAACCCAGTCGATAGCTTTTCCTGAAGCTTTCTAAGATGCCTGTCTTTTCTATCACACCTACAGGTATCA
>Ga0209636_10005296_pt1 | contig 13183 bp, 12 predicted proteins | sample DeeMarSWOR152_54_FD_187464 | JGI IMG/M metagenome (GOLD analysis project Ga0209636, IMG submission 187464) | Marine sediment microbial communities from White Oak River estuary, North Carolina - WOR-1-52-54 (SPAdes) (version 2) | ecosystem: Environmental > Aquatic > Marine > Intertidal zone >...
AAGGATTTATTTGGCTCATTCATTCGGCGTAAAGGTGAAGCTTGGGGAGATTGAGATTACCTTTCCAATGCCTCCTTAATATACCGGAGGACCTCCTTCCTCACCATTCTCTTGTACATCTCAAATTCCTCCGGGTTGTTCACCTCTAAATAGAATTCGATATCACCTTCATCTGAATCCTTTTTTATCAATTTCTTTTCTTGGCATAACCACATGGCGCAGCGTTCAATGGCACGAGCCTTGATCCTGAAACTCAGATTATATCCATCTCCCTCCAGGAACCATTCCAATCCCAGCCTCTCGATGAAGGTGCTGACCCCGTTCTTTACGCGCTCCCTCGCCTTGAGGTCGACGACGTTGTTCTTGGCCACCGTGGATGATCTCATGATTTCATTATCTGTTCGGTACTCCCATCTCTCGATTGGAGAGCGGACACGAGAGGCGGGACAATAAGCAGGGTCTCCTGTGGTTATTTCAACTCCCCATAGGTATCAAAGACCACGGGCTTGCGGGTTTGAAACTTAAAAATCTTAAATAGATTAGTGATTCCCGCTCGTGTCGAGTTGAGGCGGTTAAAGTAGAGTTGGGCCAGTTTTTTCATTACTTCAAACCCTATGAGGGGATCTCGCCGCATGATTTCCTGCAACTTCCCTGAGTCTATAGCGAATACCCTTGTATTCTTTTTGCACCTAGCTGTCACATTGGAGATACGAGAAGTCATGAGGGATGCCGTGCCGAACACACTGCCCGTATCCTTCAACGTCTCGGCCATGAGGTCGATTTCCTCCTCGGCCTGAATCCTCAGGGTAACCCCCCCATCCACAAGGACATAGAGGGTGTTTGCCTTTTGTCCCTGTTTGAAGATTTCCTCACCTGCATTGAAGCTCTTCCCTTCACCTACTTGGATAATGGGCTTCAGTTGATTATGAGAAAGGGATTCAAAAAGGTTCGCCTTCTTTAGCAAGTCTGTTGATGCCATATCCATTCCCTCCTTTGAGCTATTAACTCCCATTCTAAAGGATGTTACGATAGCCTGTGTTAAACCTGTGCAGAAGGAAGCTCTGTGGCCGGGTGGAGATATTGCCGTTATCATGGTTGGCGAGGCGAAACAGATGCGGATTGGGCGTTCGGATCCAAAGGCACGTCGTGTGAATGAAGGGATTCATGAGGCCATGTGCAGCAGTGCAACAGGGGAAACGCTCGAACAAACGGTTTTACGAGCGAAGGGTACATTTTTCAGTGAAGTCGTCATGCGGGAGCCTCGACCTCTCTCAGGAGTTCCCTGAGGAACCTCAAACTCACCTCATGGGCTTTTTGAGCCTCCTTCAGTTGGAGGTTCTCCACAGGGAGTTTCCTCCGTTTCTTTTCCAGCCGATAAATCTCACCCGTTAGGAATTCAACCGTATCGACCATCAACTCTCCCATGGATTGAGCGGACTTTCTCGCATTGTCGTAAGTCTCTTTATCGACATACCCCTTGTTTCCCAGGTAGAAGCGGTCGAAGATGCCCCGTATCCTCTCCAGCTCTTGCTTTTTGAACGCCTTTTTCCCTGAAGTGAGCCAGTTCCTAGCCTTTTCTACCACTTTATCGGGACCCATGTAACCATTACCCCTGGTCGCTTTTTCGACTATTCCCGGAACAAGCGTTGCGCGACGATCTCCCGCTGGGCCTGATTACTCCATCCGAAGATTTGAGTTACCTTGGCGTCACGCATCATCCTTTCCACGGGATAATCCTTAATGTAGCCATATCCGCCCAGCACCTGGACTGCATCGGTGGTTACCTTCATTGCCACATCCGAGGCGAAGTACTTCGCCATTGCCGAATACATTTCCCAGTTCTCTCCCTTTTCGCAGGCCATGCCGGCGGTTTTATAGACCAAGTTGCGGGCAGCCTCGGTCTGGGTGGCCATGTCGGAGATCATAAATCGGAGACCCTGGAACCTGGAGATGGTTTTCCCGAATTGCGTTCGGTCCAGGGCATACTGAGCTGCATAATCGACGGCCCCTTGCGCGATTCCGACTGCCTGGGCGCCGATGGCAGGCCGGATCAAGTTGAGGACCTCGGTAGCAAGTGTCCATCCCTTCCCCTGGGTTCCCAGAAGGTTTTCCTTGGGGATCTCACAATCGCCGAGCATGAGGTTTGCGGTGGGAGTCCCGCACATACCCAGTTTTTGGTCAATCTCCTCGTAGCTGAGCCCAGGTATTTCTTTTTCCACGAGAAAGGCCGAAATTCCCTCGGTTCCCTTTCCGGGGTCCGAGGTGGCAAAGACCGTGTAGAAATCAGCAACCCCCCCGTGGGGAATGAAGAACTTCTTCCCAGTGAGGGCATAGGTATCGCCCTTATCCTCAACGGCGGTCTTTATGGAGTTCGCATCGTGGCCGTAACCCTGTTCGGTAAGGGCGAAAGCGGCCAGGATGTTTTTCTCGGCGATATCGGTGAAATATTTTTCCCTTTGCTCTTTGCTTCCCTCAAGGAGGAGGGGCAATGTACCCATGGCCTGGATGAGGACGATCCAGGAACAGGTGCCGGAGACCTTGGCGATCTCTTCGACAACAAAACAGAGGGAGGGAATATCCCCTTCCATGCCGCCGTACTTCTCGGGCAACATGATGGCAAGGAGGCCCTGAGCCCCCATGGCCCCGACGATATCCCGGGGGAATTCACCCGCTTGGTCTATTTTTTCCGCCTCCGGTGCGAGGACCTTCTCCGCCAATTTCTTGGTCGCATCCCTCAGCATCTCCCTCTCTTGATCGATTCCTCCCATAATATGTTCTCCCCTCTACGAAGATGGCAAAGGTAATTTTATTCTATACTACAATCATGGGAAATTTGCAAAGGGTTCTTTAGGCGGGGTCAAGGGGCACAATGAGAAATGAGATTTCTCTTTCGGGAAGCCCCACCATGAGGGCGGGGAACTTCACACGTGTCTACCGCGGTGTTTACGAATGAAATGCTTGGTTTCTCCTCTCGAATTCAGGAAACTTACCCAAAGACGATCTTGACAGAGAATGGTCTATACGATATCTGAAATCCCGTATAGGGAATGTACTCAAATTATCAACGTGCCTATCCCCATGTGATGAAGGAGGTTTGGGATGGAGATCGTACTCGGAGCGCTGTGGAAGGATTTGCTTTTGGCCGCCGTGCTGGGGGCAGTCGGTGGTTTGGGACTAGGTCTCTTGCAGGAAAAGGGTCTCGAAATGCCTCACTGGTATACGGAAACAGGGGTTCATTTCGCCGACCTTGGATTTATCTCCGACCTTCTCATCGGCGCCCTGGCAGCAGTCATTGTCTATGCGCTCAACCCACCGAGTGGGATGTTGCAACTGATCTCATCTGCAATTACTGCCGGCATTGGCGGCAGCGCGATCCTGAAGGGCTACATCAAGGGGACAGCACTTAGGCAGCAGGCCAACCGGGCAGAGATGTACCGGACAGTTGCCACTGCAGCGGCTAGGGGCGAAGACGTGAAGGCTCGCATGGACGAGTTGGAAAAGGTCGACAAAATCATGGTACAGCGTTGGGGGGCCAGGTAAAACCAAGACTTTGGTGGAAGCAAGAGAGACTGTCTAAGAAAAGGAATTCCCTATTCTTCTTCATTCAAGTAGTCACCAATCAATCCCCTGCTGTGTTCATCCTCGTGGCAGTAAATGCAGAGATTTTCCCAGTTGGAGCCATCGGGGGGATTATTCCTGGAATTTCCGTCTTTATGGTGTACTGTCAAAAGATGCCTGTCTTTGTAATCAAATTCCCTCGCACATTTGGCGCAGATAAGTCCGTGAACCTCCAGGGAGCGTTCTCTGTAGCTGCTGGCTCGGGAGCCGGTTTGTCTTAATTCCCTCACCACATCATCTACAGATTTTTTCCTATCTTGCTTTACAACTGTTGGCTTTCTGTAGACGCGGAAACGTCTGTTACTCATTGTCACACTTTAGGGTCAGGTCTTGCAATATTACATTCAATATAAGCCTATCCATTAATATGTGATATTGCAAGACCTGACCCCTATGCCCTATGCTCTATTGTGGCACGTACCTTGCAGGAAGAGATACATGGCGATGGAGACGGCAAAGAAGATGGAATGATAATAGAAAATGCGGAGAAGCAGTGAATGGTAGAGGACAAATCCTGGCGTTGACCTCTAGCAAAGGTGGGGTTGGAAAGACGCATCTCGCCGTCAGCCTGTCGGCCGCGCTGGCGAAGAGATACGCCCGCGTTCTTCTGATCGATGCGGATCTTGGCAACGGAATCATTGCAGATCGGATCGGCTTCTCTCCAAGGCACAAGCTCTCCCACTTCTTCGTGAAGGAGAAGGGTTTGACGGATCTGATCGAAGAAACTCCCTTCGGTTTTTTCCTGATCAGCGGGGAACAGGGAAATCTCGCCCTGGCGAATCTTAACTATCTGCAGGAGATGAAGTTTCTGAGGAGTTTCTTCGAGGTCAGCAGTAGCTTCGATTTCGTCGTGCTCGATTTGGCCTCAGGTATGAAACGTCAGGCAATTGATTTTGCCCTGTTGGCGGAAAGGACTATTATTGTGACATCCCCCCATGATCTGGTGAGTGCCTATGGATCGATGCGAGGCTGTTTCTCACGATTTATGCATCTCGAAGCCACACTGTTTAAGAGAATAGAGGATTACACAGTCCGGCAGGTTTTCAAACCTCATATCCTGCTGAACCACGTTAACAATCTCTACCAAGGAGAGACGGCCTTTGAGGCGCTTGAGAATGCCGTGAAGAGCAGGCTCGGTAGTACAGGTGGAAATTTCAATATCAGAATGGTTCACTTAGGGTCCGTTTTTCACGACCCTGAGCTTTTCAGAAAGGCCGAGGAACAACGGTGCCCAGCCTCTGAGGTCTCGGCCTATACAAGGGTTGCCTTCTGCGTCGACTCGATGGCCACCGTCATCTGTAGCCGATCTCCATTCAGGGGTTTCTATAGAGAGGAGGGCCGCTTGCGTTATATACTTGAGATGCTCATGGAACAACAGCAGAGGCTAAGAAAAGGATTGACCCCGAAGGTAACACGAGTCCCTTCGATGCGAATTCCCTTCCATCATTGAATCTCATCCACGACCGATGAAAAATGTATCGTAGCTCTATTATATCCCTGTAAAGATAGAATTCACCTACGAACTTACGTATAGATGGTCCTTGGTGTTTTTCAGGCTCCTAAAACTTCCCCAAGGCTTTGCGGACCTGTTGCAATTCGGACTCCGTATCCCGGACGAGTTCTTCCAGGATTTCTGCAACCGGCATGATCTTCTCGACTAACCCAACTGACTGGCCTGCCATGAGAGAGCCGTACAAGACGTCACCTTCGAGTATTGCCCGACGAAGGGCACCCATCCAGAATTCCTCGACCCGTTCCTGAGCATCATTTCGTTGAATTGTACCCTCATCCAATTGCTTAACCAGCTTCAGCTGGAGTTGGGCAAAATCATCGTGTCCTTTATTGCGGAGGGCACGAACAGCGACAACGGGCAGTCGACTGTCAAATTGTGGTGTTGAGACAGCCTCACGTGCCTTAGCGTGCAACAATCTCTGTTTGAAATCCGGATGTGCGCAACTCTCCTCGGCAACCGCAAACCTCGTTCCCAGCTGGACGCCCGCAGCTCCCATGAGGAACAAGTGGGCACACATCTTTCCCGTAGCGATTCCGCCAGCTACGAAGACAGGGACTTCTGTAATCTCAAACAACAACTGCTGCAGGAGCACTATGAGGCCTACATGGCCGACATGACCACCAGCTTCCATTCCCTCGAGAATCAAGGCGTCTGCCCCAAAACCCACCATGCGACGGGCGATCGAAAGCTCTGAGGCAAAGCAGAGAACCTTCGTCCCGGATTCCTGCACGCGTTTGATTTCCCTTTCCCGGGGGAAGCTTCCTGCAAAAAACAAAAAAGGGAGCCGCAACCGCTCCACAACACGGAGTTGTTCCTGGTACGCCGGGGCAATAGTGATGAGATTCATCCCGAAAGGCTTGTCCGTCAGTCGGCGTGTTTCTTGGACCTGTTGCTGGAGGATTTCGGGCGGTGTATTGCCCCCGGCCAGGCAGGCGAACCCACCCGCGTTGCAGACGGTAGCGACAAGGTTAGGGTCACTTACCCACGTCATTGCACCGCAGATAAATGGGTATTTGACGCCCAAGAATTCACGTCCCCGCTTGAAGAAACGGTCAGAAAGCTGCGCCTTCATGGTTAGCTCCACAGTATGCCCCCATAATCGCCAATTTACAGGGTTGCGTTTGTTTTCTCTCTGTGAAATATTTTCATATTGATAGAAAAAAAATATCCTTAATTGATTCTCATTGTCAGCAGTTCATTCGGTTTTATGGCAGTTTCCACCAATTGTGTATCTGCAATTTCCTGGCATAAAATATGCTATCCATTGACTTAAACGCCCTATTCACCCAAATGGGGAGCACTGGAGATATGAGACACATAATACCATTTTGCTTTTTTTCCCTTCTTCTCGTCTCGAGTTCGGGATGTATGGTAACGAAGGTGGTAACAACTCCCGTTAAGTGGACGGTCAAAGGGGCGTACACGACGACAAAGATAGCCACAAAGGGAGCCGTTAAGGCCGGAAAAGGGGCTGTTAAAGCGGTAACGTATCCCTTTAGAGATGACGAATCCGAGTAATGAAATCGTAGGGAAAAAGCAGATTTCCCGTTTACTTCATGTCATGTTATCTCCTGGACAGTTTCGCAACATTCTCCTTCAGTCAATGCCGTCTGAATGCGTGTGAAGCTTATTTCCTCATTATAGGCCTCTGCTAAACCCTATCCTGCTCGCAATCAGGCGACCTCGAGAATAGCTCCGTCCTGCAGCAGTCTTTTCTTCAGTTGGTCCATTTTTACCTTCATCGGAGGGATACCTTGCTGAGAAGCCAGGGCAGCTGCCGTCCCCGCTGCCTGGCCGAGAGCCATGCAGCAGGCCATCAGCCGAACGCTGCCCAGGGCCTTCCCCGTGGTGGATACGCATCGGCCGGCTACGAGAAGATTTTCCGAGCCTTCAGGTATGAGACAGCGGAAAGGAATGGCGTAAGAACCCCCGCCCTTAATGAAGCTGAACTGAGTTTTTCCTCCCTCAGGGTCGTGAATATCGATAGGGTAAGCACCGCGTGCAATTCCATCCGGAAATTCATTCCGTTCAATCACCTCTTCTTCAGTGAGAGTGAACATACCACGAATCCGCCTTCCTTCCCTTATCCCTACGCGGCTGGAGCTACTCACCAGATAAGCATTTTCAAAACCAGGAATGCGCTCCCTTAACGCCCTAACCACATTCTCCACATTTCTTCTTTCATTTATTTCGGCACGATTAATGTCGTCCACATTTGTAGGGTCCACATCCGTCGTACGAGTGATGTTCAAACAGATTTCCTCCTTTCTCCATCTCACAGCCGTAAAAGTCAAAGGCGGCTTTTCCTCCCAGAGTTGTGCATGTCCAGCCATGAAGACCAAACCTTGGTCCCCATCCAATAGTTCCCCGCGTACAATTCGGATGTGCCAGTCTTCCAGTCCTTTGATGAACTCTCCGGACATTAGGTTATTTGCCATCTGCTCAAAGTCGACATTGCCCACACGCATCATGTTCGTCACATTCTGCATTTTTCCGCGGCCTCTCAGTTCTGTTGGAAACCCTGCCATCCAGGTGAGCATCGCATCCCCAGTTGCATCTATAAACACTTCGCCTCTTACCTCTTCACTCCCTTCCACGGTCATGAGCGCGATAGAGGATAGCTTTTTCCCTTCAACTTGGGTCCCTATCAACACTGATTGGAGCATTAACTTTGCTCCAGCCTCGAGGGCCATCTCTTGAGCAGCAAACTTCAGGCACTCAGGATCATACGGAGTCAAGGAGAAATCGTAGTTGTATTCACCGCTTTTTGTTCTCCAGGTCCCTCCACGGACATGGCCAACTGACCCGTTTAGAGCGACCATCCGGTCCACAAGCTCCTGTGGCACACCGCCCACTGCTTTAGTTCCATCGCAAGCGAAGAATCCCAAAAAGGGAACAACAAAAGTCGCTGTTCCGCCAAGATATCCATCACGTTCAACTAGGAGTGTGCGCGCTCCTAACCGAGCGGATGAGATAGCTGCTATCATTCCGGCCGTCCCCCCCCCACACACGATTACATCGTATCTCTCCATTTTGCCAAACCCCTTTCGTTCAAAAGTCTAGTAATATGCCCTAAAGTTAGTAGCGACTTCCCTCTCAGTTACCATAACCTAGTTGTCTGGGAAGTAAGAGTACGACATCTGGGAAAAAGGCTAACAGAAAGAGAACCACAACCAGTGGGATCAGATAAATCAGGGTGCCCCCAACCATTTTTTCAAAAGAAATGGACGCAACATCCGCCACAATGTAGAGAGAAGCGCCGACAGGTGGGGTGATAAGGCCAATCATTAAGGCAAACACTGTCACAAGACCGAGGTGAACAAGATCGATGTTCAGTGTTAAGGCGACGGAGACAAGGAGCGGAGTTACGATGACCAAATTGGCCATAGCAGTTTCCACTGTTCCTATTAAGAGGAGACCAATGCAGATCAAGGTTAGGATAACGTTCTTATCGCTGGTCAAACGAAACATAAACTCCGAGAGGATCTCGGGTATGCGTTCAACAGTGATAAGCCAAGCAAAACTTTTTGCCGTTGCCACGAGAAACATGACCACAGAGGTTGAACGAACAGTATTCTTTAAAGCCCTAATCGCCCTGTCCTTGGTTAGCATTCGATACATTAGACCCAGAAATGTCGTGTAAAGGACTGCGATAACCCCTGCCTCCGTTGGTGTTACCGCGCCGATGAGAATTCCACCGAGAATTATCACAGGGGCGAAAAGAGAAAAGGAGGCCTTGAGGAACGATTGCCAGATTTCACCCAATGACGGTCTTCTTCTCAGGGGGCATTTCTGAATACCGGTTAAGGCCATAATATAAACGGTGACCATCAGCGCCAGTCCCATAAGAACTCCCGGGATAATGCCGGCCATAAAGAGGTCTTCCACCGACACTTCGGCGATGGCTCCAAAGATTACAAGGTGGATGCTTGGAGGGATAATCGGGCCGATGGTAGATGAAACAGCGGTAATAGAGGCTGCAAAATTGATGTCGTATCCTTCCCTTCGCATGGCTTCGATCTCGACTCTTCCCAGACCGGCAGCGTCAGCGCTTGCGGAACCTGATATGCCAGCGAAAATCATGCTAGCCAAGATATTTACGTGGCCGAGGCCCCCACGAATGTGCCCTATGAGTGCCATGGCGAAGTTGAAGATGCGTTCGGTGATTCCCGACACGTTCATGATCTCGCCAGCGAGGATATAAAAGGGTACAGCCAAAAGGGTGAAGCTCTCGGCGCCTCCGATTAGGTTCTGGGCAACCATAGTCAGGGGGAGCCCTTTCACCCATAAGGTCAGTAAGGAAGAAATCAGGAGGGCAAATGGGATAGGACACTGAAAAATAAGAAGACCAAAAAAAGAAAACAAGAGCACCAACAAAGGCATTCTTCTATCCTTAATTAGGTCTGCCGATTCCCCTCTAATGCATCTACTATGTGAAGGATCGTGGTAAAAAACATTGAAATTGCGGCAATTGTCACCGGTAAGGAAAGAAAACCTCTCGGAATTCCCAAAGCCACAATTTCGTATTTCCACTGCAAGCTTACGAGACGAGTTGCCTGAAAAGCGGTCACAATTAATACACCCGCGATAGTGATGTATACAAAGACGAGGACCATTTTTCTTAACCGGTTGGGAAGGCGGTCCACTATGAACTCCATGGCGATGTGCCCTTTCTCTTTATAAATAGCGCTAGCCCCGAGGAATGTCATCCACACGAGCATCAACGTGGCCATGTTCATACCCGCGACCAGAGGACTCTTTAATACGTAACGTAGAAAGACACCAAACCCCACTACGACTACCATGAGAACAACTAATAAGCAGGAAAAAATCGTCTCAATTTTTCCTAGGTATTTAATAACCTGTTCGTACTTTCTAAGAATCGATGCCATGATTGGAAATGCAATCCAAAAAAAAAGCCCGGGGAACAAGCATACTCATACCCCGGGCACCCACTGGGCTATTTTCCCTGTGATTCTAAGATCTGCTCGAAGAGGCCCTTTTTCCACATCCCCTCTGCCTCAAACCGTGCAGCCAGTTCTGCGGCCTTTTGTGCAAACGGACCCGTGTCGATTTCAAGGAACTTAACCCCTTCCTTAATCATTTTCTTTTTGTCCACCTTAAACATTTCTTCAACCTGTTCAGTATAGTAACCTCCCCCTTCCTTTCCAGCTTCAACGAGTATCTTCCTATACGATTCGGGAAGTTGCTGATATTTCTTTTCACAGATAAGGATATCAAAGGGGGCTATCAAATGGTTCGTCATCATAATGAAAGGTGCGGCCTGATGAAACTTCATCCCATATACCGAGCCCAACGGGGAGTCCATGCCGTCAACCACACCCTTCTTCAGGGCAAGGAATGCCTCAGCCCAAGGGATAACCGTAGGTTTGGCTCCCAAATATTTCCACGTTTCGAAATATGTCTTGATGCTGGGCATCCTCACCTTAAGCCCTTTCAGATCGCCCAAATTCCGGACGGGTTTCTTCGCCAGAAGCACCTTTGGCAAACGGTACCAATTATCCGAAAGGACTCGTACCCCATGCTCCTTGATCATCCGCTCCTTCATCTCTTCGTAAAGTGTCCTTTTTTGGAATTCTTTGACTGCCTTCAGGTCCTTAAATAGGAATGGCATGGCTAGGATACCGAAGTCCTTTACCAACCCTGAATTCCAGTCCATGACACTAGCGAACATCTCAATTGAACCCATCACGATATTTTCGACCAAGGACGGTTGATCCTTTCCCAACTGGCCTGCAGGGTACACATTGATAGCAAAATTCCCGTTACTTCTTTCCTTGACCAGCTTAGCGAAGTAATTTAGGCCTTTGGTTTCTGGGGTGTTCACCGCGTGCATGCCGGCCAGTTTCCATGTTACCTTCTCGGCGCCAAAGCCCGTGCCGATAAAGCAGAGGACGAAAGTGAAGATGAAGACGATCGACAAGCTCTTCTTTAACATGATCGTACCTCCTTTCTCCGAGTTCGTACTTGACGATTACATTCCATGAGATTCCTCAATTCGTATCAATATCACCCCCTTTTTTTCAGATTGTAATCTCCAAGAGCAATTGACTGATTTTCCTGGAGGCCCTAAGGGTGAGGCTATCAGTATTGACAGAGCCTTTTTGACCGTCTTCAAGCAAAAATCCCTTGTTCTTTTTTTAAGAAAGTAGTTCGACTATTCCGAAATATCATGGGAGTCCAGAACTGTCAAGAAGAAAGTGTGACCGGAGTTTCCTGGCTTTTTTGGGGAAGGTGGTTGTGAACGGGCAACATTCAGACATCTCGGGATTCGGAAAAGAAGCTCTGAGCGCGAATTGATATTTTTTCGGCAAACACTACCAGGAAATCGGAGCGGCTGCGAACCCAGTGCTGGGTTGAGGGTGGCGTAAACGATGGAATGGTCGAAAAAATATGTTTGAGCAGCGAGGAGCGCCTTTTCCAGAGATCTCTGGTCACTTCGGGAGCGTCGGATGGAAGAAATGACCGCGTTCACCGTTGAAAAGCATATTTCCATGTTAAATCAATAGGATACAAAAAATCTGGGTGGAATGGTCAGAAAACTCCGGGAAAGGGTGATTACGGTAATGAGAATATATTATATTATTGGAACTGAGAACCATAAATGGTGGAAACGGACCAAAGAGGAACGGAAAACACATAGCAGCAAAAGGGCTGAATACGGCGTTGACTTATGGGCCTGGCAGAGAGGTGGATAGAGGTCTCGGAGCGACCGTTGTCCCTTTAGAGTTCAGACCTTTGACACTGGAAAACCATTATTCTATACTCAGGGAAAGCGGGTTTCTATCGGTAAAGGGGGAAAAGTTCCCTCGAGATGATCCGAATCATGAACAGTACATATAGACGTTGCTGGCTTGAGGCGAACCGTTATTGAGGGGTAACCCATGAAGCTGTGTCAGAACTGCGGCCAATTATTGGGGGAAGAGGTCACCACCTGTCCGTCGTGCGGAAGTGAAGTCCGTGAGGGCAGGAAATATATCGATGATTACCGGATAGAGGAGGTTTTACATGAGGGACACGCGAGCATTCTCTGCAAGGCGGTCAAAGTGGGCGAGGAGAAGCCGGTCATGATTCGCCTCTTCACCCAACAATCGGGTGTTGATGAGGAGGTAGCAGCACGGCTCAGACGGGAACTGGAGGAACTCAAAAAGCTGCCCCCTGAGGGGTTCGTCAGTCATCAAAAGATCAAACGCTCCTCCGATGGATTGTGGTACCGGGTGAGCGAATGGGTCGACGCTGAAAGTTGGGGTGACCTCGTTAGCTCTGGACGTCTCAACGACTACCGTGTTGTTTTTGACCTCTTTTCCAAAATCGCCCTAACCCTTGAGGTCCTCAACCAGAAGGGACACTCCATCCCCCATCTCATCCTCAACGATATCATGGTGTTCGAAGATGACAGGGGAGCCTTAGGCGCCAAAATCGACTACAAGCTCTCCCGATTCCTGGACCCCAGACTGGACAGACCGGGTCCTATGTTGAGAGAACTGCTGGACTGTCACCCTGACATCATCAACCATCGGCCGCTGGATTTCAGGAGCGACATCTGGTCCCTGGGGAAGATATTCATCCAGATCCTTACCGGCGATTTCGGGGTCTTCGACTTTCGGGCGAGAATCGATGATTTGCCGCTCCCTCATCAAGCCGCATTGCTATTCAAAACGATGCTGGCCGACGACCCTGATCTGCGGCCGAGTTCAATGAAGGAGATAGCCGAGGTCCTTTCCCGGGTAACGGACGAGGAGATTGAAGAGGCCAGGAGGCAACAGCTTGAACGGGCATCGGCCTCGGCAAGGGCCATCATGCGGCTCAAGATGAGCCTGAGGTTATTAGCGGTCCTGGTAGTGCTCGCTTTCGTGATTGTGGGTGTGGTGTGGTATCATTTAGGGCTTAGGAAAAAGGAAAGCCCGGCCATCCTCGAGGAGTACGCCAATCGATACGCTCCCTCGCTTGCCTTTGTCTTGGCGGAGTATTGGCTTCAGGATGGAGAAACCGTCGTTTATCGCAATCGGACCGAGGGAACAGCGTTTCTGG
>Ga0209636_10005298_pt1 | contig 13180 bp, 14 predicted proteins | sample DeeMarSWOR152_54_FD_187464 | JGI IMG/M metagenome (GOLD analysis project Ga0209636, IMG submission 187464) | Marine sediment microbial communities from White Oak River estuary, North Carolina - WOR-1-52-54 (SPAdes) (version 2) | ecosystem: Environmental > Aquatic > Marine > Intertidal zone >...
CGTACTCATTGACCTGTATGCCTCGTTACCTATAGTTGCCGCTAAATTTGCTGCTGCAACTCCATCTGATGCTTTCGCATCTGTTCCAACCACAATCTTTACCAGCGGATTGTAGTTGCTGTCGTAGAAGAAACCCATATCGGCTCCTCCTATGTCCTGGGCGCTAATTGGCGCGACAAATGCTGCTCCTATCATCGCAGCACCTGCGGCAATAGCACCTACCTTCTTCACGTTCATAGTTTTCATTTCTTATTGTTTTTAAAAGGAACTGTATGTTCATATATAAATAGTACAAGCCGAACGCAACCCGAACCTTAATTATTAAACGTTCTAAATGCCTTATTTTTGCGATTAAACGTTCTAAATGCCTTTATAAGGTCTAAAAAGCATTTATTTTCCTTTTTAGGGCTTTAAACCCCCATAATCATCCTTGATATGTCCCTGATCCCCGGGGACAGACCAAGAATCAAAACGGCTAATTTTATGAATCTTCTGGTCATGGGGTCGTCTTTGACATACATGTCTATCAAATAGATAACCGGGATAACAACCAGCAATTTCAAAGGAAACATTATAAATCCCGTGTGGAAGTGATCGATCAGGAAGCGAGGGAGCACGTGTTTCTCGGCATATCCAAAAAATTCTATTCCAATAGAAGTCGCTGAGGCATCAAAAAGATGCGCAAACACGATCAGGTGGTTATACTCATGGACTGCCAGACGCCTTACCCTCCCCCTTAGCTCATGCTCCTTATGGTCCTTTAGAAAAGAAAGGATCACACAGTACGCGGCAAACAGCAAAAAAATACTCCCAAAAAACGCAAATAAGAAGTAAAGCAAAGCATCCGGGCTTGTAAAATTTAAAAGGATTAAACCCACATTATAGGCAGACAGTGCCGAACCGATTATCAGCATAGGTACGGCGTAATTAATGCGCCTGACCTCCCGTAAAAATAAACTGAACAATAATGCCCCCAGGGTTATAAAGAACATCGTGACATATATCCCCGGCGCCACCAGCCAGTAAATTTCCGGATAAAAGTTTGCGTCAACCATTGCCCTCGATGTAGCCCCGTAAATAATAAACGGCACCAGTGCTAAGATGAAATTTCTGTCGATCTCGATCTCGAGTTTTCGCAGCATTTTTATAACCCCGAATATCGCTAACCCGAGAATTACCCCGTATGTTATGGTATTTACCGGGTTATAGCCCGGTTGAATGAAATACTTGTCGATGAAACCGTAAATAATATCCAGCATTTTTAATTTTTTAATTTTTAAGTTTAAATAGAAACCACATCAACTACCGCAACTTCTTCAATCCCTGTAAACCCCCATCCTTCTTTTTTATACTCTGCGCTGCATGGCAGGGCTCCGGGATAGAGGGAGCATGTCGGGTCTATCACGATCCAGTTTCCGTATTCATCGGAAAACCATGCTACTTTGAGCGGGGCATTGTAGTAGTCATTCAGTGAGTTAGCGATCTTGCGGGTTGTTTCATTGTCTCCGGCATAAAACGAAGCAAACATATGCTCCTTGATCATGTAGATTCTTGATTTTCCCCCGATGGATTCTATCAGGGTTGAGATCAGTATCGCGTGGTCGTCACAATCTCCTTTTCCCCTATCTATTGTTTCCTGGGGTGCTGCCCAGTAATCCTCATCCTCTGGATCCTCGGCATATTCAATATTGTCCCGTACCCAATCATATAATGCGGAGAGTTGATAAACATTATAATCTCCCATGTATTTCTCAATAATCGCGTCCCTGACCATCCTAACCTTCATGTTTTCTTTATTGATCAATTTGTTGACCCTCCAGAAATATTGGGGCGGGTTGTAGGTGTAAGTTGGGTTATCATCGCCTTTTGCGTACTCTTTTATCTCCATAACATGGGGCTTAAAGCATTCTTCACCGCGATCATACCATCTGCCGTCTAAAGACTCGGAAAGCACTTTAATACATATTTTATAGCTATGGTTTCCCTGTGATTCGGGGCAGCTAAAGGCAGATATGCCCAATATTTTCTCTTCACCGGGAGCTAAATATGTTCCCGTAGAGGTCCATTCACTCTTGTTCGTTCCCTCTATCTCAACCATAATGCCGTAAATAAAAATTTTACTTGAGCCCTGGTTTTTCATAATAAGTCTTGAAAATCCCGTATTACCTGCATAAAGGGATGAGAGTTCGGATTTAATGCTTATGTTCATGCCCGCGGGGTATAAGGCAGATGCTTGTGGTTTCTTTTCATAACCTATTTTATATGGTGGTATTTTCGGGGCAACTAACATGTCCCGGGTCATTTCCGGGATTTTAATCTCATCAACGCTTTTTTGTGAAACAAAGCAAATGCCTCCCTGCACAAATACAGAGCGGGGGCTCATATTCCATTCCCATTCAAATTCATATCTATTTTCATACCTGCCTTTAAGCTTAACCACATATTCGCCCAGGTTTTCTGGAATTTTTGATTTTAAAACAGAGATTTTCCCGTCTGATGTGTATCCAAGAAACCCATCGTTTAAATAAACCCCTCCGTTTAAATGCTCACCGCTATCATTTACCATAAATTCAATAATTATCTCGTTATTCTCAACCTCGTGATCAGGGATGAGCTCTAAGTATGCGGCAGCTATCAACACTGCAAATACAACCGCGGATATAATTTTTATTATTTTCATTCCTATCTTTATTAATAATGAATTTAGAAGAGAAAAGGTCAAGATTACTTGATTATTACAGGAGAACGGGGATTGTTAAGAGCAGGGTGGTTGAGAAAGCATTTCTTAAGGTTCCGAGAGAGAAGTTTGTTCTTCCGGAATACAGGGATTTAGCATACTCTGATGAGCCCCTGCCCATCCTGGCATCCCAGACGATCTCTGCCCCACACATGTGTTTGATTATGATTGAGGTTGATGTTCTGGATCTGGCGGCGGGCGATAAAGTGCTTGAGGTTGGAGCAGGCTCCGGATACCATGCGGCTCTGCTTTATGAAATGGTCCGGAATAAGGTTTTCACGATAGAACGCATCCCTGAGCTGGTGGAATTTGCAAAGAAAAATCTGAAGAATGCCGGCTACACAGATAAGGTTGAAGTGATCCCGGGGGATGGAACAAGAGGTTATGAGTCAGAAGCACCGTACGATAAGATCATGGTAACCGCTGCAGCCTCAAAAATCCCGGAACCTCTGATCGAGCAGTTAAAGCCGGGCGGAAGAATGGCGATTCCTGTAGGGGGGCATGTGTTTTCCCAGAGGCTTGTATTGGTTAAGAAATCAAAAACAGGGGAAGTTTCGCAAAAAAATTTAATGGGCGTGGCATTTGTGCCTTTGATCGGGGACTGATTTAAACAAAATGAAAATCTTTTCGTTTTCAAAAATTTGATGCGGGATCTTAATCAATTTTTCGAATAACAATCAAAAATAAAGCATGTGCTTATTCCCGATATTCACATTCTTCAAATACCTCCTCGCCTCCCCATAACATTCCCCTGCTTGTTTTTTCGGGGTTACCGGCAGATCTTTCATATAAAAATCAGGGTGAAACACCAGCAGGGAGTATGGAATTTCTTCGTTTAAGTTCGCTATAAACCGTGCGATCTCTCCCACCTCCTCTTTGTCAATGTATCCCGGAACAAGAAGCGTTGTGGCTGTAAGCAAAGGCGGGTTTGAGGATTCGTAAAACCCTTTTGCGATCATCTTAAAATTCTCATAAACCCTTTTATTTGAAACTCCGCAGAGGGCAAAATTTAAATTTTCATTAAACGCCTTTAGATCAAATTTCACTGTACCGCCGCTTTCAAGCGATAACCGCGCCGCTTTCTTCACCAGCTCTGGATTGCCCGAGCCGTTCCATTCCCAGCATATCCTTATCTTCCTTTTCTTCAGCACTTTTTCCGATGCTTTGATCGCGAACGGCAGCTGCGGCTCCGGAGACCCCCCGAAGTAGCAGATACACGATACTTCAGGATTCAACGCCCTCTGCAAGAATCCATCGATTGATGTCCCTGGTACGGATAAATTTTTATGCGAGCAGTTCTGGCAGAACAAGCAGTTGAAAGAGCAGCCGTAAAAGAAGACCGCGAGATTTTGCCTCCCGTGCTCCCCGGAACATGGGCAAAACCAGGCCGCGCAGCAATTTGTTGGGAGCGGGTCAAGATAGGCATGCATTATCGCATTCTCCCCGTTAACCAAAGAAACCAATTTCCCGCATTCATTCCATCTGAGCCCGCAGTAGCCTTTCCGCCCAACCCCCATTCTGCATTCATTTGCACATAAACCGCAGTATACGCCGTCCGGGTCATCCGGGGGCGCAGAAGGTAAAGAAAACTTCTCTCTCACCCTTTTATGGGCATCCCTGGTGTGTTCTAAAGAATCGCCCCCTCTAACGCAGTCAACACACAACCCAATCACCTCCGGGATATAATTTTCTTTTCCGCAAATTTTACAGATCATACGTTCTTCTTTTTTAAACCCTAATTTTTATTTTAAACTTTTTAATAATAAGAAAAATGGTGTTGATTGGAGACCCTGCAGTAGATATACTGATCGTTGCAGCTGCGTTGGCGATGATGAGTGCATTGGTTACTAAAGTAACTTTAGGGGAGAAAGGAAGAAAATCGAGGGAGAAGATGAAGGAAATGCAAAAGCAGTTAAAGGCAGCGCAGAAATCAAAAAATATGAAGAAGATGCAGAAAATCCAGAAGGAGATGATGGCGGCAATGATGGAAAATTTACAGCATTCGTTTAAGCCCATGCTCGTAACGATAATCCCGTTCATCCTTATTTTCGGCTGGCTTTACAGCACTTACGGGGTGGGAGAAACCGACTATTTGTTCATCCATGTTGTCGGGAAGGGGGGGGAGCATCTGTTCACCTGGAATGATGTCCCTGGAGACGGCAGCGGGCAATTTGAGCAGTTTCTGGCAGGGGAACTGGAGATAAACTGGTTGGAAAACGCACAGATCAACAAAAGTAAGGACAATAGAACCATAACCGTTACTAACGGGGAGAATTCACTTACCGCAGAACTTAAAAAAGAAAAAAATAGGGTTGCTATAAGCCCCAAGGACGGGAAGACCCGCGAATATGTCCTGATGGAGGAGGACGGCAAAATGAACGTGTACGTGGAAAGAAGTGTCATAGAGATACTGGGTGTCGGGCTTACATGGTTCTGGTGGTATCTTATATGCGTTTTCGCGATCTCGATTCCAATAAATAAATTATTGAAAAATTACTAAAATGGTTGCGCCAAGATATAGATCAAGGAGTAAGAAAAGGAAGCATAAAACAACCCCCGGGGGTAGGCAGGTAACGCATTACGACCGCAAAAAGCCGGGCAGGAATCACTGCGGCAGATGCGGCAAAGCACTTTGTGGAACTCCAAGCGGCATTCCTTCAAAAATCAGGGGTATGACCCGCAGCCAGAGGGCTCCCAAGCGGCCATACGGCGGCGTTTTATGCACAAGGTGTGTGGAAACACTGGAAAGGTATGTGACAAAATTTGAGATAAAGTTTAACTACCCAGGGTTTAACGATATGGAACTCGGAAGAGACCTCACGATTGAAAAATTTCTGCCGAAGGGCTGGTACGAGGGGATGAGTAAATCTTCCTGAATCAATCGATCTTGTTTAATGTTTTTATTTTAATTTTTTAATTAATAACAACCAACAATTAAAAATGAAACCAAAAGTAGATGAAGGAACCTGTAATGGGTGTGGGTCGTGTGTATCTGTATGCCCGGCAGACCCCTGCGTGTTTGAGCTAGTTGATAACAAGGCAAAGGTGAAGAACCCCGATGCATGTCTCGAGTGCGAGGTATGCGTTGACGGCTGCCCCGAGGCAGCTATAACTATGGTGGAGTAGGAAAGGTGAACTGGATTTCTTTGGATACATGCTCCCCGGCAGATCACGACAACCTTCTTTTTTTATTTTTAAGCATGGATTAAAGGTTAAATGTTTGATTCAAAAAAATTTATAGGGGACGCGGTAAGGAATATTAAAGAGCAGATTGGCGGTAAAAAGTCAATAATTGCATTGTCTGGAGGGGTTGATTCTTCCACCTGTGCCGTGCTTACCCACAAAGCAGCTGGTTCGAATTTAGTATCCGTCTTCGTGGATACCGGCTTAATGAGAAAGAACGAGCCGGAGAATATCAAGGAAATATTCGATAAATTTCATTTGAATTTCAAATTAATCAACGCAGAAAAAGAATTCCGGGATGCATTAAAGGGCGTTGATGATCCGGAAGAGAAGAGGAAGATCATAGGGCATAAATTCATAGAAGTATTTGAAAAAGTTGCGGAAGAGGAGGGCGCTGAAATCCTGGTCCAGGGAACTATAGCCCCGGACTGGATAGAAAGTGAAGGAAAGATAAAGTCGCACCATAATGTTACCCTTCCGCACGGCATGGTATTGGAACTATGCGAGCCCCTCAGAGACCTGTACAAGGATGAGGTCAGGATGGTCGCAAGAGAACTGGACCTGCCCCGCGAAATCAGCGAAAGAATGCCTTTCCCGGGCCCTGCACTGGCTGTAAGGGTTGTCGGACTCATAACCAACGAAAAGATTAATGTGGTGAGAGAAGCGGACGCCATAGTTAGGGAGGAGGTTAAGAATGCAGGACTCACGCCGTGGCAGGCATTTGCCGTGCTTTTAGAGGGGAAATCAACAGGCATAAAAGGCGATTCCCGGGATTACGGGTATATGGTGTGCATCAGGGTGGTTGAATCACTGGATGCGATGACAGCGAATGCCGTGGAGGTTGATTGGAAGGTGCTCGGCAGGATCGCTGACCGTATAACCCGCGAAATCCCGGAGGTCACGAGAGTTCTGTACGACCTGACCAATAAGCCCCCGGCAACGATTGAGTTTGAATAGAAATTTATTGTTTGAAACTGAGATGAAATTATGAAGCAATATATACACAAAATTAAGAATCGCCGGTGTCGATGCATACGCAGATAGATTCAATGGGTGCGCATGACCACTTTTTCCCATTGATAACAGCATTCGACCTCATGGTCCGGGCTCGGCATCTATAATATCCGCCAAATGCTATAAAGGGCGGATCCCTTACGACGCAGCAACTTTCGCTATGCTACGACCGGATAGGTTGTTCGCACTTCGCACAAGCAAATGCTCAATTCTCGCGGCTGAACTTTCACCAGCTACCCCCATTATTTTACCTGCTGCACACCATGACGGGACTTTCAACCGCAAGCACTTGCAGGCTTATCCGGGCACACCCCTTGCGGGAAATTTTGCTATCGCAAAACTTCGTATATCTGCCCCTCCGTTATTTAATATTTAAAATTTTATGTAACTGCGGAAGTAATCTGACCTTTAATTTATCCTCCCTGACCCATTCAATTAAATCTTTAATTTCAATCCCCCCAACAGGCTGGAATATAACTTGGGAGTTGATCGGGTTTCTTTCCAGCACATTTTTCGCATGCTTGTAATCCTCCTTGTCCTTAACGACAAATTTCAGTTGATCATTTGCCGACAGGTGATTTAGATTTTCCTTTAGCATCCTGCTGTCCATTTTAGAACCGGGCAGTTTCCAGTCCATGCTTATATGAACCCTGACATCCCTTATTATCTTATTTATCTCCAGTGAGCCGTTGGTCTCCACTATGATCTCGTAACCCCCCTCTATCAACCTCTTTATCAACTCATCAACCTCCCCTGCCTGCTCGAGAGGCTCGCCCCCGGTAATGCAAACCCAGTCGCAGCCATACCCATCTACTTTCTTTAATATATCCCCCTCACTAATTTCAACCCCCTTATATCTACCTCTCGCATCAGGGGTGTCGCACCAGCTGCACGATAAATTACATCCCGCCAGCCGGACAAAAACCATCGGAATTCCAACCCATACACCTTCACCCTGTATCGAATAGAATATCTCGTTTACCAGCATTGTTACTTGATTTTGGGCAGTGGCAGTAGTCCATCTTCTGTCAGCCGTTTAGCGATCCTGGAAAAGATCAGTCGGCTGCTGAGCATTCATCTGAGCCGCAAAGCGTTGCACTCCCACAGCGATGTTCGTTTCACACCACTGCTTATATATTCAAAACCCAAAGGGTTTTGTATGTGTCTGACATGAAATGTCAGCCACAATTTCAACCGAAGTATCATCATAATAAGCAGTTTCTCGTCTCTGCGACATCGCTCGGTGCTTTCGCACCGGCTTACGCGTGGTTTGTGAGTGGATGGAACTTCCTCCGGGTTGCCCCAGGAAACTCAAAAGCCACTACCCATTAATTATTTACGTTTTTTTAAATAAATATTAAAAAAAGCGGCTGTCGATTTTTCGTGCCAGTTTAATTTATGATGCTTCCATATCCAAGAGCGTGTTTAATCAGAAATCCCCATCATACCATTTATATAAAACTAAATTAATTACATCTAATAGACAACAAAAAAGCGATATAGAAATATGGACGCGATAACCTTCTTCATTTACGCATTTGTATCAATATTTGTTATTGTAAATCCGGTCGGCGGGCTGATCACTTTCATCGCGTTAACATCCGGGATGAGCGCAGCAGAAAGAAAAGAGACGGCAAAACGTTCGGTTATGGTGGCATGTGCTCTGGCAATCGTTTTTGCTATATCCGGGGAGTTGATATTGGAATTTTTTGGCGTGACGGTGGACAGTTTAAGAGTAGCGGGCGGAATATTACTTTTCTTGATCGCGTTAGATATGCTGCATGCAAGAGTATCGCGCGAAAGCGTAACAACCGAGGAGATAAAAGATGCTACAGAAAGGGAGGATGTTTCTGTATTTCCAATCGCTATGCCCCTGTTAACCGGCCCGGGTGCGATTACAACAGTAATAGTGGTAATAAGAACAGGCGAAACCATGGACTTGAAAATAATAACGATATTGGCGATATTATTAACCTTCGCTGTATCCTACATCGTCTTCAGATTTGCGGATAAAATCAATAAAGTATTGGGTTTCACAGGGTCTTTGGTTGTAACTCGTGTTATGGGATTGTTGTTGGGGGCTATTGCGGTCACTTTCATCTCGGTTGGCGTAGTAAATTTATATAATTCTATGATTTAGTGCGGGAGTTGCCGCAACCAGAACAGCATCAAAGCCTCACCCTGTCAACCAGATAGTATATCACATCACACTCCTCATCAACTATCGCAAATATAATGTCCTTGTGCACCCCCTTTGCCAATCTAACAGCCCTCGATAATTCGGGGAACGAGCACGTGTGTTCTTCCGGGATAACATGCACAAGGTAGCGAGAATGCCCCGTGCTCAAGGTACTGCCTCTTTCATAAACCCTGAAATCTGTTCCGAACTTCAATCCTGTTCTGACCAATAAACCCCTGCTGCGCAGATCCTTATAGACAATATACTTTGCATAAAAATTCTCCTCCGCCTTACTTCCAAGTTTCAATAAATCATCGAAATCGAGTTCTTTTTCACCATCGCTGACCCCTATATTCTTTGTTTCGACTAAAAACAAAGCTTCAATTAACGATAAATCCTGTCTTGCGCCCGCGTCCTCACCGAAACCCTTCTGCCTTAAAAGAGACTTTGTATCGCTGTCCCCCACTATGACCTTTGTTCCAGACAAGATTCCTGTGCCTTTAGTGTTTTCCATCTTGATTATTGATTATTACTTGGTTTAAATTAAAAACCCCGAGAAATATCAGGAAATCATCCGGTTATTTTTTTAAAAACCTTATCGGCTTCTCGTCCATCCTTTTTATTATCCTGTTTTGCTTTACAAGCCGGTTCAGTGCATTTCTTATCCCGTATTCCGGGAAATCAACAAATTTTTTTATCTCCGAGACAGTTCTTGGTTTCTCCACCATATCAAGAATTGCCCTCTCCAGGCAAATATTTAGAATTTTCTTTCTTATAGGGATCGCCCCCAATCTTGATTCCAGAATTTCAATGTTGTCCAAAAAGACAAATCCAAGAAAAGCATCCGACAATTTCTCTTGATCAATATATTCCTTGAGAACAACATCCCAATCAACTTTCTTTTTTGAAAGTATTCTCTCGCAATCCACGATATCTCCCTCCCTGGACGAGAGGGCTTTGAAAAGGAGTATATCAGCTGCTGAGACCCGCATTATTTTTAGATTGCCAATCTCTTTATATGCAATTGATCTTTTTTTCATCTCATCTGAAAGGAAAATTCCGCACACCTTTTTTGTAAATAAATCAATTCTTGGTGAATTCCCCCTATCCATTATCGTGCTTGCTTGCAGTTGCTTATACCCCTGGGACACATCCCCAACCCCCTTAAATCCAATGCTTTCCAGTACATTTTTCACTAAATCAAAATCCTCTTTGCTATCCAAAACCAAATCTATGTCCTTTGTTGTTCCTTTTATCCCATCCAATATTAATGCTCCCCCGCCGATCAGGTAAATCGTTGTTTCTTTTTTTATTCTCTGAGCTATTTCATCAAGAACTTCAAGCCATGTTTCTTTTGGATACTTTGGTAGACAATATGCGCCATACATCCTGCTTTTCTCCGTGAACTCATTTTCGGGCAGAAATAAATCACTCCTTTTGACCTCTGCACCTTCAAGATAGTTCTGGACGTCCAGCCATATATCCTGGACATTCAATCTCCGTGATTCACTCCTTATCTTATTTATGTCCATAACATCCCTGTTTTTTAGATAGAAGATCACGCTTATAGCAAGCATGTGCTTATCCTCGGCACATAGTAGGGAGTGAACGAAAATTTCTTCTAAAGTAAGGTCACTTTTCGGCAGGTAGTAGTAATTGTATAACGGTATATATTTCACGCCAAATTGGCTGAAACATGAAAATGCTGTGGAAGCGCCCGGAAGTTTCTCATCCATAGGGGCTTTGATCAATTTTTCACTCCCTTCAGACCAGACTATGACATACTTTGTCTGGATTTCGATCTGTTTTTTTAAGAGTGTCAGGAACTCCAACAGATTTTTATTTTTTTCATTTATCCTATACTTTTTATTCTTTTTTGCGACCAGAGGAGAAAGTTCTCTGAGGTTATGGTAGGTGGATGAAAAAGATATATTCAATCCCCTTGAAATCTCATTCACAGTTCTTTCTTTTAGAAGATAAACCAACATATCTATTCCCCTGCTTTTTAAATACTCTAATGGAAAATTTTCTATGATCAATATTGCCGCTGCAGCAGTTAATGGGTTTTTCTGAAGGATAATGAAATTGCCTTCTCTCCTGATAAAGGATAACCTTTCAAGTTCCTTGAGAGAATGATAAACACTAACCCTGCTTTTTTTACTTTTTTCCACCAATTCTCTAAAATCAATCTTTTCTTGATTAATGATAATCTTCAATAAATCCCAGTCAATTTTCATTTTATTATTATTTTAGTTAACAAAAATATATAAATGTTAACAAAAATTGTAATTAATTTGTTTTTCACAAAACTCAGGGTTTGTTGAGGTTGCTTTTTATTTTAATTTATAAATTTCACCTATTTGCAGCGGCACAACCTTGATATTCGATCTGGCTTCCACATTTTTCTTAAATTCTTGCGGATCCGCCTTTTTCATATGCATTGGAATGACAACCGCGGGTTTAATTGTTATTGCGGCTTTAACAGCTTCCTGGGCATCCATTGTAAAAGTTCCGCCGATAGGAAGCAACGCTGCATCCATATCTCCCGGTTCTTTCATTTCCGGTATAAAGTCCGTATCCCCGGCATGATAAATGGTTTTACCCTCCAGGGTTATCAGGTAGCCGACTCCATATCCCTTATGATGGACTTTTCTGGTAGAACTTACCTCCATGGTATTATAAGCGTCCACAGCCTTTATTCTTATATCCCCGGAAGTTATTTCTTCCCATGGTGCAATAACTTTTATGTCTTTGCCTAACTCTTTGATGCATTGCCTGGGAGCTGCCACTAAAGTATCTGCACCCTTTAGTCTGTTTACCGTGACCCTCTTGCAATGGTCCTTATGGTGGTGGGTTAACAGGATCAAATCAGCTTTTTCCGGGTTCTTTTCCGGCAAACCATCGATTGGATCCGGCCACCTTGAAAATTCAATCTTTTTTGGATAATTCGTGAAGTATGTCCCCAGGTAGGCTGTATCTATGTATATTGTTTTGTCTGCTGTTTTTATTTGAAGCCATGAGGGTGGAAACCATTTTATGGATGCGGACATTTTTCCTTGTTTTATTATGGGCAGACCATTTATATTTCTTCAATCCTTTTCAACAGTCTTTTGATTCTGGCTGATTGTGATGCCGTCAATATATCCTGCCGCTTATACAATACATCCGTGTATTCCTTCCTGTTTTTTGGATTAACCGCAACAAAAATACTTTCTGAATGCTGGGGTACCTCTTTCGGGCGGCAGGTCTTTAAATGGTTGATTAAAAACGGGAATATTTTCCGGTTGTATTCATCATTTACGGATGCGACTATTGCCAGTGTCTTTATTCCGTTGTCAACGGTAATCACGGAACCTTTCTCGATTGCCTTAACTATGTCATCCCTGTTATCGAATATCTCCTCGGGCTTTCTATCTGCGATAGTCGACAAAGCAAGCATGCTGCCCCAGACAAGCCGATTGTTTTTACTGCGAAGCAGTTTCAAAAAATCAGAGACGTAATCTTCAATTAACCAAGGTTTTACGGTGCCGGTCCAATAAAGAACGCTTATGCAATCCCCCTGGATTTTTTTATCTTTATTGTACAGGTTTTCCGCTAATTCTTTTACCGCCTCAATATTGTTTTCTTCAGCAAGTTCTCTTGCCAATTCCCTGTTCGGCGTATCATCCCTTCTATTTTGCATGCACGCTAATTTTTCCAATACCTGCATTTTACTCGTTTTGTTTCTAAAAGGCTTGATGTATAACGGAATCGGCATATACAAACAATCCATCCCGATAAACGTATTTTATCGACTTTAGTTTGCTCATCCACTTTATTTATTATTGGAGCCATAATAATTTTAGATGGAAGAGCAAAAAAAGAAAATTCCCATATGATAAATTATATTATATATGGACTCTCAAATGTCAGTTTACTGGTGATATTTGCACAATATTGATTTTTACTGCTTCTGAAGAATTTAATTGTCTCTGGTAATTTAAGTGCAGGAAAATTGTCAATTCTATAAGTTCTCTTTTTAATTGTCCATATAATATTTTCTAAATCTTGATGTGTTATACTGTGTG
>Ga0209636_10005299_pt1 | contig 13180 bp, 4 predicted proteins | sample DeeMarSWOR152_54_FD_187464 | JGI IMG/M metagenome (GOLD analysis project Ga0209636, IMG submission 187464) | Marine sediment microbial communities from White Oak River estuary, North Carolina - WOR-1-52-54 (SPAdes) (version 2) | ecosystem: Environmental > Aquatic > Marine > Intertidal zone >...
CCCTCTGTTTGACATTACAGCACTCATGGGGTTCTCTTTATTGATGGTTTTTTTAGGCGCGTATTTTTTTGAAAAAACAGAAGTATAATGAGATATTTATTTCCGCATAAAACATGCACACTGGACTGCGTGTATTATGAATGCGGAAAAACAACCAATCAAACTCAAATGCACGGAAAACCGAACCAAAAGTTAATGCGCCCACCGGGATTTGAACCCGGGTCTTTGGCTCTCTCCCAACTTTTTAAAGTTGACAAGGGTGCATTGCTATCTTCGCTTCGCTTGACGACACCCAACCGAGGTGGGTTGCTTCGCAACCCGCCCTTCGTCAACCTTAGTAAGGTTGTCGTCAACCTTAGTAAGGTTGTTGGAAGGCCAAAGTCCTAAACCAGACTAGACTATGGACGCTTATTGTTTTTATATTATTATTTTAATTTTATAAAAATAAATATGGATCCTAAACAACAGGAACTGCAGAGACTATTGGTTCAGATAGAAAATTTAAACCGGGAAAGGGAGGGCATTGAGGGGCAGATAAATGTTATTGATTTGGGCATATCCGAGGCAGAAAATACAATCAACACACTGAATGCTTTGAAAGAAACCAGGGTTGGCGAGGAAATACTGGCTCCTCTTGGCTCGAACACATTTATCAAGGCAAAGATTTCAGACAATGAAAAATCGCTTGTGGGGGTTGGAGCAGACACCTTCATAGAAAAGAATACATCCGATGCAATCGAAGCCTTACGGGCAAGGATTGAAGAATTACTCGCCAAATCATCGGAATTTAAGAAAGCATCCCATGATCTGGGAAATAAAATAATGGAGTTGAATAAGAGAGCAGAGGGCATGGTATCGTAAATTTGCTTGTTTTTTTATTGTAATCACAAACCGTATGTTTTCTAGTGTCTAAACAATTTAATTTTTAGATATTTATATATAAGTATACCTAAGTATACTTATGGACCGAATAAAATTATCTGAAAAAGAGGTGGAATACCTCACAGAGTTCACCAAAAAAGGTAAACATAGTTCGAGGGAGTTAACCAGGGCACATGTTCTGCTCTTAACCCATAAAGGGAAGACGGAAGATACAATAAAGGAGGTGTTGGGCATTTGCAGGGCGACTATTTCCAATATCAAGAAAAGATACCGTGAAGAAGGTCTCGAATCTGCCTTAAAGGACAAACCAAGGACTGGGCAGCCAAAGAAATATAAGGATCGTCATGAAGCCGAAGTCATAGCTTTTGCGTGCACGAAACCGCCGCCAGGTAGGAAGAAGTGGTCTCTTGTGTTGCTCACCGAAGAACTCAAAAAGACAGAAGGTCTTGAGACAATAAATCGTGAGAGCGTTCGCCTTATCTTAAAAAAAGCAAAACTAAACCTTGGTTAAAGCGAATGTGGTGTATCAACGAGATCGATGCTGAATATAGGAGATGCATGTACGATGTTCTTGACCTCTATGAAAAGCCGTATGATCCTAAAAGGCCTCAGGTGTGCCTTGACGAAAAACCGAAACAGCTAATTGGCGAAAAGAGAAACCCAATTCCGATGAAACCAGGAAGTTGCGAAAAAACAGATTATGAGTATGTCAGAAATGGGACGGCGAACATCTTTGTAGCAGTTGACTTCAAGGCAGGAAAACGTATAACACAAGTCACGAATCAAAGAACTATGAAGGATTTTGCGATGTTCGTGAAAAAGGTTGTTGATGAAGGATTCCCGGATGCAGAAGTCATAGAGTTGATTTGTGATAATCTCAACACCCACAAACCGAAATCATTTTACGAAAAGTTTAATAAACAGGAGGCTGAGAGAATCTTGAATAAGATTGAATTCCATCACACGCCGAAACATGCGAGCTGGTTGAATGCGGCAGAGATCGAGATCAATGTGATGGACACAGAGTGCATAGGGAGACGGATAGGTGATAAGGAGACACTCTCTTCGGAAGTGGAAGCATGGACCAAGAGAAGGAATGATCAGAAAAAGAAAATCAACTGGAAGTTTACAAGGGAGAAAGCAGATAAGAAGTTGTCAAAATATTATGTCTGAAAATTAAGTTGTTGAGACACTAGGGTCATAACCCTAAAAGTTATTTTCCTATAAACTATATGGTTTTTTCTGTTTAAATACTTTGTTCCGAGTGCTATTGAGCGTAGCGAAATAGCACCTGATGATCAACCTTTCTGAAGGTTGTTTTTTATTCTTTTATATATTCAATTCTAATAGTAATCAAGCGATAAAAATTGAAGTATATAGGGGTTATTCTTTTAATCATATTTGGAGTGCAAAGCGTATCAGGGAGTAGTGTTTGCATAGACATGGTGGTTTTTGATCCAAAAACGCCGTCAATCGGAAAAGAGTTTGACATACATGTCATGGTACGAAATTACGGCGGTGATGCCGAGGTTGATGACGTTACCCTGACCATTAACGGGGAGGTGGTAAAAAACCATGGCTCATTCCCCATCAATTCGTATGAAACAAAGGCTGTCGACTTTACCAATATAGTGCTGGAGGATTGTGGCTTGCACGCAGTGATGGTAGATTTGAGCGTCAAGGACAATATATGCGAGAGGGTGACCAGCAGGCTGGAGGGCGTTAATCTTATCGGAGGCGATTATATTGTGAGTCATGATCTGAGACCGGCTGCCGGGGAGGACCTAAAAATCGTTGTTACCGATGATCTGAACGGGACATTTAAAGACGCGGTACTTAAAATAAGAAAAAAAGGCAGTGAAGATGCGTTAAAAACCTCGTCGATAAAGGAGGGTGAAGAAGTAACATTCCGGCCAGAGGATCAGGGCACATACATTGTAGAGGTTAAGGGCCCGGAACATTGTTCAGTAAACCATTCCATAGATGTTAAGTTGAGCAGGTATGCCCTGTATGCATTTGATGCAAGAGTTGGCGATCCAATAACTATTACCGTCATGAGAGAAAAGGCCATCACAGGCAGCGGCGGAAGACCAACGGGGCAGCCAAGCGTTTGGGTGCACTGGCAGAGAGGGGTAGAGAAGATGGGATCGAAATTAGTGGTAGAGGGATATGGCAATATCACCATAAATGAACCGGGTGTGTATATTCTATCCGTTGATGATGATTCTCTGGTGTGGGGCACATGGAAACAGATAAGGGTCTATGATAAACCGGTGCTGGATGTAAATATCCCGGATAATGCGACAATAGGTAACACCATGACACTATCTGTTAAAGGCATGGGGAAGGAGAAGGGCGAGCCCATTAAGGGGGTCAGCGTAACAATATATGATCCCGGTGGCAACGAGAAAAATTTAAAGACAGGGTCCGAAGGCACAGTATCTTATATACCCTATGATGTCGGGAAATATTTTGTACGCATTTCGGACAGTGATTACGCAACAATGGAGAAGGAATTCGAGGTTCTGGTACCAATGAATATCAACATCAAACCTACAAAGCCGACAATCGAGGATGAAATAACCATACAGGCTCGGGATTATAAGGATTACCCCGTCAAGGACGCTGTTATAAATATCCGGAACGGTGAGACATCTATAGTGGAGAAAACAGATATTAATGGGGTGATAAGATTAGAGAAGGGCAGATTGTCAAGAGTAGGAAAGTATTCAATTGCTGCTAAGAAAGAGAATTATCTGGAGGTAAAGGAGGATATGTCTTTGAATGGCATGCTTTACATTAATTTTTCGAAGGATAAGACAGAGCCTTTGTCCTCCATACTCATATCAATAAGCGGCAATCCGGGGATTGAGAACGGAGTAGATATAATAATAACCCCCCCAACCGGTGATAAAATAATCGCTCGTGGAGCGGAATATAACTACACTCCAGATAGAACGGGCATGTATGCAGTTTCCGTCACGGCAGACGATTATATCAATGCGTCTAAAAGTTTTAGTGTTGATCCGTCCCCTTTAAATATGAGCGGAGATTTGAAAGATAAAAAACTGATACTCAAGGTCATAAACCCGAACACTCAAAAAGAGGTCGCAGGGGTTGATATAAGAATAACCTATGACGGGAGAGTGGAGAAGACGGCTACAAACGAAAAGGGTACCGCCACCATTGACGTAAAAAAACCCGGCAGCTATGTCATCCACGCAAGTAAAGTAAATTATAACCCTGTTGAGGAAGAATTCACGGTGGCAAAGGTGCAGGAGTGGGGGTCGTTGATACTTCCGCTCATACTCGTGGTTATAGCGGTGTTATTGCTGCTCGGAAGAGACATTATCCTGGATGCTGTTGGAGTCGGGAAAAAGAAGAATAAAGAAGAAAAAAGACCGTGTGGGTTGGGAGCAGTGGAATGATTTTATTTGTATGCCCCGGGCGATTACTCATGGTTACCGTTCAAGGAAGAGTTAATTATTCCTCCCCTCTCCCTTCTCTCCTTCTCCTCGTCAGTAAAAACAGTATCAGAAGGATTAAAAAAATCAACACAAGTATCACATACCACGGAAACCCTGTCTTCGGCACGCAAGTGTCGTCCTTGCACTCCTCCCCTTCTGCACAGTCCCCATCGGTAACACAACCCCCCGCAACCGCAACCGTACTGAATTCACCACTGCCGTATCCTATCTTTTCGGCATTCAAGGATGCTGTGCCGGCATCCTTCACGATAAATGAAACCTTTCCATCTGCATTGCTTGTCGCAGAATCGGAAGTCCCGTCATCATATGTTATCGTCACTTCAGCACCGCCAACGGGATTGCCGGCATCGTCCAATACCGCGTATTCAACTTCATCGCCAACACCTGCCGTTTCAGGACCGGATATTTGCAGTTCGGGTGTTTCGGGAACGCACTCATGTTCAACACATCTTTCATTTGCCGCACAATCCGCATCCTCACAGCAGTCATATTCCATGCACGAGTGATTTTTGACCTCCCCGCACGCGCATTCAACTCCGGAACACTTCCAATCCACGCACACCTGCGTATCGGAACAATCCCCATCATTGTAGCACTCTCTATCGATCACATTCACGATATCCTCGTCCTCTCCACATCCCGGATAATTTGCTATGAATTTGTACGCCCCAGCTCCGTCAGGAACAAATTCCACTTCACCTACCGTATCTGTATTTTTCGATGCAATCATGACGTTATTATAATAAATATCCACGATTGCTCCTTCAATGCCCCCCCCGTCTTGCTCTGTCACCTTAATCTGCATGGTTTCGTTTACATATTCTCCATCCACACTTATGCTGAGATTGCATGACGGGCCGCCACCGCCATAATATGGCATGCCTCCCCCTCTACTACCCCCATATGACCTATAACACCCCTCATCGATCACTTCATCACAATCATCATCCAATCCATTACATCTTTCTGTTGCATCAGGATATATGTCATCATCCGTGTCATCGCAGTCATCCCCCTCATATTCGCAACCGTGTGTCGTACCGCATCCTGGACAAACACCGTAGCCATCGCCGTCATTATCTTCACATGGCGGACAGATGTAAGTGCACCCCTCTGTTCCTGTATCATTCCATTTATATACCGTGTCGCAGGTGTTGTTATCTCCCGAATTCGAACTTTCGTCTCTTATGTCATAATAACTTCCGTTTGCCTGGTTGTTTGAACAGAACGTGTTTGAGTTTATAATGTTGTCATTGCTGTTTACCCTGCAGTGTAAACCATTCCACTGGTTGTTGCTGGCGTTATTACCTGTTAAGTTGTTGCTTGAGGAAGAATATAAAAAGATCCCGCGGTGATTGTTATCGTTCGCCGTGTTGCCGGTTAACGTGTTTCCTGGGGAAGATTCTAAATAGAGCCCATTATTATTATTTTTCGCTTTGTTGTTGTTCAATAAGTTTCCGGAGGAAGATTGCAGGTAAATTCCGCGGAGACTGTTATTGCTTGCCGTGTTGCCTGTTAACGTGTTTCCTGAGGAAGATTGCAGGTAAATTCCATAAGAGAAATTATAAACATTAAAATTCTTTATCGTCACATTATTTCTTCCAGTCATGCTAATTCCATATCCTGTGGCGTCTCCAGTTATGCTGTATCCAGCACCGTCAATTGTGATATCATTCGCACCGACCGTAAAGCATGTGCCGTTTGAAGTTAAATTACAATTCATTATGCAGGAATCCGTTATTGTTTCCCCGCAGGTGTAGTTGTAGGTTCCGTTGCCGCAGCCGCAGGTTGGTTTCGGGCAATCCGCCTGACAGCTACAATAATTCTCGCCGGCAGTGGCGTTGCAAAAACCATCGCCGCAATTTATGCACTTAAATGCGCCCATTTCGGGCATACAGGTATCCATATTATAAGATGGTGCAACGGAAGTTAGACCCGCGCAGCATGATAGTTCATTCGGGACTACTGCGCCGCCTTCGCCTTCGCCGTAACATGACTTGCCGCAATTATTAAAATCACAGGCAAAGTTGTATGTCGTGGTGCATCTGTCATAAGAACCCGTATTTCCTGTTCCATTGTTGTAAACATCTATTATTGTGTTATTACATATATTATTTGCATATAATGAATTGTTGTCCGAATTATCCAAATAAATCCCCTGATTATTGTTGCTCGCGATGGTGTTGTATATATGATTGCCTGAAGAGGAACTAAAACGAATTCCGATGGCGTTATCATAATAATTATTCTCGTTAATTGTATTATTTGAGGAAGTCACAACATAGATTCCGTAAGAGTTGTTATAGCCGGTATGGTTTATTATTTTGTTATTATTTGCATTATTATTCAAATAAATTCCATAAGAGAAATTCGTAATTTTAGTATTTTGTATGGTGACATCAGATATTCCGAGCAGATAAATTCCGTAGAATACGCCCGATATATTTCCCGTTATCGTATGTCCGTTGCCATTAATTGTAATATCATCCGCACCGACCGTAAAGCAGGTGCCGGTTGAATTTAGATTGCAGGTTAAGTTACAGGATTCATAGACAGTTTCCCCGCAGGTGTAATTGTAAGTCCCGTTGTCGCAGCCGCATAGTGCAGGGCAGTGATAGGTACACCCAGTAGTAGTTCCATCATCATCCCACCCATCCGGTGTATTACAGGTGTTGTTATTGCCAGAATTTCCAGTAGGGGTTCCATTCACATAAAAATCACTAATAACATTCTGGCAAACTATATTTCTATTGATTGTATTATCCTTGCTGTAATTAAAGATGTATATCCCATACTCACCATTCCCTCTTACTTTGTTATCATTGATTGTGTCGTCATCCCCTGCAAAGAGATATATCCCAATTTCGTTGTTATTATCTATCGTGTTATTGGAAATTATATTGTACTGGCGGTAATTATGGATGTTGACGCCCACATCATTAAAATTAATATTGTTGTTGGTTACATTGTTTCTTGAGGAACTGATTGCTACACCCCAGCCCCAATAACCGCTATTGTTAATTATATCGTTATTATCCACAAGCACATACTGGGAATTTCCGCCAATGTTAATTCCGCTCCCCCTATTATTGGTTATCCTGTTCCCGATCAGTATGCTGTGGTCTGCCCAATCAAGCGAGATGCCTATATTGCCTGAGTAACTGGCACCGCCGCTAACATTGTTGTCCAGCAATCGGTTGTAAGGAGAATTGTGATAAATATAGATCCCCTGGTCGCTGTAGGTATCCAAACTGTTCTTTGAGATAGTATTATTTGCGGAATCTTCCAATTTTATTCCCTGGTAGTTTGAATTCAGTGTGTTGCCTGTTATGTTAGTTTCATTTGAATATTTCAAGTATATGCCCCAAGCAGTATTATTATTCGCTGTGTTGTTTGTAAGGGTGTTGTTATTTGAGTCATCTAAACCAATTCCAATCTCATCATTTGAATTTGCTGTGTTGTTTGTAAGGGTGCTGTTATTTGAATCCTCTAAAACAATTCCAGCCTCATTTGAATTTGCGGTGTTATCCATTACATCTGTGTTGTTTGAATAGTATAAATAAATTCCAGCATCATAATTATAATTCGCTGTGTTGTTTGTAAGGGTGTTGTTTGAACCAACTAATAAACCAATTCCAACCTCATCATTTGAATTTGCTGTGTTGTTTGTAAGGGTGCTGTTTGAGGAAGAATTTAAATAAATTCCAAAAGAAAAATTATAAATTTTAAAATCCTTTATGTTTACATTATTTCTTCCATTCGCATAAATTCCATTTCCTGTGGTGTTCCCAGTTATACTAAATCCATTGCCGTTAATTGCAATATTATCTGCCCCGATGGTAAAGCATGTGCCGTTTGAATTTAAATTACAATTCATTACGCAGGACTCCATTATTGTTTCGCCGCAGGTGTAGTTGTAGGTTCCGTTGTCGCATCCGCAGGTTGAACAGTTAATCACGCTAAAGGTTGTATTCCCGCAGTTGTCGGTTTCATCAGTTTCAAAAATCGTGTCATCGCAGTCAACGCACGTTGTTACGTTGCACTGCCCGACTGTGGTCGGCGCCACTGTAAATGTAATATTTGCAGATAATATCCCTGAAAAATTCCCATATACCGTTTCGTTTAAGACGTAACCTCCGTCACAGCTTACGTTTATGCACACGGAAACGTTTTCAAGTCTCGGATCAGAAGTATTAACTGCGTTAATCGTTAAATTTGTCGTGATGTTCGTTTCTTTGTTAATACAGACGTCCTCGCCGAGCGGGGGGTCAATCAGGTTAATCTGTATGTTGTTTATATTTTGACCGCAGGAATAAGTGCATCCCAAAGCTCCGGTGTCATTCCATATATATGTCGTGTCGCAGGTGTTGTTATCGCCGGTATTCGTGCCTTCGTTATGTATGTCCGTATTAATTACCCCATTAAAGCAAGCAGTATTCAAATTTACTATATTACCTGCAGAGCCGCCGTCCATTATATAAATGCCGTGGTTCTGATTGTTATTTACCGTATTGTCTACCAGGTTATTATTTCCTGCATTGTTTAAACAAATCCCGTGGTAATTTTCATTGACTGTGTTTTTGATTATGTTTGAATTATTTTCATTAGCAAATAAAATTCCGCAGCACTCGCCGCCCGGTAAGGCGGCATAAAACAATTTGTTATTAGCGATATTGTTGTAACTATCACCGGTTCCATCCATCGTTACGACTCCGCAGAAATTGGAAATTACGTTGTTATTATCCAGTGTGTTGTAGGATGAGCCGTAAAGTGAAATCCCCGCACATTGTGCCAGTTGGGCGTATGTCCCGTAATATCTTAAAATAAATTTAAAATCATCATCTCCTATCAAGCTTTTCGGTATTGCGAACTCGCAGGTCTGATGTTTGTACGAAACCCTGCTTGTGAGTCCGAAACCGCATTTACCGTATGAGTCGTTGAAGTCGTCTATCCTGAATGTTTTCTTTTCGCCTGTTTTGGAAATTATTGTTATTTCAGCCCAGTCCTCGCCGTATTCGTTCGTGTTGTCTCCCGTAACATCAAGGGATATGTAAACATTCCCCGTGTCATCCGAAACGTATATGTAAGTGTATCCTGCGGGATGCCCGGTGGAAGGCTCCCAGAACGGAGAATACAGAGGAGATGCCACACCATCTGTTTCATTGATAAACCCGTCAACTGTTATTGAACCTTTGGATGAGTTCATTTCATAGGAAACCTGACTGCTTACCGGGAACCTGAAAGGAGACGCTTTCCAGTATTCATTTGCCGTCAGGTACAGCACTGCTTTTTCGGTGCATGAGCCGGGTATATCCCATGAAATCTCTATTTCTTTTTCATGTACTATAACCACGTTATTATCTATTTCCAGTACATCTTCCAGAACACTCATGCCGTTTTCGGTATATACCGCGTATTCCGGTACTAAATCAACGTCGCATGCCTTTAATTTCATACCGTCTATGTCTGCGAAATCTGTGTTTTTCTGGATTATTCTCAGTTTAACTTCGCCGTCGACTTTATTAAATTCAAATTCTTTTGTTGCGTACTCCACTGGAAACGGCTCAACATAGAGTTCCTCCCACGTACCTGCAGCGTTTAACTGGCTTATATGGAAGGTCGTCGTCGGATTTTGTGGGGGATTAATAATGCCTCCGCAGTTATTATTTACTGCGTTATCCGATACGTTGTTGTATCCTGATTGATAAAGATAAATGCCTGTATGAGTATTATTGTTCGCTGTGTTGTTTGTTATGTTGTTGTATTCAGAATTCGTTAAATAAATGCCGTAGTCATTAAAGCTTGCATTGTTCCCTGTAATTGATGAATCAGTTACATTATCAAAGTGTATGCCTGACAAATCTTGAATCACAAGACCATTATGCATGAGATTATTATTCTGGATTAAATTATCTACTGAATCCTCGAAGTAAATTCCTGTCTGGAACCATGTAATATTACAGTTTTTTATTGTTATTCCCGAATAACCAGGAGAATTAATACCTATGTATGACCCGGAGCCGTTAATCAAAAACCCTGCGCAGTCAATTGTAATATCATCTGCCCCGATTGTAAAGCAGGTGCTGGTTGAATTTAGATCGCAGGTTAAATTACAACTTTCATTTATTGTGCCGTTTGCTCCGCAGGTAAAAACATAATTTTCACCGACGCAGCCGCAGATTGGACAGGAATAAGTGCATCCCACAGCCCCGGTGTCATTCCAGTTATATGTTGTATCGCAGGTGTTGTTGTAGCCGGAGTTCGAGGATCCTCCATCGTAAACATCTTTCTCGCTGTTAGAGCAGAATGTGTTTGATGTTACCGTGTTGTTGCTTGAGTTATAATCATAGGCAATAATAATTCCGTAGCCGCAATTGTCGGTCACGGTATTGCCGGATACTGTGTTATTATGTGAGTAGTACTCCAGCCCTATCCCCGTAACCGTAGAAGCTCCCGTTCCATAATATCTCAATGAGAAGTTGAAGTTATCGTTTCCTATTTCACTTTTAGGTATGGAGAACTCGCAGGTCTGGTGCTTGTAATCAACCTTGCCGGTCATGCCGAACCCGCATTTTCCGTAGGTGTCGGTAAAATCGTCTATACGGAAGATCTTTTCCTCTCCGTTTTCCAGAATCACAGTTATTTCTGCCCAGTCCTCCCCATATTCATCGGTGTTGTCCATTGTAATATCCAGGGATATATACAGGTTATGCTGGTCGTCGCTGATATAGATGTATGTGTGGCCGTCAGGATGACCCGTCGTAGGTCTCCAGAAGGGAGAGTACTGCGGAGACGAAATCCCGTCCGTCTCGTTTATCACCCCGTCGACTGTTATGGAGTTTTCAAGGTTTTGCATGGCGTAATTGAAATTTCCTCTCGGGGGCGATCTGAAAGGTGTGCCTGGCCTGTATTCGTTAGCGGTAAGGTAAAGCGTCGCCTGCTCGCCGCAGGTTTCAGGGATGCTCCACATAACCTCTATCTCTTTTTCGTGGGCTACCGTTACGTTTTTGTCTATTTCAAGGATGTCTTCGAGAACGCTCCGGTCGTTTTCGGTGTATATCGCATATTCGGGAGTCATGTCCTGTCCGCATGCGTTAAGTTTTATTTGCTCCACATCCCCGAAAGCTGTGTCTTTCTGTATTATCCTGAGCTTTATTTCACCGTCCTCGTTTTTGCTGAAGTTGAATTCTTTTGTCGTATATTGTGTTTCGAACGGCTGAACGTAAATTTCCTGCCATGATCCTTCTATTAACTGGCTTATGTGATATGTTTCACCGCAGCCAGTATTTGTTACCGTGTTGTTTGTTATGTTGTTTTCTGAAGATTCCTGGATCCAGATTCCTGAAAAATTATTTATATTCGCCGTGTTGCCTTTCAGGGTGTTGTTCGAGGAAGACATTAAAAAAAATCCATACTTGTTATCGTTTGCCGTATTATTTGTTATGTTGTTGTTTGAGGAAGAATATAAATTAATTCCTGAATAATCATTATCGTTTGCCGTGTTGTTTGTTATGTTGTTGTTTGAGGAAGAATCTAAATAGATTCCATCACCATTATTATTCGCCGTGTTGTTGATTATATTGTTGTACATTTCACCTGTTTCCAGATAGATTCCATATAACTGGTTTGAATTTACTGTGTTGTTGATTATGTCATTGTAATTATTCCCGGTAAATGTGCCAAGATGTATTCCGATGTTATTTTCTAAAACATCATTGTTGATTATTTTGTTGTACCAACTATTACTTGTTAGATAAATTCCATTATCTGTGTTATTATAGATTATGTTATCAATTATGTCGTTATTGTTTGAGGAAGATAAATAAATTCCATCAAAAGTATTATCATTCGCTGTGTTGCTGGTTAAGTTGTTGTTTGAGGAGGAAGATAAAACAATTCCGTATTTATTATCATTCGCTGTGTTATTGTTTAGTTTGTTGTTTGAGGAAGAAAATAACCAAATTCCATAATCAGTAATATTATTCGCCGTGTTATTGGTTATGGTGTTGTTTGAGGAGTTATATAAATGAATTCCCTCATAAAAATCATAAACATTGAAATTCTTTATTGTCACATTATTTTTTCCACTTGCAAAAATCCCATCTCCTGTACCGTCACCAGTTATGCTAAATCCATTACCGTTGATTACAATATCATCCGCTCCGACTGTGAAGCATGTGCCTGCTGAAGTTAAACTGCAGGTTAAATTACAACTTTCATTTATTGTGCCGTTTGCTCCGCAGGTAAAAACATAATTTTCACCGACGCATCCGCAGGCTGAAGTCTCCAATATCCCCCAGGTGCTGATATTGCTCTCATCAAGTCCTATTGGCCAGACATTGTCCCTGCCTGTCGCAGCGTCGTAAACAATACTGCTATATCCTTTCCAGAAGGGTGAGCAGAAATCAATAGAGTCGCCGGGATTTATGTTAATCATGCTTAAAGGAATCCTGATTTCATAAATCATGTGATTTGTTGCATTGTTCGGGCTGGGACCGTAGCCAACCGATGCATTAAATCCTGTAGAAGGGGTCATGCTCCCGTTCCCGAAAACTTTTATTATGGTGTTGTTTGTAAAATTAAAAACAAGCAGGCATTCATCCCAAATATCGCTTGTGTTATCTCCGACGGCATCAACTAAAACATAAAGATAAGTATTGTCATTCATAAAATAAGCGTATGCCTCTATATCATAGCTTGGAGGAGTCATTGTTATCCCAAGATTATCCCATTCCACCGCGCCCATATTCCCGTCCAGGATTGGAGGATTATCAGTGAATATTGTTTGAACAACCGGCCGCTCACCACTA
>Ga0209636_10005302_pt1 | contig 13175 bp, 13 predicted proteins | sample DeeMarSWOR152_54_FD_187464 | JGI IMG/M metagenome (GOLD analysis project Ga0209636, IMG submission 187464) | Marine sediment microbial communities from White Oak River estuary, North Carolina - WOR-1-52-54 (SPAdes) (version 2) | ecosystem: Environmental > Aquatic > Marine > Intertidal zone >...
CCGTATCTTCTCGGCTCTCTTCTCGCAGAAACCAGAAACATTCATGTAACTCAATATATTTTCCCTCTTCAGACACGACTATACGTGTCCCTTCACGTTAAAACAAAGATTATATAAGACTTTCTAGAGTCAGATGAGTGAGTCAAATAATTATTTTTAAGGTATTTGTCATTATAAAACTTGCTGAGATACACATGGAATGTACAAAAATGATGGTGTTTTCAATTGTTAAGCATCTAAGATGATTAAAAATGTTCTAATCTTGTTATAACTTTCTGAGAACATAGTTAAGCACTTACATTTTTAAGAAAAAAAATTTACCTAAATTCAATCAATTATTTCATGAAATACTATTAAGAATTATAAATGATGTCAGATAAAAATAAGATAGGTTATCCAAGATGAACACTTCCTATACAAGATTAGGTAAGAGAATTTCAGGAGATGTCTATTTCAGCAGGGAGGCAATGGAGAACCTGATCGTTCTCTGCGATGAATATAACAGTCGATGGCCTGGATCGGGCGATGATCGGAAGGCCTGCGAGTTCATGGTAAATAAACTCGAGGATTACGGCCTTGAAGATCCCCATATGGAATCCATAACGCTTCCAGGCTGGATAAGGGGATGTTCCAAGCTCACGGTGACGAGCCCCATACAAAAAGAGATTCCATGCATCGCCCTTCCTCATAGCATCGAAGGAGAAGTCGAGGCCGAACTCATCTATCTGGGAGATGGCGCAGTTAACGCCTACGAGAAACTTGTGAACGATATCGAAGAGAAGATCGTCATGGTGACGAGCCGAACCCCCATAAACATGAAGCGCAGAATGCTGAGGGGTGAAAAGTACGACAGGAGCGTCCTTGCAGGCGCTGAGAGCTTTATCTTCATGAATCATTATCCGGCTTACGGGCCTCCTACCGGCGGGATAAGCCCCATCATCCCGGCGGTTGGCGTTTCCTATGAGGACGGGCATTTCCTGGCGCGGCTGCTACGGCGGAAAAAGAGGGTCAGCCTCAGGATCGAGACCAAGTGCAGGAACCTCGACGTCGAGTCGTGGAACGTCGTCGCAGACCTCCCCGGCTCAGGTGAAACGGACGAGTTTGTGATCTGCGGAGCCCATTACGACGGCCACGACATCGCCCAAGGCGCGCTCGACGATGCAGCGGGTACAGCCTGCGTAATGGAAATGGCACGAGTTCTGGCAAGGGAGAGGGAACACCTCAAACGACGTGTAAGGTTCATCCTTTTTACCGCAGAAGAGATAGGCTGTCATGGTAGCTTAGGATATCTAAATCGGCACGCCGATGAGGTGGAGAACATCAGGTTCATGCTCTGCCTGGACGGCGGTGGGCGTGCGGGAAGACAGGGATTCATGCTCAATGGTTGGCCCGCCCTCGAGCCACTATTTAGGGAGCTGTCGGACGATATGGGAATCGAACTTCCCATCTGGCAGGGCGTCTTCCCGGGAGGCGACCACTGGTCCTTCCTTGTGAGAGGCATCCCAACGGCTTGCATAGGCGATCCAGAAGAGGAGACTCCTTGGAAGCACAGGGGCTTCGGCCATACTATATACGATACTGTTGACAAAGTGGAACTACGAATACTCATGGAGTGCGTGGCGAATTCTTCCATGGCGATCCTGAAGATTGCGAACACAGATGAATGGCCTGTGAGACATCTCTCAGACAACGAAGTGATCGAACTGATAAGAGATCTGGGGCACCAGGAAACCATAAATGTGAAGGAGAAGCTCAAAGAGTACCTTCTAGCAAAGGAGGACCAACTGAGACCCGAAACGAAGACATACTTGACGAGGCTGCTCAAGAGTTAGCTCGAGCATTTTTTTAATATATTAATTCTTTTGAAATGAAACTGCACTTATTCTTACAGTATATTTCGCAAATATCTAATTACTTTTTTACTATCTCTAGAAAAAAATATTTTTATAAGGTAAAGATTTCTATCAAATTTATGGGAAATAAAAAAGGTATCTTTTCTTGTCTTATAGAGAGTATTATTTGTTATTCCTCTCTTTCATTTCGTTGACATAGTCTTCTACATCATGCAGCAGTGCCTTTGCGTCAAAGACCACGCCGTTCTTAATCGTCCATCTCACGCCGCCACCATGTTCTACCTTGGTTCGATCCGCAGAGTATCTCTGGAGGCCTGTTCCGTACATAACTTTGAAGTTGTCGAGCGGGTTGCCATCTATGATCGCAAGGTTAGCTGCATAACCAACGCGAACGCCTCCCTCAAGTTTCTTCAGACCCATGTGAATCGCCGCATTCGTCGTTGCCATCTTGATGACGTCGATCGGATGGAACCCTACCTCCTGAAGCAGCTCAAGCTCCCGGATGGTAGAGAATCCATAAAGACCGTACCCGGTTCCAGCGTCTGAGCCAACGGTTATAGTGCCACCACGATCAAAGAATATCTTCAGATACTTCATCCAGATTTTGAATTTCTCCTTCCAGGCAATCTCATCTGGTGTTTTCCAGTCGAAGTGGTGCGAGGCATGATGCCCTGGAGTAGGCTTCCAGTGCTCTAACAACGATGGCAACGAGTATTTATCATGCCATTTCTTGGTCTGAATGCGCTCAACATCACAGTTGCACTCATATATTACCATGGTCGGATTCCAGACAGTGCCATTTTCGATCAGCAAATCAAGAACTTCCATCACGTTTTCCGGGTATTGGTCGGCTTCCTTCCAGATGCGACCGGACCAGCGGAAACGTTCCAACTCATCCAAGTAGTTAAAATCGGGAGGGAAGCGCTGCGTCCCGGGTATGGCTGCTTGAGGTATCCCATAGGTGTGTTCTATGCTCAGGTATTCGCCCAGGGCATTCGAAGCCATGACCGCGTCTATCTCGCTGTATTGCGCTAGGTGAGCAGCAACGCCGGCCTTCATGTCAACCTTTTTCACCTCTTCGCCCATAGCATAGACGACTTCGGGATCGACGTTAGGTCCTGGCAGAAATTTGATCCCGTCGGCACCCATTTCTTTGAACTTGCGAACTTGTTCACGCGCCTCATCGGGCGTTAACTTCTCGGAACGGGGCCAACTAGCCAGGACTACCAGGTGAGGCGCTACGATCTTATTTTCCTCGCTCAGCCGTCGATGCTCTATTAATGTCTCATCCGTGTCAAAGCCGCAGGTGCGTAGAGTAGTAATTCCGTGAGCCAGCCATAGCTTGTAGGCGTATTCCGAATCTCGGGAGCCACATTTAACCTTATCTAGCGGTATGTGGGCGTGCATATCAACTAAACCCGGTGTTACGTACATACCTGATGCATCGATCACATGCTCACCCTCGGGTCTTTTCCAATCTGGCGGATATCTATTGAGCGAAACGGAATCGACCTGAACTATGTCAGCGATGGTGTTGCCTTCTATCACGATGTCGACGGGCCCATACGCGGGCGAACCTCGACCATTGATCAACATGGCGTCCTTGACAACCAATCTCTTATACAGTTTCCCTACTGAACCTTCAGACATTATAATCAGTGATAATTACATTAAACTGGTATAAAATTTTCGGATAGAATAGATACATTATAACGAGTATAATATACTATACCAAATAACTTTTATTTATATAGACATTAAGTTTAAACGCCTTTTTTGCGAGAACTTAACATTGAAAGGATCTGATATTTGGGCATATGAAATTTTAAGTCATCTCTTTTTATAATTACATGTCCATCATAGATTTCTACTTCTAATTTTTTTATTTTTTCATCTTTGAAATCATATTTAGCTAACATAGATAGTTCTCCTCTTGCATTATATATCATTTTTAGATCGAGTACAAATTCATGAGTTGCACCCATCTCATCTAAGGCGATGTTCTTTTCTATTATATTATTTATATTAAAATTTTTAAAAAACTCTTCCATCCATTTTTCTCGAATTTCGTCCTTTCCCTCAAATTTATATGGCCCCCAGATTAAGATCGCATCATCTTCAAAATGTGAGATCGCCCTTTCTGACTCCCTTTTATAGAGTCCATCCCAAAAATCGCGAATAGAATTAATTTTATTGTTCAATTTTAATTAACCTCAAAATTTTATTTTATCTCGCGCGCGAGATAATATGCCATTGAATATACCCAAATTTCCACTGATATTATCATTGAACTCCTCAATAAATCTATTAATTTCTTTATAACTTTCAAAATTTGACACCGGATTCAGGGGAATTATTAGTTCATCTATTCCAATTTTGCATATTTTTTTAATATCGGATTTATTGGGCTCTATCAGCCGAAGAACAGCATTGCCATGCACCAACATCTCTATGTCCATGATCGGTTGCACGATTTTAAAAGCCATTTCTAAACACGGTTTAGGGCATTTCTCAGGATCCTTATAACCTAGAAAACGAGCCATATGGCATTTTCTTGTTATGGTTATGGGTATCGTTTTGAGATAAATGGAGAGGCCGATATCTTGATTCGTTAGGAAGTTATAATGTTCAAAGCATTGTGGGATCCAGTCAAGATCAACGCCTGTGACACCGTGTTCCTTAAAGAATTCGATTGTTCGTTGATAATTCAGATTAGTTTGAAACAACGTTTTTTCGATCTTCTTTTTTTCCAGCTGTCCGGCTTGAGGATTTATTAACTCTTTCCAAGGACATCTAGCTAGATTTGTAATTAGTTGTCTTCCCATATGGAGTCTAAGATTTGGTAATTGCTCAACTATATTTAATACACCGAGATCATTAACTATAACTTTAACGTCCCCGTTTTCATTAAGAAATTTCATATGTTTCTTTATTTTTTCTATACCATTGTTCGAAGTGTGAGGTGTAATGTAACAAAATTCTTTTCCTTCCTTTACAGTTTTTATATAATTTTCCTTTAACACATCCATAGTAGGTATTTTCCATTCACAAAATTCTGCTCCAAACCTTATCTTATCACAATTACTATTTAATGCCATATCTATATTATCATTTTCTATGTGAGTTGTAAATTTCACTTTTCAAACCTCATAAATTTAAATTTAGATTTTGTCCAGCTGTGCCATGAAAGGGGTTCCTTGTATACGGCATGGAATAGAGGTGGGTACTGGCAGCGCATCTGTTCGCAGTATATCTCTTCTAGGTTCGCTGGAATGCCCGGGAAAGGTTGGAACTCTCTCTTGTAAACATAAATCTTTTCTTTATATTCGTCGATTCGACCTGCTCGTATTAAATCAATTAAATCCCGATAGATCTTTGTAACTGTTTCTTGATACGCAATTCCAGCGCACCTACCCGTGATCTTGAACCCCACAACCCCTGTGTCTATGAGGTCTGGTACCATGCATATCGAACAACTCGTCTGAGCATCTAAAATGCGTGTATTTTTTTGGAATAAATGATTTTTATTAAAATCATATATATCAAAAAGAAGTTGACATGGCTGTTTGAAGAAAGAGTCATTGGATGAAAGTGCCTCATTCATCTCAGGAAATCTATAATGTAATAATGTACATGTGCGTTGGAGGTTAGAACATCCTGCACCATGTATAAAGATTTCTATATCAATATCACTCTTTTTTACAATCTCTGATATTTCAGGTATTGTTAGGTGACATTCGAGTATCGCTCTGCTGAATCCCACCTTCTTTAAAAAATTACATGTCTCGTAATTCAATGAAACATTATACATACTCGCATAAAGTGGTAAATGCTTGTTAATTTTTTTTACAATAGAGAGAATACCTGGATTTTCTAGAATAATTGCATCTACACCTTCATCAAGACATGAACGGATATGTCGCTCCATTACTTTTTCCATAGATTTAGTCATAAATGGATAATTTACTGTTAGTAGGACCTCCACATCATTAGCGTGTGCCTCTTTTACAACATTTCCGAGTTCATCATATGTAGGTATTGAGCAAAGGGGACCTCTAATTGGTCCACCTAGGTAAGGTCTTCCAAAAAACCGCTCGAATTCCGGTATTACTGCCTCACAATATAGTTCATCAGCTCCAGCCTTTATTACCCTCTGAGCACCTTCATATGAATTTATTGGGGAAAGTATTTTTGGCGTTTCCTTCCCTTCCATTCCATTTCACTCTGTTTTTTTCTATTTAAATAATATTATCCCGCACGCTAATGAGGTTTGTGAGGCATTGCTGTTTTCTACTTTGATGTAATTTCGGATGTGAGTATTCTATAAATTTTTCTACTGCATGTAATAATTAAAAGATAATATTCTATGATTTAGAGCAACAATACTTCGTACACGCATTTATATTTCTTCAACGCGAACATAAAATACATGTGTGAATAAAAAAGGATGTACTGAAACATACACTAAGATGTAAAAAAAGAGAATTTAAAGTATTACGCAATTTGTAGCCATGTCCTGATTAAGAATGTGAATCTTTCGATGAATAGGTTAAATCGGAATGTTACGGTGTTGCCAAAGGCTGCTCCGAAAGCAATCATCATAGACCAACGTCCGAGTTTTAGTAATATGTCTGATGGTTTTTTGAACTCGAAAGAGAAAACAAAGTAGCTAAGGGTAGTAAGCACCATTACTATTATTATTATGTTGTTTATGCTTTGCCATAAATCCCCTATAACAATAGGAGATATGAAGGTTGCTTCAATCTGCTTTAGTAGCATTCCATCCACTGCCCCTCTGATTCCTAATCCTGATCCTACACCGACCATGAGAGCAACTCCCCACTTACTGAAGTGCCGATATTGATTTATGAACCTTGAAAATAATAGAGCTCCAAGTGCCAAGGCTATTACAACCGAAACATCTCCTTTCATCAATGGGTTGATACCAAGGCTCAATATGTTTTTAACGCCTACTGCAAAAGCGAAGCCTACAACAGCACCAAGCCATGTAGACTCTACGAAGCGTAGCCAAGGGTTGACACCGATTGCGAGAGTAAAGAATCCGATTGTGTAGAAAGCTCCAATCCAAATACCGATGATATTCCAATCGATTGCCATTTTACTCCTCTCTCCTCACATATGTGTTGTATAGATAGAATATGTTTCCCCCTATCACGGCTATAAAGACCCAACTATGGGTTGTGTTCAGTACGTCCGAAGCTGATATTGCTAATCCAGGCCAACCAATTAGCGATTCGTACTCTGCTGCCCCATTAAGACCTTTCATAATTGCCTTGGCTTGAATGGGATAGTAAGGCATCATAAGTGGTAAGTCCATAGTCAGCCCCTGAGTTATGAAAGGAACGCCACTTGGGACAATTTGACGGATATAAGCGAAGAAGGGAGTTGTATGACCAAATAATATTACCAAGTCAAAGTCATTGACGCTATTTATTCCTTCCATTACCTCTAGCTGATCAATTGGAGTTCCATAATGATCAACTGTGATGGTAGCTCTGATATCAGCAGCCACCGCAGCTAAAGCAGTTTCCACACCAGGAACATAAGGCAACCAAGCCCAATCCTTACCGTACTCTTTAAGTACTCCTCTGTTTTCTAGCTCAGGCATTGAACGTTGTGCAAATATCGTTTCAGCTTCTATGTCAATAATATTAAAAATCACTATTTTTAGATCCTTTTCGAATAAACGAGTTGCACAACCTAGTATTCCGGGCAGTTGCTCAGCTATTATACCAGAACCTACAGCATTTCCAAGCCATACCTTGCCCCCAGGAGGCAGATCTTCGATAATATTGTAGAATTCCTGCGTCATAGGATCTATGGGTATTGGTAGGCCAAGGGGTCTAATAATGGGAATGATTGTCAAAATGATAAGCACTCCCCATAATACGATTTTATCCCGATTCCCACGTCTCTTCTGTTCTTTTGCTACTCCCATGGTCTCAACCTCCCCAACAGCACGCGTAATCCCAGTGCTATCATTCCACATGCGCTAGTGATTACTATTCCTCTGTAGGCGCCTGTAGAAGGAACTGCGAGAAACCATGAGGCCGCCGGTTTCCAAGGTCCTAACAAGGCCGAAAGAGGTGCATTGGCAAACATACATATCATCGCAGCAACTACCATAAGCGTTGCTTCAAAAGACCTAACCCTTAATGTTCGATAGGCAGCAGCCGATATCCAGAAAGCTAGTGCAGCATATGTCGTCTGTCCAGATACTGTGTTGACCCATTTATAAAGCCAATTAAATTGTGCGCTCCCCGTCATAGGTGGCATGAACGCGACTATTATCATGGCCAACATCCCAGCGAGAGTACATATGCTATAGTACCAGCCACTTTGCCGTTGAGATATTGCTCGAAAATGAAAGATTGTCATCGAAACCATTGCAAGTCCCATTGCAAAAGCTGCAACAATTACAGCCCAATTTCGCAGAGCTGTCGCTATTACTGCCATCGGATCTAAAATGTAATCACCAAACATGATTATTATTGATGCACCGGCTATGAACCACGGAATTTGATCCCTTATTATGCTAGTCATATTTCATTTTCTCTCCTCTATATTCTCATGAAATTTAGGAACCCGCTTAAACCAAACGATGCAGCAGCGACGGCTAATATTATTAGTATGATAGAGAAACCTTTAGCAAAATCTTCTCCAACGACACTACCTAATTCTTCAGCTTCCCCAGATAAATAAGCACCAGCAGCATAAATCTCCTCGCCGATCATAAAGTAATCACAGACAGCTGCGAAAAACGGCATCTGATGTGTAAATGCAGTACCACCGATTTTCATTGCTCCAACATCATCGGAGTGAAAAACGAATGTCAAGGATTCATTATAAAATGGTCCTATGAAAAATGCAGCTGCTACTTCTTCTGTCCGAATAATATCAACAGCTGCGAAAGCGTAGGCATTACCTGAACCTAAAAATCGGATATCATCTTCCCTAAAGGCTTCTGGCATTCCCTGAGCTATATATGCTTCACGGACTATCTCTGTTGTTGGAATAAGGGAATCTGATTGACCAACACAGCAGATAATTCTAGGACCTAAATTGGCGGCTAGTGCTGCTAAGTGTGAGAGGACGTTTAACCCAGACATAATTTGAGGACCCTCTTCAGGATGCGATAGAGTGCCTGTACCACCAGAGCCTTGAGTGAAGAGAATTGGCCTTCCAGTCTCTGCAGCGCGACCAACTGCCTCTTCTAAGGCGTCTAAAGCCGGAATTCTCCGTAATTTGGGCATCTTTTTCTCTGCTCTGCTCATCATCAAATAAATGGCAATCATCAGACCTATCATGACTACAAAGTCTAACACATTTCCACTTCGAATCATTGTGTTACCCGTAACTCTGTTTTTAATGTAAGTTGTATTTATATTTTGTCTCAACGTTGTATGAGTCCATCAATACAGCTTCATTACTGTAAAAGAAAATTTATTCGCGAATATATGAGGTCTTTTCATTTATTTCTTTTTGTTTCTTTTCTCTATAGTCTTCTTCGTGAGTTTTGTGTATGCGAGTATTCTCCCACTAGGAGAGGGGCATTATGGATCCGCCTCCAGGCGCCTCAATCTCGCTTACGACCACACCAGATGCGGGTCGGCGCATTCACGAGGAGATGTATACGCCTGAGCGTTAACCGCGCGCGGATTCCGGTATATGAATTGGTCCAAATGTTGCCGAAGAGTGTTGGGTGAGAATTCTGCCTTGGAGAGGATTAACTTAAATCTTTAGCCTCTAGAGAGAATGCGCTTGTTAAAGACGTCCATATCATGAATCAATTATCAAAAGAGGAATAAAAATCATTTTTTATCATTTAAGCAACATCCAATCGCTCTGATGTATCATAAATAACGACAACAGACCTAATCTTATAATATTGTGTTTTGTTAAAATATGATCTAAAAAGGTATTCAAAGTCATCTAAAAGAACATCAATATTATAATGGTAGTTACATTTGTAGATCCAAAATGAGGAGGCTCTTCAATTGTTCTTAACCTCTCTTTTGCGTACGCGCGCACGACCTAGCAAGGAAAACGGTGACCCTGAAATCCATGGACAAACACGGAAGAAAAGAAACATGGCTCGCACACAGAAGTCGTATCTAACATCGAATCGTTTTTGAGGAATTATAAAAAAAAGTGAAGTGGGCCTTCGAGGAAGGGTAGCGCGGTCGCTACACCCTGATTATGCAGGACTCGAGGTCCCTCGGATAGGTCGAGAGCCATTCGCACCCATCCTCCGTCACGACGACAGTCTCGTGATTGTGGTACATGATGTCCTCCTCTTTGATGAACAGCCCTGGCTCGATGCTGAAGGTCATTCCAGGTCTCAGGATGGTCTCGTCCCCCTCGTCTATCCACGGGTGCCCGTGCTCCCCAAGGCCCACGCCGTGACCGGTGTGATGAGCAAGCCAGCTCGACATCCCCGCCTCCTTGAAGACTTTGTTGCATGCCCTGTCTACGTCGCAGGCCCTCACCCCCGGCTTCGCGGCGTTGAAAGCCGCCAACTTTGCCCTCAAATGTACTTCGAAGCGTTTCTTATGCTTCCCCTCCGGCTCTCCCAGGAACATCATCCTGCTGTGCTCGATCATATAGCCCCCGACGGAGGGTTCCCCCTCGGCCTTGATTACGTCCCCCACCCTGAGCCTCCGGCTGGGCTGTGGTGGAAAGTACATCCAGTGGGGGTAGTACCATCTGGGCCCGACGCGCAGCCTCAGGTGGACGGGAAAGGCGCAGTAACCGTCGGGGGGCCTATTGGCCATGAAAGCCATGGCCGATCCTTCAGGTCCTAGGGCCCCGAGCATCGCGTTCGACGCCTCCTGAGACGCTTTGAAATACAACTCGTAGGGGCTGAGCCCGGGGGCCGCACAGTCGTGGACCAGGGATATGGTCAAGTGCCCCCACACAGCGCACTGGCGCATCAGGTTAAGCTCCTCCTCGGACTTGATGATCCTCATATTCATGATCAAATCGCCCGCGCTTTCAAACTCGGCCCTCCCGAGCTCCTTCCGGAACTTCTCGGCCATCGCTGGATCCAAGAACCATCCAACTCGATCCGTGCCCAGCCTCTTGTTTCCAAGCCCCCTGTCTCTGAAGGCTCGGGCCAATCTGGTGAGGAAATTAGGTACGCCGGGAGTGTCGAAGTAGGAGACTTCAACGTCCTCTATCCACGGCACCATCTCCTTTGCCTGTACTTCCTCCAGTTTCGGGATTAGCAGAATAGGTTCACCCTCCACCGGAATGATGAGAACTATGGGCCTCTCGGTCGAGACGTGGAAAAAGCCGGACATGTAGGCTATGTTCTGTGCGTTCATCAAGACTATAGCGTCAAGGTTCCTCTCTTTCAGCTCCTCTTTGAGTTTCTCTATCCTTTTCTTATATGTTTTCACACTAATTCTATACTTACTCAAAAACTCCACAACCTTTAGCGTATTCAATATATTTCAATTGCTTAAATGATTTGCTGCATTTAAAGTCCCAGGAACATCTCTACATTTTACGCGTGACAGTTATCATGTTGCTAAGAGGGTTATATTTAACAGTAAAATTTCGCTAGTTTCCTCCACCACGCGCGCTTAACTGTCTATGTGCCTTGAGACGTTGGACAAGGGGCTTATGTCTGCACAGACGATTGGCAGAGCCACCAGGCCATTATGTAATATAGGGCGAGCGCGCAAGTTATCATTCTACTATAAAGTAAATATTAAGGATAACGCGCGTCGAAGTAGCATTTAATTCTTAATTATATAAGCAGATAATACTCATTTGCAAAAAGTTAAATAATAAATTTTTTTTTTATTCAACTAAAAAGTGAATTGTTATGTATCTGACAAAAGACGAAGAAAAAATGTACAATGGAGAATATGGTAAATTATATGAGTGGGCAATGCGTTTCCTTGCCGCTTACGGCGATGGCTTGGAGTCTGAAAGGCTTGTAAAAATAAGTGCCGCATGTTTTGATTATTACAGAACATTGGAGTGGGTCCTTCCCCCTGAACTATATAATGAATTTTTCAAAAGTAGGATGGCTGTGCCCGTGTATACCAATGTGCATCCTGACATTGAATGTTGGAAAGAAATTGGAATGAGCGAAAAAGCATATCAAAATGCAAAGTCCATCGAGATGAAATATGCGAATATGAATGTGTTCCTGACGGGTTCCTGTGCGGCATACTTAATTGGATGGGCCCCGGCCTTCGGCTCCCATGTCGCTTCGATTGAATCCGCCCTCTATGTGTATCTGAACTCGGTCTTGGGCGCAAGGACCCATCGTGAGAGCTACCCGGGCATCTTCGCTGTCGCATTGACTGGAAAGACTCCCTACACTGGGTTGCACACCGATGAGGGGAGGAGAGGGAACCTCCTGGTCAAAGTCAAGACGGAGCTAAACGACACCATGCAATACAATGCACTCGGATACCACGTCGGGGCGTTCGTCACGGATTGGGATAGGCCAGTCTTCACCGGAATAAGTGGAGATGTTGGCACAGACGATTTGAAGTTCATTGGCGCGGCCCTGCAATTACAGGGAAGCGTTGGCCTTTATCACGTCGTCAATGTTACACCCGAGGCGCCCACGATCGAATACGCGTTTGGTGGGGATGAACCGAAGGAGACGATTACCGTTGGAAAACGAGAGATTAAAGGTGCTTGTGAAAAATTATCCACGGGAGGGGAAGAGAAGTTGATTACGTGATATTGGGTTGTCCACATTACTCGATTGAACAATTGGCCAAGGTAGCTGAGCTATTAAGAGGGAAAAGGGTGCATGAGGAAGTTACGCTAAGGATTTTGACGGCCCCAGCGATCCGATATACCGCAAGACGAATGGGGATCGCAGATGTCATAGAAAAGGCAGGAGGGAAGATATTTGCAGGTTATACGGGTGGAGAGGTTTTAGCCGGATGCTGGAGCTGGGTGCCACACCATGGGGTGACGGTAGCGACCGATTCAGCCAAGTGTGCATTGTTTAACTTCATGGGCCTATATGATCGAAGAAACGATGTTTGTTTTGGCACCATGGAAAAATGTATCAACGCCGCAATAACCAAAAAATGGAGTGTCTAGGATGGTTAAAAAAATAATTATTAAAGGAAGAGGAACAGTGAAAGGAATGGTTGAGGGCGAAGCCCTAGTATCTAAAACCCACATTCATACGTTTGGAGTTGACACCAAAACAGGCCTAATATCTGAAACCGGACACCCGCAATTCGGCGCGCGCGCGCGGAGCGGTGGGGCTATCCCCACTATCTCCCTGAGATGACGCCGCATCATGTTAACCAAGGGATG
>Ga0209636_10005303_pt1 | contig 13172 bp, 9 predicted proteins | sample DeeMarSWOR152_54_FD_187464 | JGI IMG/M metagenome (GOLD analysis project Ga0209636, IMG submission 187464) | Marine sediment microbial communities from White Oak River estuary, North Carolina - WOR-1-52-54 (SPAdes) (version 2) | ecosystem: Environmental > Aquatic > Marine > Intertidal zone >...
GCCGGCTCCGAAGTGGCCCGAAGGAGTCAGCGTTCGCACCAGACGAGACGGAGACGAGCGTGAGATATATCAGGTTCGTTGTGCCGCCTTTAAGGGCCACTGGGGCATAGCGGATGAGCCGTTTGAAGAAGGACTGGCAAAGTGGCGGCACATCATGGAAAGGGATCCCTATTACGACCCGTCGCTGTGGTTTCTGGCTGAGCAGGAGGAGCAAATCGTGGGTTTCTCGATCTGTACTCCGGAGACGTCAGAAGATCCGAACATGGGGTGGATACACTTATTGGGCGTGGTGCAACCGTGGCGACGTCGAGGGTTGGGGCTGGCACTTCTGCTTCATAGTCTGCGCGCCTTCTTCCGGCGCGGAATCGAACGCGCAGGGCTTGCTGTCGATGCCGAGAGCGTGACAGGTGCCACCCGACTTTACGAGAAAGCAGGGATGCACGTGGCACACGAATACGTGACGTTCGAGAAGGAACTCAGGCCCGGAGAGGATGCGAGCACTCAGCCGGTCAAAACCTCTTGAAAAACAAGGGGTTTGAGTGTATAATGTGAGTATGCCCTTGAGGGAGCGGAGTTCTCGGCCTGCTCAATTAGAGCCGAGGACCCGCAATTGTGTCGAGGTCGAAGACCCAAAATCCAGTATGAGGTCCAGGACTCGACATCTTTTTGTACAATACACGCCACAAAACTGAAGGGGAGTAGCTGATGAGGTCACAACATTGCCTAGCAACTGGGCTTTTCTGCCTTCTCTTTCCAGGCTTGGTATTCCTGTCGGGTGCGGATGCCCGTATGCGACCGGAAACAGACGAGGTCACTTTGGGCAATTTGGCAGAGCTCTACCAGCAGCGTCTCCAGGCTCGACGCGGGCCTCTATACATGAGACTTCTTCAGAGTGTCGAGCCAGCTCAGAGAGCCCTCAATGAAGACCCCAACGTTCAGCTTATGTTCGTGGAGAGGGGGAGACCCTTCTATTACCAGATGCAGAATCTGAACGCGGCTCGGACAGTCGGAACAGACAAAGTCTGGCCGGGCGGAGGTTCAGGTTACTCTCTGACGGGCTCGGGAACCTCCCTAGGCGAGATGTGCATCTGGGATGGCGGCGGGGTGTTGACCACTCATCAGGAACTCACCGGGCGAGTGACTCAGATGGACAGTCCGCTCGGAACGCATTTTCATTCCACTCATGTAGCTGGCACCATGATTGCGGGGGGCGTTGACGCCTCTGCCAAGGGAATGTCGTACGAGGCAAGCCTGGCTGCTTACGACTGGGACTCTGACCTCTCGGAGATGGCTACTGCGGCCGCTGGCGGAATGGTGGTCTCCAATCATTCCTACACGTTCGTAACAGGTTGGTATTTTCCGCTCTTTTTGTGGTACTGGTACGGTGATGTCGACGTGAGCCCGACGGAGGACTATTACTTCGGCTTCTACAGCTCTGTGGCTAAGGACTGGGATTCGCTCGCGTACAATGCCCCTTATTACACAATCGTAGTTGCCGGCGGGAACGACCGGCAGGACGAAGGACCGGGTCCAGGAGGTGTCCACTTCTACTGGGACAATGAACTGGAGGACTGGGTCTTCAGCATGGACACACGCGACCCCGACGGGGGCACCGATGGTTACGACTCCATGTCTCACATGGCCCTGGCTAAGAACGTGGTCTCCGCAGGCGCAGTGGATGACATCCCCGGGGGTTATTCCTCACCTAGTGATGTTGTCATGAGCGATTTCAGTGGCTGGGGACCCACGGACGACGGCCGCATAAAACCGGACCTCGTGACTAATGGCATAGATCTTTACTCTTGCACGGATGCGACTAACACGGACTATTCCACATACAGCGGAACCTCAATGGCTTCACCCAATCTGTCAGGTTCTCTCAATCTGCTGATTCATCACTACGAGGACACGCACAGTAGCACGACGCCGCTCTCGTCAACAATGAAAGCCGTACTCATTCAAACAGCAAACGAGGCCGGAGCCAATCCGGGTCCGGATTATCGTTTCGGCTGGGGCCTCTTGAACACTCTCGGCGCTGCAGACGTGATAGCAGAGGACGCCTCAGATTCGTTTCTTATTCGAGAAGACTTCCTTGCTGACGGCGACACAGATTCTCTCTATTTCCACAGCGATGGAATTAGTCCGATTCGCCTGACCCTGGCATGGACTGATCCACCCGGGACGCCTCCCCCGGCGTCGCTCAATCCGATGACAATAATGCTCGTCAATGATTTGGATCTGCGAATCAAGCACATGTCGAGCTCGACTGTCTATTATCCGTACGTCCTAGATCCGAGTAACCCGGATAACGCTGCGACCACAGGAGACAACATAAGGGACAACACGGAGCAGATTCACGTGGCTTCCCCTCTTGAGGGAGACTACCTTGTGACAGTAGGTCACAAAGGAACCATGCCCGGCAATCAGTGGTACTCTCTGGTGGCCTCTGAACAGTTGAGCACTGTCCCTTCGTCGGATGCGACTCCCCCCTCCGTCACGGTGATTACTCCAAACGGTGGAGAGATCCTCGCACACGGGACGCAGTTCGAGATCACTTGGGTCGCGACAGATGTAAGCGGCGTGGATTCTGTTAGCATTCTCTACTCCGTGAATGGGGGAGTGAGCTATGACTACACCATTGCCACCGGCGAGCCCAACGATTCGAGCTATACCTGGCAGGTCCCGGGCACGCTTTCCGAGGATTGCCTTGTGCGGATAATCGGCTATGATCCGTATGAGAATCAAGGGCAAGACGACAGTGACGGTTCATTCTCCATAGTGTCCGCCCCTCAGGTTCCCGCGCTCAGCGCGTGGGGGCAGCTTGTACTGGTTGTCCTGGTGGTGACCGCTGTGGCCGTTTCATTGTGTGGAGCCAGGCGGCGTAAGGAGCCTGAAATCCGGCGTAAGGTGCTTGAAATCTTGTGATCAAGTCAGCCACTAACCTCATCTTGAACTAAGACCCGTCCTTCGTTAGAATCCTACATTAGTCCTGCCGCTATGTACTTGAGGCCAGAGAGTACTCGATTTTGGGAATTGCGAAGTATGGAGAATAACACGAGCCTGACCCGGGAGAAGATCACCCAGACGCTTGTGGACGCGCTTAGGCCACTCGATTTCGTAAATGCATTGTGGGAGGGGGGAGCGATTGCTTTTGGACGTCTGGACGAATGGTCCGACATCGACATATGCGTTGACTCCGACGATGGGAAGGTGAAGGAAGTCTTTCCTGTGGCAGAACGCGCGCTTGAGACGTTGGCCCCCATCGAACTCAGATACGAAGTTCCTCTTCCGTCTTCACACCACTATTCGCAGATGTTCTATCGGTTGAAGGGAACGAGCGAGTTTCTGCTGATCGATTTCGCTGTCTTCAAGCATTCTGCGAAGGACAAACTCCTGGAACCTGAGATACACGGCAGGGCGCGATTTCATTTCAACAAGAACGACTCTGTCAAACTCCCGTGTTTGGACCAGCGGAAGTTAATGGATGAGATGAAGACGCGGATCGGGAAGATTCAAGAGCGATACGATATGTTCAAGTGTTTCTTTTCGAAACAAATGAGCCGGGGCAATTACATCGAGGCACTGGATCTTTACGGAAGACTTTTGCTCGCTCCGCTCGTAGAACTGCTACGGATGAGGCACAGTCCCGCACGTCATTCCTTTAAGACATACTACGTTCACTACGACCTTCCGGCGGAGGTCGTCGAAAGACTCAGACAGCTCTACTTCGTACGGGATGAGAGAGACCTTGAGGAGAAGTATCGCCTCGCTGAACGCTGGCTCCGCGAGACGATGCGAGCCCTTGATTTTGAAGAGATACAGAGGAGGCTCGGGAGTATCTAAACGATGGAGCTTGGAACGGGCTGGGCGCTAGGTGCTTAAGTTGTCACCCGTTTCCAGAATGCGGGAAACCCAGGTTAAGGGAGGAGAAAGATGAAAGATACGCGTTGGATTCTCATGATTCGCGCTGCCTGTATCGTCGTTCTTATGTCCGGGGTATGCGTGTCTTCGGGTTTATGCGACGAAGGCATATGGCTTCCGCAGAAGTTGCCGGACGAAATCTTGAGCGAGATGCGGGAAAGAGGATGCGAGCTCACTCAAGAAGATATTTTCAATATCGAGGGAACGGGAGTGAGCAATGCAGTGGTGAACTTGGGAGCGACCGGTTCATTTGTGTCGCCTGAGGGACTGATTCTTACGAACCATCACGTTGCATTTGGTGCTGTGCAGCGGATGAGCACTCCGGAAAAGAACTACATAGAGCAGGGGTTTCTTGCAAAGACGAAGGATGAAGAGGTGCCTGCCCTGGGCTATATCGTGTACGTCGTCCAGACCGTCGACGACGTGACCGAACGGATTTTGTCCGCAATAGATCCTTCGATGTCGCACCTAGAACGATACAACGCAATCGAGCGGCGAACGAAGGAGATCATCAGGGAAAGGGAGGCGGATAGAGACGTCTACTGCGAGGTTCACAGTTTCTTCGGGGGGGCGGAGTATCTCCTTTACACGTTCCTCAAGATAAAGGACGTTCGAGTTGTCTATGTTCCTTCGCGATCAATAGGGGAATACGGTGGTGACATCGACAACTGGATGTGGCCTCGACACACAGGGGATTTCTCTTTCCTTCGTGCTTACGTAGCTCCGGGCGGAAAGACGACCGAATTTTCGGAAGACAACGTCCCCTATCGTCCCAAGACGTATCTTAAGATCGCCCCGGAAGGGCTCGCCGACGGCGATTTCGCATTAGTGATTGGTTTTCCCGGTAGAACGAACCGCTACTTGACGTCTCACGCGCTCGCGGATTTCGAGAACTTCGAGTATCCGCAGAACATAAGATTGTATAAACAGATGCTGGCCGTACTGGAGAAAGAGGCGGCCGCGGATCCCATCGGGGCTGTGAGGGTGGCCTCGCGAATAAAGGGCACGAACAATCGGCTCAAGAACAACGAGGGAATGCTGGAGGGCTTCAAGAAATTCAATCTTGTGGAACGCCAGAAAGAGAATGAAAGACAGTTCCTAGCGAAAGTGAAGGGCGACCCGGAGATGAGTGAGAAGTACGGTACGCTTCTGCATGACCTGGGGTCTCTTTACGCAGAACGCTCAGAGCATGCAATGAAAGACCTCCTCTTGGATTTCGCTCTCTACCGAAGCTCGCTGTTGGGTCAGGCGATGTTGCTCTACAAGTGGAGTAACGAGAAGCAGAAGGACGATCTGGATCGTGATCCCGGTTTCATGGACCGGAGAATTCCAGACCTCAAGAGAAGTCTCCGGCTATTCCAGACACAGCTACACGTTGGGAGTGACCGCGAACTCATGAAGATGTTCCTCCGTGAGTTCGCTGACCTTCCCGAGGGACAAAGGGTAGGTGCTCTGGAAGATATTCTTGCTGACAGAAGCGGGGCCGAGCTGGACGAGTCTCTTGAGTCGTTTCTGGAAGGACTGTATGGCAACACGAAACTGGTCGAGCGTGCCGAGCGCCTGCGTATGTTTGATCTTTCGCATGATGAGCTCATGAGAGAGGAAGACTCGTTCATAGAGCTGGCTGCGAAGCTCTACGAAGAGAATGAAGCGAGAATAGACAGGGGCAAGAGCTTTTCCGGAGCTCTCAAGGTACTCGCCCCGAAATGGATTGACGCCATCGCGGCTGCTTCAGAGCGTATCCTCTATTCTGATGCAAACGGAACGATGCGGCTCAACTTCGGTAATGTGAAAGGCTACCATCCTCGGGATGCAGTCTATTTCGAGCCTTTTACGACGTTTCAGGGAGTCGCGGACAAGCACACGGGAGTCGCTCCTTTTGACTGCCCGGAGAGGATTCTGGAACTGGCTGCCAGCGAGCGCGACAACTCGTACGTTTCCACAGATCTGGGCGATGTGCCCGTGAATTTGCTCACGACCCATGACTCCACAGGAGGGAATTCCGGAAGCCCTCTGCTGAATGCCAGGGGCGAGCTGGTGGGCTGTCTGTTTGATGGTAACTATGAGTCTATGACGAGCGATTTCCTCTTTCAGGATGACGTGACACGGTCTATTCACGTGGATATTCGTTACGTATTGTTCGTGGCAGACTTCGTCGATAATGCTCATAACGTGCTTCGGGAGTTGGGCCTGAAATGATGATAAATCTGAAAGGCAGAGCAGCCCTGATTACCGGGGCTTCGCGAGGAATCGGGAAAGCGGTGGCCTTTATTCTTGCTGAGGCCGGCTGCGATTTGGCGATCAACTACTTTCGTGATGAGAAGAGTGCCGCCGATGTGAGGCGGACGGTAGAGACGCTCGGCATCAGCGCTAAGGAATTCAGTGCAGACGTCTCGAACCGAGAGCAGGTCGAGGGGATGGTCGGAGGTGTCATTAGGGATTTCGGCAAGGTGGACATCCTGGTGTGTAATGCTGGGATTTGGAAACGCGATCCGATCGAAAACATTTCTGAAGAAAGACTGAGAGAAACCATAGACGTCAACTTGCTCGGCACTTTCTATCCCATAGCGGCTGTGGTTCCACATATGAAGAAACAGCGCTCCGGCGTGATCATTAACATTTCCTCTACTTCGGGTCAGCGCGGTGAAGCCTTCTACTCTCCGTATTCTGCGTCGAAGGGTGCAGTCATAAGTCTCACAAAATCGCTGGCGCTCGAGTTGGCCCCCTTCAACATCAGAGTTAACTGTGTGGCGCCTGGGTGGGTCAAGACGGACATGACGGACGAGGTGCTGAAGGGCGCGGAGGGCCTAGACGTCATTAGCCAGATTCCGATGGGAAGAGTAGCATCGCCTGAGGAACTCGCGGGACCGGTTCTGTTCCTGGCATCTGACCTCTCGAGTTTCATCACGGGCGAGATACTTAACGTGAACGGCGGCGCCGTTCTGTGCGGGTAGTGTCATGGACATCCTTAAGGAGATGGCAAAGAAACTTGAGGCAGGGGAGACATTTGTCCTGGCCTCAATCGTGAGAACCGCGGGTTCGTCACCGCGAGAAGTTGGGACGAAGATGTTGGTCCATCCTAACGGCTCGATCTCAGGTACGATCGGAGGAGGCAAGTTCGAGAGGCTGGTAACAGATGATTGTCTCGCTATGCTCAAGACCGACCGCTCCCATCTTCTTAAGACCTACGAGTTCACTTCGAGTGGCCACGATGCAATAGATGCGTCCTGTGGTGGCGAGGCAGAAGTCTTCATGGAAGTCTTTACAACACCTGAGAGACTCATCATCTTCGGCGGAGGACACGTAGGGAAGGAACTGGTTAGGATTGCCGAGGGACTGGAATTCCGGATTACTGTTGTAGATGACAGGCAGGATATTCTTAGCCAATATCGTGAACCGGTCGAGACGGTTATTACTGACCCGGAGTATGAAGAAAACTTTCCGGCACTGGACAAGACAAACTACGTCGTTATTGTCACGCGAAGTCATGCGAGTGACAGAGCGATTCTCTCGAGGGTAGTAACGCAAGACGTAGCTTACGTCGGGATGATAGGTTCCAAGAACAAGATATCTAAGACGTTCTCCTTCTTGAAGGAACTTGGGATCGACGAATCCCTCTTCGATAAAGTACACACACCCATTGGACTCGATATTGCGGCGGAAGGCCCCTCTGAGATTGCCGTCGCCATAGCTGCCGAGCTGATAGCCACCAGGAGAAAGACCTCACTCAAGAAACGCTAAACCGAATCCTCACGCTCGCTCACATGCTGAGGAAAACCCAGGGGAAAGTAGGCAGAGGACCCGGCAAATGGATAAGGTTGGCAGGGCGAGCGTAACGGTCTATAATCATCTAGGGCTGTGGGGGATAAGCCTTCTTTGGCGACGACCTCTTACATCCTGGCGTCTAGAAGCAAGTCTACGGCTCCGATTTGCGTTTTCAAACCAAACGAGGAGGATTTACCGTGCGGAGTTTTGCAGGTCGTGACATCTTGTCGCTTAAGGAGTTTGAACGAAACGATTTCTTTCACGTGTTCGACGTTGGAGAGAAAATGGAAGTAATCGCACGCGGGCGCAAGAACGTTGACATGTTGAAAGAAAAGACGCTCGTCGCGGCGTTCTTTCAAGCCAGCACGCGCACGCGCCTCGCTCATGAGGCGGCGATGCATAGACTTGGCGGACACGTCACCGGCTTTGCCGATTTCAAGATGACGCGGGCCGGCGATTGGTATCAGGAATCGATCAAAGACACCGTCAAAATGCTGGAGTTCTATGGAGACGTGATAGTGATGCGCCATTTTCAAAAAGGGGCGCCGCAAGAAGCCGCCAAATGGGCGAGCGTGCCTATCATCAACGGTGGGGATGGCTGGGGTGAACACCCGACACAAATTCTCAGCGATCTTTACACCGTCTTGCGCGAAAAGGGCCGGATCGATGGCTTGAAATGGCTCGCTGTCGGGGACATGCGAATGCGCACGATGCACTCGCTTGGCTACGCGCTCTCACAATTCGACTGCCCGGTCACGTTCGTGTCGCCGGGCCCCGACGCGCTTTTCCCCAACTCGCCGGACATGCGCATGCCGGAGGAGTACAAAGCTGATTTCAGACAGTCCTCGCTCAATTTCCGCGAGGCGGACCACGTGGAAGCGGCCATAGGAGAGGCCGATGTCATCTTGGTCGAGCCAGTCGTGCAGCCGGATTACACGCAGGCGCGGCAAGAGGCGAGTAAGGACAGGGCGCTGACGCCGCCGAACTACAAGATTACGCGCGAGCTGCTGACCAAGAAGGCCAAGAGCGACGCGATATTGCTGCACTCCCTTCCGCGCATGGACGAGATTCCAGTGGACGTAGATGATACGGGCTGGGCACGTTACTGGGAGGAAGCATTCAACGGCGTGGTGATCCGGATGGCGCTGATTGCACTGGTACTGGGAGCGGTTGAATAGTAAACCGGTGGACAAGGACACAGGCAGGCAAGCAAGCAGGTAGCAGGCGTGAGCAGGGAGCGCTGACTGTTATGCTTGTTTGCCAGTAAGCTTGTCCGCTACGTTCAAGGAGTTGGCACAATGCAAACCTTCCTACGCGGTCGCGACCTCATCGGCGACCTCGATTTCTCGAAGGAAGAAGTGGAAGCGGTGCTGGATGTGGCGTTCGATTTGAAACGCCAGCGCGCGCTCGGTCAATCACACCCGATACTGCGCGACAAAGTCCTGGCGATGCTGTTCTTCTTCTCCAGCACGCGCACGCGCGGCTCGTTCGAAGCCGGGATCGCGCAGCTTGGCGGACACGGCGCATTCATTGAATCGCGTACGACGCAGATTGCTCACGGCGACACTCCGAAAGAAATAGGTGAAATCTTCGGACGATATTTCGACGGGCTTGCAATCCGCCACGTGGACTGGGGGGTGGGCAACGGCTACATTAGTGCGGTCGCTAAAGCGTCGCGCGTGCCGGTCCTCAATATGCAATGCGACATCCATCACCCATTCCAATGCCTGGCTGACTTGATGACGATTATCGAGAGGAAGGGAGAAGATCTGCGCGGGAAGAAGATGGTGGTGTCGTGGGCTTATGCCGCCTCCTACCAGAAGCCGATGTCGGTGCCGCAGTCGCTCATACTGCAGATGCCGCGGTTCGGGATGGACGTAGCTCTTGCACATCCGCCGGAATTCAAACTGATGCCTGAGATTATGGAGCAAGCGCGCGAAGAAGCGAAGAAATCTGGGGTAGGTTTTGACGTTATGGACGACATGGACGCTGCGTTCAAAGACGCCGATATCATCTACGCCAAATCCTGGGGCGCGATGGTGCACACGCCGGACGAGAAAGAAGGGGCAAACATTATCAGCAAGTACTCATCCTGGATCACGGACGAACGCCGCATGAAGCTGGCTAAACCGGATGCGATATACATGCACCCGTTGCCCGCGGACCGCAACCTCGAGGTCACGGATGGCGTGATGGACGGTCCGCAATCGGCCGTGTACGATGAAGCCGAGAACCGTTTGCATACGCAGAAGGCGGTAATGGCGCTAACCATGAGTGACTAACATGCAGGAACAGGCAGGATGGAGTGTCAGCCGGTGAATTCGGCTGTCGCACGAGCGCACTACTGCACTCAGAAGGAAATCGAATGGCAATGAAGAAGAAGAAGCTCAGGCTAACCAAAGCGTCGACAAAAAGAACAGCGAGAAAGACGAGAAAAAAGGGAACGAGAGAAGCAACAGGCAAGACACCGAGAGACAGAACGAAAAAGCCCACCAAGCGTGCGTCTAAGCGCAAACTGGCCGTCGTGGCGATTGGAGGTAACTCGCTGATAAAGGACGCGGAGCATCAATCGGTGGAGGATCAACATGACGCGTTGCGCGAGACGGCGCATCACATCGCCGATATGGTCGCCCAGGGTTGGGACCTGGCAATCGGCCACGGCAACGGACCACAAGTTGGCTTTATCCTGCGCCGTTCCGAAATCGCCGCGAAGATTGAAGGCATGCACGAAGTGCCGCTCGACGTGTGCGGCGCGGACACGCAAGGGGCCATCGGCTACGAATTGCAGCAAGCACTGCAAAACGAGTTGTATCATCGCGGCATCAAGAAACGTTGCGTGACCATCATCACCCAGGTGTTGGTTGATCAAAATGATCCGGCCTTCAAGAATCCATCTAAGCCCATCGGCGGATTCATGGATCAGGCTGAGGCGATGCGTCGCAAGAACGAAATGGGCTGGACCGTCGTCGAAGATGCGGGTCGCGGTTGGCGCCGGGTCGTGCCATCGCCACTCCCGCAGGAAATCGTCGAGCAGACGACCATTGAAGCGGTGCTCAAGGAAGGGATCATCGTCATCGCCGTCGGCGGTGGCGGCATTCCCGTCATTGATGTGGGCGACCACGAGTTTCGGGGAACTGCTGCAGTCATCGACAAGGATTTCGCATCGAGTTTGCTGGCGCGCCAGGTCAAATCCGATCTGTTCCTCATTGCGACCGCGGTCGAGAAGGTGGCGCTAAACTTTGGCAAGCCGAACCAACAATGGATCGATAGAATGACGCTGGCGGAAGCCAAGCAATATCTTGCCGAAGGCACACACTTTGCCAGGGGCTCGATGGCGCCTAAGATTCAAGCGATCATCTGGTTTCTGGAAGCGGGCGGCAAGCACGCGATCATCACGAATCCAGAGAATATCGGACGCGCGTTGTGCGGCGAAACCGGAACGCATCTTGTTTTGAGATAAGTGGGCGAACGTGAAACCTTAAACTGGAGTCCGGATGGACTATCATTTCAAATGCACGCTTTGCGGCGCAGAGTACGACCGTAACGCCGTACGCTACGTCTGCGCCAAGCACGGCGACGATGGCATCCTCGACACGATTCTCGGCTACGGGAAGATCGCGAAAGAGACCACCCCGCGTAAAATCTCTGATTCACGTGATTTCTCGATTTGGCGCTACGCGCCGCTTCTGCCGCTTGATAATGCACGCGAGTCTGCACCGTCGCTTCACGTTGGTTGGACGCCGCTTTATCGCTCGATGGCGGCTGGCGCGCAACTTGGCTTGAGTAATCTATATTTCAAAGACGATGGTCGCAACCCGACGGCATCCTTCAAAGACCGCGCCAGCGCAGTCGTCGTCGCCAAGGCGCGTGAGCTCGGCGTCCCAATTATCACGACGGCAAGCACCGGCAACGCAGGCGCGGCCCTCGCGGCGCTCGCCGCCGCCGCGAGACTGCAAGCGGTGATTTTCGTTCCGCAAACCGCGCCGCAAGCGAAAATCGCGCAGCTGTTGATTTTCGGCGGGCGGGTCATCCTAGTCAAAGGCAGCTACGATCAGGCATTCGATTTGTGCCTGCAAGCATCCAAGTCGTTTGGATGGTATTGCCGGAACACTGCATATAATCCGTACACTGTCGAAGGCAAGAAGACCGCGTCGTTTGAGATTTGCGAGCAGCTGACTCACGTTCCTGTTGCGACGGGAAACGGTCGGGATGGGGCTTGGAAAGCCCCGGACCGCATTTTTGTTTCCGTGGGCGACGGAAACATCATCAGTGGATTGTGGAAAGGGCTGCGCGATCTTGCTGCGCTCGGTTGGATTGAGAAGATGCCGAAGCTGATGGGCATTCAGGCCGAAGGATCGGCGGCGTGCTACAATGCTTGGAGAGCCGGAACAGAGAAGATTACCCGCGTCAACGCGCAGACCATTGCGGATTCGATTAGCGCGGACTTGCCGCGCGATGGCGTACGCGCAGTGCGTGCGGTGCGCGAGACCGGCGGTGCGTATCTGACCGTGACGGATGACGAAATTCTTGCCGCGATTCCCGAACTTGCACGCGGGGAGGCAATCTTTTCCGAACCCGCCGCCTCGGCCGCGTATGCGGGATTGAAGAAGGCAGTCAAGCAGGGTCTCCTCAAATCGGATGAGACCATTGTGTGTATGGTGACGGGCAACGGGTTAAAGGATATTGCTAGCGCCATGAAAGCCGCCGGAGCTGGCACGGTTATAGAGCCCACGCTCGAGGCAGTGAAGCGATTAAATCTCACATGAATTCAAGGAGTCTCAAATGTCGAAACTGATTCTCGGTCCCACGTTCGAAGAAATGCTTCACCCGGATAAAATCCCACCGGACATCCGCAAGCGCGCGCTTGAAATGAAAACGAACGACCCGCTCGACCCGATCAACCTGTTCAATATCACGTGGCGCAATAGCAAGAACGAGATTTACTATCACGTTATCCCAAGAGAGTTGACTGGCGTGGAGGCGAACATCGTCGTCCTTTACAGCAAGGATTTTCCGACCGGTTCGCACAAAGTAGGCGCGACGTACTCCGTGCTCATCGAAAAGGAACTGTTCGGCGAAGTGGACCCCAGCATTCATACACTCGTGTGGCCCTCGACCGGGAATTACGGCATCGGCGGTGCGTACGTGGGTTGTCGCATGAACTTTGACAGCATCGTGATTTTGCCTGAGGGAATGAGCAAGGAGCGCTTCGAGCAGATCGAATCGTACGGCGCACGCATCATCAAGACGCCAGGCTCGGAATCGAACGTCAAGGAAATCTACGACGAGACGCATCGCCTACGCCGAGACCCCAAGGTCCGCATCCTCAATCAATTTGAGGTGATGGGGAACTACCGTTTTCACTACCACGTCACGGGCAACACGATTGTCGAACTCGCGGAGGTGCTCAAGCGAGAAGGCGTCGGCAACGGAAAGGTCGCGGCGTTCTGCTCCGCCATGGGGAGTGGAGGTACGATTGCGGCGGG
>Ga0209636_10005305_pt1 | contig 13168 bp, 10 predicted proteins | sample DeeMarSWOR152_54_FD_187464 | JGI IMG/M metagenome (GOLD analysis project Ga0209636, IMG submission 187464) | Marine sediment microbial communities from White Oak River estuary, North Carolina - WOR-1-52-54 (SPAdes) (version 2) | ecosystem: Environmental > Aquatic > Marine > Intertidal zone >...
TTACCTCGTCTGATGAAATTACTACCGAGCAGTTAGCGGTTCCCCCTCTCATCTCAGCCCCGTATGCCGGGAAAAAGGTCACGTGTTTTCCGTCTATCATACCGGCATAGGCCAAAAGGATACCAGCCTTTACTACACCCTGCCCGCCGAATCCTGACATTATCACACCCTGGTACATCCGAACCTCCGATGATTTCTAATTAAAATCGGTCCGATATTCTACGTCGATCCCCTTCTTGTCCTCCTTTTTCACCTTTTCCTCTTTCTTATAGGGAGTCTTGAATTCTCCCAGGGGAAAGTAGGGGATCATCTGTTTTTCGGCGTATTCAACTGCCTGAAGAGGGGTCATGAACCAGTCAGTGGGGCACTGGGACACGATTTCCACCAGGGAGAATCCCAACCCCTCCATCTGCACCTGAAAAGCCTTTCTTATCGCCTTCTTGGCTTTCATCACATTAGGAGCTTTATGGACCGATACCCGGGCCAGGTATCCTGGAGCATCCAGGGCAGCCAGCAGTTCACAAACCCTTATGGGATAACCAGCGCGCTTGACATCTCTTCCAAAGGGGGTGGTGGTCGATTTCATGCCAATCAAGGTGGTGGGAGCCATCTGCCCGCCGGTCATTCCGTAAATTGCGTTGTTTACAAAAATTATGGTTATGTTTTCTGACCGGGCCGCCGCATGTACGGTCTCAGCCATTCCGATGGAGGCTAAATCACCATCTCCCTGGTAGCTGAACACAATGCAATCCGGCCGCACCCTTTTCATGCCGGTGGCAACTGCTGGTCCCCTGCCGTGCGCTGGCTGGATCATGTCGCAGTTGAAATACTCGTCGGCGAAAACAGAACAGCCCACCGGAGCAATGCCGATGGTTCTCTTCTGGATGCCCAGCTCCTCCATGACCTCAGCCACTAATCTATGTACCACCCCGTGACCGCAACCCGGACAATATCTCAAAGGGATATCAGTCAGACCTCTAGTTCTTTTAAAGACCTTCTTTTCCATTTTCGCTGTGCCTCACTTTTTCAATACCTTTTTGATCACGTCTAATATCTCTTCTCCAGTGGGGATTCCGCCGGAGGGGCGGCCGTGAAAAGAAACGTTAGCTTTTCCCTCTACCGCCAGCTTCACATCCTCTATCATTTGACCTAAGTTCATCTCCACGACCAGGAAATTTTCCACCTTGTCTGCAATCTGGTTCAAGAATTTCATGGGAAAGGGCCATAGGGTGATTGGCCGCAAAAGCCCGATCTTTACTCCCTGATCTCTTCCCATGGTTAAGGCTGCTTTGCAGACCCTGGAGGCTGTACCAAAAGCTATCAGCACAATTTCCGCATCATCCAGTTTAACCTCTTCGAATCTGACCTCGTTTTGCTCGATCTTTTTGAACTTCTCCCCTAATCTTATGGTGTTTTGCTCCAGAAAACCTGGTTTCAGGTCGTATGATCTGACCACCCTTCTTTCCCTGCCTTCAGCACAGCCCAGAATGTAGTCTTTTTCAGGCAGCTTTGCCGGGTCTACCATTTCGAAATCAAACTCCAGAGGCTCCATCATCTGGCCCAAAAGCCCATCAGCCAAGACCATTGTGGGGACGCGGTATTTGTCGGCCAGATCATAGCATCTTTTGGGAAAGTTGCCCATCTCCCAAACGGAATTAGGGGCAAAAACGATCACCCGGTAGTCACCGTGCCCTCCACCCCTGGTGGCCTGGAAATAGTCGCCTTGAGCAGGGGCGATATTACCTAATCCTGGGCCACCCCGCATGACATCAGCATAGAAAATAGGAAGCTCTGCGCCTGATATGTAGGAGATCCCTTCTTGTTTCAGACTGATTCCCGGACCGGAGGAGGAAGTCATTACCCGGGCGCCGCAGGCTGATGCTCCAAACAACATGTTGATGGCCGCAACCTCCGATTCAGCTTGCAGGAACGTTCCTCCCACCTCGGGCAGTCTCCATGACATATATTCGGGAATCTCGTTTTGAGGAGTAATGGGGTATCCCGCAAAGAACCTGCACCCGGCCCTAACCGCACCCTCGGCCAGAGCCTCATTTCCCTTCATCAACAGTTTCTCACCCATATTCATCTCCTCACTTAACTTTAACTTCTTTGTCCTTGACTTCTTTGTACACCTCAATAGCCACGTCCGGGCAGACCAGAGCGCACAGGGTACACCCCGTGCATTTCTCCGGATAAACCATAATTGCCGGATAATAACCGCTGGAGCTGAACTTCTTGGAGAGGGCTAAAACTCCGAAAGGACAGGCTATTACGCAAAGCTCGCATCCCTTGCAGCGTTTTTCATCCACTTCGATTCTGGACATTTTTACCTCTTGTGTTTCGAAAAAGTATCATCAATATACGGTTTTTTTTTCAAAAAGCAAGGACTTTGTTACTTTTTTCACAAAGTAAATTGAAAACTCCTCCAATATCAGTATCAATTCTCACATATCGTCAGAATTGGAATCTCATCCGCACGCCCCAGAGAGTTTCCTTTGTCTGGATGAAAGTTGGGTCCTGTATACTCTGATATATTCTACGACCTGATTCCTCGTCCGGGTTATAACCGCTTCTATGAAGACTTCCATTGAATACCTTATTAGTGAAGAATAATATTCCCTGTAAATTCCTTTCGAACTCTACTCCAATTCCTATATCATAGAAGGCAAAAGTTTCATCAATTGAACCAGATGTTTTTAAAATTTCTGTATTACCTTCCAGAAACCATAAACCTAGAATAAATTGCTTAAAAGAACTCCAAATATTGATCCCTGAAATATCACCTATTACACGAAGGTAATTGATCCAGTTGTTAAACCTTTTGTCAAGGGAAAGCTGAGTATAAGGGTGGTTTGTAACTCGATTAAGATTTACATAGTTGAACTCCTGGGCATAATACCGATATTGGAATTCCAGCTGATACGCATTCTTTTTGATTCTACTTTCATTTCTCATACCTATCAGAAAAGCTGAATAATCGGGGTCCAATTCAAAGTTATCGCGATGGTCATCCGAGAGTGCACCTTCAGCAAAGAAGTCTAGCTGAGAAAACAAATAGGAGGATGAGAATGCATAAACTGGCAAGTTAATACTTATACTGGATATTACCTGATAATATTCTTCGGGATTCTTTTTGTAAATAATCGGAAAGTCAAAAACAGTTGAGGTTTTTGTATTATAGTTAGCCAATAGGTTAAATGATAATCTATCTTTATAGGAGAAATTCGTGTAAATGATATCGTCCTCTTTGGCTAATCCCCTTCCTATATGTGTGTTTTTCAATCGAAAATTACTGAATGAATAGGTTAAACAGTAACCCTCCCCTTCGAATTCATCCAGGGCTATTCCCTCGCCACAGCGACATCTCTCCAAATCGCCCATTCTGAGGAGCAGTGTGTCATTTCCGCTTAAACCTGAGAAGGTTAACTTGTATATCCCCGATACCTTAGCCCAAAATACACTGTTAATTTGAAAATCCAGATAATCGTTACAGAAAGAACGCCCCTCAAAAATCAAGCGAACGGTGAGTAAAAAGTTATCAGTAATATTAATCGTATTACGCAGGTGCAAGAGGTGAGCTCCATGGAAAGGAATTCCATACTCTATTGGTTGTGCTATTCTACCATTTTTAAAGTATGACTTATTCGTCGGATTTACATTTTTCCCAGGTTGGATAGCTTGAAAATGACCTTCACCTGAGATTTTTATTCTGCTGCTAGGTAACTCAGCAATGATATCAGTACTATCCTGTTCTGTGACCTTGAAATCTGTATATGTAGAATCTCCATAAGAATTATAAAAAGACATTGAATTGAAAAATACTAAAGCGATAATAGAGAGAGAAATCTTTTTCATTCTGCAACTCCCCATATCACCCTATTGGATGCACTGTAACTATTCTTCAATCAGGTTAACTTAAGGAAATAGCCCAACTTTCGTCCATCAAATCATATTCACTTCTTTAAGATATTAATTCTCCCCGCAATAGCAAACAGAAAACGCCGGAGAAAATTTGCTCCGACGCTTTTTGCCGAGTTTTAGAAACTCTTTGGATAGTGAAAAAGCTGAAGACGATTAGGAATAAACCTCTTTCTGATTACACTTGCACACCTTGACAAGCCTTTGCTTGAACTTCCAGGCGCCGGAATGCTCAGATTTAACGGATCTGACCAGGAAAACACTCTGGATAGCCGAATTACATTGAGGACAGATAACTTCGTGTGTCCTGGCCTTGACTTTGTCAGCAAAAGTTCTTTGCTTTCTTGCCATTCTTATCCTCCACTCACTTTATTTCTCTGAGCGTTTTGTCACACTCTTTTCTTACCTCCAGGGCAGCCAAGAGGATCTCTGCTTTCATCGATTTCGCCGATGCCCTTTTAGCCACTTTTTTCAGGTCCTTTTCGGCGTCGGTCCATTTGCCGGCTTTTATCTTTTTGACCGCCTGAACAAAGAAACTCTCTTTAGGGCTCAATCAATCATCTCCTTATTGTAACTATATTAACGCATAAATCCAATTATTTTTTGACTTTTCCGGAAGTGATCTTTTTGAACCTTTCCAGATAAGGTGCGATTTTATAGTCATATTGCTTCAAATAATAGAGAAGAGACGCAGTGAAAACCTCGTCCTCCAGAGATGGCCTCTTCTCCAGAGACGTTATTTGATGGTTCAGGATGGTCAGAAGATGATCCCCCGGCTTGTAGAAATTCTCCAGCATCTCCTTCTGGTAATCCAGAGCTTTTGTGTAATTGTCCTTCACCGTTCCGCCCATCGGCATTTTCTGGGCTAGTTTTTCCCTGAACTCCGTGGGCATCGATTCCATCAGTCCCAGGGGCGTGTATTCCATGCCTAGCTTTCGCACCCCTTCTCGCACAAAGGAGTTGCCCAGGTGCAGAGCCCGCTTGACCAGGAGTTTCTTTTTCTGATCCGTTATTCTGTTGGCGTACGCTTTTATCTTTTCCACACAGGCGATGATCCGCTCCAACTGTTTTGGCTCAAAACCGTTCTCCAGGATTTTCAGCCCCTCCTGGGACAGCCAGTCCCCAAAAGATACAAACCGCCAGTAGAGCCTCCAGAATCTCTTCCTTTTTCCATAGACGATATCCTCCAGAAGGCTCAGCTTCCGATCCACCGAAAAAGCCTTTAGCTCCTGGTCGGCCGCCCTTTGAAGAAAATCCTCTAGGACCTGTTTAAGATTGAAAACTGCGGATTCTGTTCTCATTTAATTTCTTATTGATACTTTTCCAGGAGTCTGGTGAGTTTGTCAATGGCCTGCTGCAAATTCCCGGTATCGATATCTGGCTGGGCGGGTTTGACCGGCTCCACCAATCCTGCCAGTACAAGACCGGTCAATCTCTTCATGGTCTCAAGTTTTCCCAGTCTCGATTCCTCGATTATTTTTCTCACGTCTCGTCTGCCGTCAACCAGGGTCAAAACGTTCCACTCCTCAGCTTGCAGGGCCACATCCCTGGTACGCCTGTTCTCCGTGATGGCCAGTCCCAGAACCGTATCAAAGGCAGGCAGTTTCTTCTGGATCTGTTCCAGCTCGTCCAACCTCCTCACGCTTTCCAGAATCAGGTTTTCCGTGGAGATGTTTATGGTGACATCCTCTTGAGTCGGGAATTTGTTTTCATAGAATTTGAAATTCCCGCTTTCCCATCGCAGCAGGTCATAGATCACATCCTCCACCTGCTGCCGAACCACTTCCTCCAGATCCTTGCGGGTGATAAACGATTCCAGCACCAGAAGCTCACCCAGCCTTTTTCTGGTCCTCAGTTCGCGTTGAATTCTCATTGCCCTTTCCAGCTGCGAGATAGTGAGTTTTTTCTTGCGGATTAAGAGATCCCCCAATTTCAGCTTGCGGTTGGGATTGTAGGCGTAAATTATGTCTCCCCGGCTGAAATAGACCATCACCACATCCTCCCCCCGCTGTACTCCCAGGGTGCCGGTCTTCTTTGACACGGAAAGGAGCTGAAAAATATCAGACAGCTCAAACCGTTCTACACTGCCCTGTAAGTCCATAATCTGTTCTTAGATATCGGCATAAACCCAAAAAGGTTTTGCCATAATCGGGGATGGAATTCCCCAGTTCAAAGAGCCCCTGCGCTCACCGGCGTCGCCTGAGTACAGGGCATCTCACAGAGACGGGGATATGTTCGAAAGAACCGTGCAGAGATCTGCGCTCTCTGAGTCGCTGAAGCAAGGGTCTTGCGCAGAACTACGCTAAGGGAAGGCTGGGCAGGTCAGGATGGGGAGAGTAAATGGCTTCAGTCGGTGCCCGGCTTTGGCTGGCGGCTGGATTTGCTGTTTATCCAGAGTTCTTGGGCCGGACTACACACTCCAATCGTTGGCTGTGCGACAGTCCGGCACAAACAGGCTCAATGCCAATACAGTGACGATAGGGAAAGATCGTTTTTTGGACAAAAAAAGAGGGTGCATGCCTCAGCTGGGTAGAGGGGGGCTAGGAACTACCCATGGCTACAGGGCACACCCTCTATACTTTTCTACTTCTATTATACCAAAGATCACAGAATTGGCAATAGGGCATCTGCCCTATTTTAATGCCGCCCGTAGTTTATCTTTTACCCGGACGATCTGCTAGCGCGACCAGTTTAGGCCGTGTCCAGGGTCACTATCCCCTTTCTGATAGCATACTTAACCAGATCCACGACGTCGTGGATGTCCAGTTTCTCCATGATGTGAGATCTGTGAGCCTCAACGGTCTTCTTGGAGATGTAGAGCTTTTTGGCGATCTCAGGATTACTGTGGCCCTCGGCTATCAGCTGTAGAATCTCTCGCTCCCGAGGAGTCAAGGTATCGAAAGCAGTAGGTACTCTTTCCCTGGCCGATTTTCTCAGAAATGCGTCGATTACTGTCTTGGAGATTCCGGGGCTGAGAAAAGAATCATCCTTGTGAACCGAATGAATGGCGGAGATCAGATCCTCGACTGCGGTATCCTTCAAGAGATATCCCGAGGCTCCTGCCTGCAGGGACTGGAAAATATACTCCTCGTTCTTATGAATGGTCAGGATCAAGACCTTGGTAGCGGGATTATGCTTTTTTATCTGCCGGGTGGCCTCCAGCCCATTCAGATTGGGCATCCCGATATCCATGAGGACCACATCGGGCTTGAGCTCCTTCGCCTTGGCCACGGTCTCTTTGCCGTCGTGAGATTCTCCCACCACTTCCAGATCAGGCTGGGAGTCCAACAGGGTAATGATGCCCTGCCGCAGAATCTTATGGTCGTCTGCGATTAGGATTTTTATCGTTTTCATATCACCTTCCTTTGGGACACGGTATCCTTACCTGTAATCTTGTCCCTTTTTTAGGTTTTGAGGTTATACTAAAATTGCCATTTAACAGTTTGACTCTTTCTTTGATGTTGAAAAGACCAAACCCTTTTCTGGCTTTTTGTTCTTTCATTATCAGATCAGCGTCAAAGCCAATTCCGTCATCTCTTACGGTAAGTAAAGCATAATCGTTTTTCTTTTCCAGCGTGATTGAGACCTGGGTGGCTTTTGCATGCTTGGCCACATTGGTCAAAGCTTCCTGGGTGATTCGGTAAAGAACCATCTCCACGTCCTTGGGAACTACGCCCCGATAGTTATCAACTCTGAGCGCGACCTTGACTTCGGTTCTTTCGGAGAAGTTGTCTATGTACCACCTCAAAGTGGGAATTAGTCCGAAATCATCCAGCATGGGAGGCCTCAGGTCGGTGGTCAGGTTTCTGACCTTGTCCAGGGTCTGATCCACCAGCGCTTCGTTGTCTTCTATTCGATCAAGTATCTGTGCGGATTCAGGCGAGATTCCCTTTTTCGACATCTCCATGTTCAGCTTCATCACGGTCAAGATCTGGCCAATATCGTCATGCAATTCCTGAGCTAATCTTCGCCTCTCCTCCTCCTGCGCAGTGATTACGCGCTGGGACAAGACCTTAAGGTTTTCCGCTTGCTCCTTAACTAAACCCATCAATTTGACATTCTCCACAGCTATGGCCAAGTGGTTAGCCAGGGTCTGAACAAAAGCGATTTCCGGCTCGGCAAAGACTCTTTCCTTCTCCATAGACGCCACTAAAATGGCTCCCAGGAGTTTCTTGCCCGTATCGATGGGAACGATCACAAACGACTTCACTCCCTCCGCTCTGAAATAATCCCTTTCGCTTTGAGAAAGAGATGCTTTCTCAACCTGAGGGGCGTAGACGAATTTTTCCTTTCGCCCGTGGAGCCTCACTAATCTGGGGAAATCCTTCAGCAGGTACCTGGTGCCCATGATCTCGGGGTGAGGTTGGTTCTTCACATATACTGCCTTCACCTCTCCTGTTTTCTTTTCTTCATCTATAATGCTGACACTGCACCTATCAACCCCAAGTGCCTTAGCCGTCTCCTCACAGGCCAATTCCAGCATCTCATCCAGATCGTGAATCTGAGTGATTCGGTAACTTATCTGGAGAATGGTATTCAAGTCCCTGCTCTTTCGCAGGGCCTCCACCGCTTTTTTCTGATCGGTTATGTCCCGGATTATTCCCACCAGAGTACTGATTTTTCCGGAGGGATCTTTCAGCGGAGCCTTTTTGGTGTGCAGCCAATGGACGTTCCCCTCGGCGTCGGTTATTGGTTCCTCTGGAATATCCACCACTTTTCCGGTTCGGAACATTTGCTCATCTTTTTTCCAGAAGAAATCGGCCTGTTTTTTGGGAAAGAAATCGTGATCAGATTTTCCCAGCATCTGATCTCGAGGATAGCCCAGCATCTCACTTAAAGCCCTATTCAAGAGTATCCACTCATGTTTTCTGTTCTTGATGAATATGGGATCAGGGATGTGGTCGATTATGTCGTTCAAGAATTTTTGCGACTCTTTTACAGTTTCTTCTGCTTTCTTACGCTCAGTGATGTCGGTTATCACTCCCAGAATAGCGTTGTCTCCCTCGTACGTTATTAGCCTTGTCGAGGCTATGGCCTCGATTCTCTTGCCGTCTTTATCTGTGATTGCGTACTCGTATGGAGCAACGTCTTCACCCCGCATATGCTTCCTGAATTGTATCTTGACGAAATCTACATACTCCGGCGCGACTATGCTTAAGTAGTCGAAATCGGCGGAATAGAAGTCTTCTCTCTTGTATCCCATTACTTCTTCGCATTTCTTGTTGGCATATACCACTTTACCTTTTTTATTTATGAAGATCATGTTCGGAGAATTCTCAGCGAGGACCCTGAATTTCTCCTCTGAGTCGCGAAGCGCCTCCTCAGCCTGTTTTCGCTCCGTGATGTCGGTAACGGAGACCAGTACTTTGGAGAATGTTTGCTCGTAACCAGGGGCTACACTCCATCTTACCACGACATTGTTTCTCTCACCTCTGAGAGTCTGGGTCACAGCTTCGCTTTCAAACACCGTTTCGCCTTTGGCAATGGCGATCAGTTCTTCTTTGAACGCTTCGAAGGACTCTTCTCCGAAGGTTTTATATAGACCCTGCTGAAGTTCCTCTTTCTTTCTGGCCTTGAAGAACCTGAGGGATGCTTTGTTTACATCGATAACTTTCACCCTTGCGGCGCAGCGCCTGACCGCATTCGGCTTTCGGTCGAAGTACGTTCTGAAGTTCTTCACCCCGGTTTTTTTCAGTTGGTCAACGTAATTCTTAACCCCAGAGAAGTCCTCCTCCCAGAGGGATATCGGCGAATCCTCAAATAGGCTCCGATACCTGTCCTGGCTTTCCTTCAGTGCTCCCTCAGCCTTTTTACTTTCAGTGATGTCGGTATCGGTCCCGATCATCCGGACCGGTTTTCCATCTTCATCTCGTATCACTTGCCCCCGCGAGAGGATCCAACGGACCGAGCCGTCCTTGTGCATCATGCGGTGCTCAAACACATACTCTGGTGTTTTTCCGTCAATACATGCCTGAGCGGCTGCCATCACTGGCTTCAGGTCTTCGGGATGCACGTACGTCGTCCAGACTTTTATGTCATTGGGAATCTCCTTGTCTTTGTATCCCAGGATCTCCTTTATGTTGGGATCAATGTAAAACCTGTTGGACTTGAGATCCCAATCCCAAACACCAACTTTCGCGGCCCTTGTGGAGAGTTTGTATCGTTCCTGGCTCAGTTCCAGGGCTTCCTCGGTCTTCCTGCGCTCGGTGATATCGTGGGCATAGATGGCCAGCCTCACTACTCTCCCTTTTTCGTTGAGAATAGGAAAGACACTGCTATCGAACCATCGGCCTTTTCGCTGGTCCTCGAAGCGGATAGGCTTCCCGGAACGAGTCGCCCTATCCATCTGGGCTTTCCTGTTCTGAGCCACATCAGGAGACATGAAATCAAAGGCGCATTTTCCAATAAGCTCATCTGGTTTCTTGTTGAATGCCTTAGCTAACGCATCGTTCATGGACACGATGGTTCCATCAGGGTTCACAAGTAACGCCACGTCGACGTAGGAATTGAGGAGTGCCCGGGCTGTCTCCTCGCTCTGTCGCAGTGCTTCTTCTGTGCTTTTGCGACCGGTGATATCCCTGACGATGCCGAATAGACTGCCCACTTCACCGTTTTCAAAGATTGGAACCACGCTGACCTCGATGGGCACTTTTCTTCCGGTTTTGTGAATCAGATTTATTTCCAGATTCTGAATTGTGTCGCCTTTGATCACTTTTTCAAATAGAGCTTTTGCCTTTGAGAGGTCCGACCCGCTGATAACCGTACTGAAATGTTTTTCCTCCCTTTCTGCGGGAGTATATCCAAGCACACCTTCAATTGCCGGAGAACAGTAGATCGTTTTGCCGTGTTTATCTGTTTGAAAAATATAATCAGGACTTGCTTCAGCCATCGTACGAAAACGCTGCTCGCTCTGCCTGAACGCTTCCTCCGTCTCCTTGCGTTCGGTTATGTCCTGTCCGATAGCGATGGCAGTCAAGTCCTTTTCCCCAGGCCCCAAGATAGCTGTGTTGGACCAGAGGATTGTCCGAATTTCACCTTTCTTACTCATGATGGGGCCTTCGTATTGATCCCGGGGATGAGCCCGGACCCAGCTGGCAAAGGATTTCAACTTTTCATGCCTGTATTCTGGGGGCAGAAACAGATCCGGCCACCGTTTCCCCATGACCTCGTCACGCCGGTAGCCGGTCACTCGCTCGCATTCCCGGTTGAAGACCGTAATCCTTGCCTCATGATCCAGGCAGACGATCAGGCTATTTGCAGTTCCCAGAATGGACCGCGAGAAGTCACGTTCCCGTTTCATCGCCTTTTGTGTTTCCACTTCCCGGATCCTGGAGGCGGCAGCTTCTACCAGCGTCTCCAGAGCTTGAATTGTCTTTTTATCAGGACGACAACCGTCAACGGGAGTGTCCACCGACAGGTATCCCATGGTTTTTCCTGAAAAATCCCGCAGGGGGACAAAGAGCTCGTCCCCTGACTGCCAGTCTCCATCAGGCAATTCTTTTGTCTTCTGAGGTATGTAACGACCGGTCTTGCGGAAATCCACGCGGGCCTCTGCCGGGACGAAAAACGAATCGGATATGCGGAATCTTTTACTTGTGATTCGGGCTCTGAGTTTGGGATCAAGGGGAGGCGCTTTCCTGGCCCGCTGGACCAGGGACGCGGGCAAACCCACTTGACCCAGGTTCATGATTTCACCTCCCGGCCTATTGAAGGTCATAACAGCACGTTCGAACAAGCCGGAATTACGAACGGCCTCGCAAACTCTGGTCAAGATGTCGCCGAATTCACTTACCCCACGGAGGTCAGTGAGCAGCATGGCCCGTTCCCGCGCAATCAGCTCCCTCTGAATCAATGCTCTCTCCATCCGCTTGCGCTCGGTGATATCCCAGAATATTCCCAGAACCCCAATAGGTTTACCGTCATCTCCCAATACCGGGGTCTTCACAGTCTGAACAATTTTTCTTTTTCCCTTTTCAATGTAATCTTCAACTATCTCCTTTGTTTTTCCGGTTCTAAGGATTTCCCGATCATCCTTTCTATATTTCTGGGCCATCTCACGTGGGAAAAAATCAAAATCGGTCTTTCCTATTATCTGTTCTGGTTTCACGCCCATGGACTTGCAGAAATTCTTGTTGACAGAAATGTAAACCGATCTTCTATCTTTAAGAAAAATCAACTGGGGCAGATTCTCCAGGAGTGTCCTGTATTTCTCCTCGGACTCTCTAAGAACTTTGATGCTCTGTTCCTGCAGTCGAGCAGCACGACCCTCAAGCTTCTTATACAGCCTTGCGTTCTCTATACCCATTGCGATGTGATTGGCTATGATCTGACATAACCTTATCTCAGCGGTCGTGAAGGTTTTGTGACTGGTCAAGGTTCCGAAATTAAGCGCACCCAGAACTTTCTTTTTGATTTTGAGGGGAACTGATAACGAGGATTTTATCTTGGCTTGTGCAAAGAATTGTTTTTGACTTCGATTTCCCGCCACCTTTGAAATGTCCGGAGAATGGAGCACCTTACCTTCCGATATTATCCTTTTGAATTTCGAGAATCTCTTTATCTCGATTCTGGCTCCCAGGTGTGTCGGGCGAAAGCGACCCTTGGTGTATACCGCCCTGACAGTTGCGTGTTTCTTCTGGTCATCGGCCAGCCACACAGAACAGCGATCCACGCCCATGCCCTGACCTGCGATCTTGACCGAGATCTTTAGAAGACGTTCTAAATCTGAACTGTCACATGTGGCCCGGCAGATTCTGAGCAGAAGGTTCCCCTCAGCCACAGCCCTTTCACCCAGTTGTGCCTCAGAACCTTTTTGATGTCTTGATTTCATCTGAAACTCGAGAAAGGTCTATAAGTTCTTATCCCTACCTAAATAAAAACGGCAAGTCATCAGGTCAATAGAGTCTATACTGTACTTTATATCAAAATATTGGACTTTTTGCGCTTTGTTACTTATAATAATTAAAAGAGTATACCAATGGCAAACGAGTAAGAATGTGATATCTTTAGGTGGATGGAAAAAGAGGCCATTCTCTGGGACTTGCGATAGGGACTTTACCTGATGGAGATAGAAGATAGACTCAGAAACATCCAGAAGCTAATTCTGGACAAAAAGTCTGCCCAGGCCGACAAGACCTGGCACAAAGGGCTGCCTGAGCTTCTCGAAGGGCAGCTTAACAGGAACCTGTATGGCGAATCCATTCTCGTGGAGAAGGAGCTGGAGCCGGACCTCCAGGAAGTTTTTCAAAGG